>JAEIGA010015176.1_pt1 | contig 11731 bp, 8 predicted proteins | sample 9270691 | NCBI WGS metagenome assembly JAEIGA01 (sample SAMN17057246, study PRJNA624740) | gut metagenome | biome: biome; isolation source: fecal sample | host: Bos grunniens | place: China: Xizang | collected 2019
GTGAATGCCTTTGCAGCGTCAGCGTTAGCAGCCTTAACCTTGAGAGTGATCCATGCAAGAGTGTGGTCGAACACTACTGCAACGTTCTCAGCAGCTGTGTGAGCGTTGTAAGGAACAGTGATCGGAGAGAGCATGAAGTCAACTGTTGTAGCTGTGTTGCTTGACTGCTCGTAGTCTACTACGAAAGTGTCTGTATCAGGATAGTGTGATACGCCTGGTACTGATGCAGGGCTGTAGCAAGAGAAACGGAGGTTACCGTTCTTTGGCCAATAGTAAGTGTCGTTCTTACCTGCCCAGTAGATACCGCTGTTAGCGAATACCTTCTTGTCGAGGTAAACCTTGTTTGGATCAGCTGCGTCGCCATCCCAGTAAGCCCATACGCCGAATTCCTCAGCCTTAGGATACTTTACACCGTCAATAGCATTGTAGACAGTCTTAGTCACATATGAAGTCACAGGAGCCATCTTGATCTCGTTCTGCCCCTCTGTGTATGCTTCTTCTGTCTTAGCGCAAGATGCAAGTGCTGCAACTGCGAGAAGTGCGATAAAAATCTTTTTCATTGTTTATTTTGGTTTTTTGTTTGTCTGGTTAGTATTACTTCAAGCTCTCAACTGGAACTTCAACCTCTTTCCATTTTTCAACTGTAGGAGCGATTAAAATCTCTGATGTTCCAATCTCGATGTTGTAAATGTAGTGCTTAGCAGGCTCCCATGTGCTCAAATTTTCAGAAGCATCTTTTGCTTTGAATGAATTAAGAGCTGCAGTGTATGTTTCAGTGAAGAACTCAGTAGGCGATGAGTAGATAGTATATCTAATAACAAGATTTCCTGCCATTGTCTGAGGAATGAAGAGAGGCTCAACAAGTTTTGTGTCAGTCTCTTCAAGTTCTACATCTGTTCCGAATACTGTTACAGCGTTGTTATCCTCAGTTACCCATTTGATCTCATTGTCAACTTCAGAATTATTAACAGTACCTGTTCCAATGTTATCAACCTTAGTAAACTTAATCTCATCAATCACAATCTTTGGGCTTCCCTCTGATTTCTTTACGTTCACAGTGATCCATGAGAGTGCATGTCTGAACACAACTGATACCGGACCTGCCGCTGACGAAGATGCAGTCATGTTGAAATACATGATATCCTCTGTGAACTCATCAGCATCAATGTCATTCACCTCAGACTGTGGAATATTATTGAATACCATTCTGTTATCAGTAGCAGTGAAGAAGTACTCAACTGAATTCTTAATGTCTGTTGGATAATATCCTGCAAAAAGGAGCGAACCGAGTTTTGGCCAATAATATGGAGTTACTCCACCCCAGTTATTTGTTGCATTACGATATCCAAATGGCTTTTCAACAACATACCACTGGTCCTCTGTGGCATCTGCCTGCCAATCAGCTATTTTAGTTCCAGCGTCAAGCTGCTTATACCATGCCCACACATTAAAGAGGTCTGTCTTAGGCATAGCCTCACCAGTGATCATTGCCTTGGTTATGTTCTGAGGAACAGCAACAAAAGCAATCTCACCAGTCTGCTCATACTCGGCCTCGACCTTAGAGCAAGATGCGAGTGCTGCTACTACGGCGAGTGCGAAAAATATTTTTTTCATAATATGTCTCTTTAACAATTAGATAGCAGGAGTAGTTCCAACAATAACATCAGTCCACTCAGCTACCGTAGGGTTGATAAGGATCTCTGTTGCTGTAATTGTAATAGTATATACGTAATGCTTTCCTGACTCCCACAGATTCGCATCAGCATCAGCATCAGCAGTAATCTTAAGGTCAAGGTCCTTTACGACCTCAGTGATTGGTGCAACATCTGCCTGTGGAACGTAAGAATATGTGATGTTGATTGAGGTTGGTTTCTGAGGAATAATCACCATGTTATTAGTGTTGTCCTCAAATACCTGTGGTTCATTAGGTGTATCGCCTGTTTTATCTTTAGGGAATGTTTCTCCCTCAACATCGTTGAAGAGTACCTCGTCAGCCCTAGTACCTGTTGTTGCCCAAGATGCTGCATCTTCGCCACAGGTTGCGTTACCACTATGGAAAATCTGATTGATTGTAAGATTGTGAATCTTGTAGTTTTCGCCTGTTACACCGTCACCGATAATCTTAACAGTAATCCAAGAGCAGGCATGCTTCATGGTTGCTGGAACTGTTCCTGAAGCTTTAGTGTATGAAACTCCATCACAAGGGAACCACATAAGGTCGTTGGTGCCTTCTGCTGTGTTCTCTGTATTATTCTGAACATATCCTTCAATAGTAAGCTGGTTTGTTGTGAAATTCATAGTTGGATTGAGACTAGCAGAGTTACATGCCTCTGAATAACCAGCAAATTTCAATGGCTTTACATTTGGCCAATAATAAGGCTGTGAACCTTCGTATACTCCGTTATCAGAAATTCTTGAAGAAATGAACTGTGCATCATTGAGATATGTACTCCAAGTGTTTACAAAATTACCAGCTGCATTCTGATCCTGAGCTACTGCGAAAATATACAGATCCTGAGTAGTTGGGAATGTTGCTTTGTGTGATCCGTCTATATTAACACCAGCAACACTCTTGGTGATATTGTGAGCTACAGGGGCAAAGCGAATTGCTGTTGCCTCTTCAAACTCAACCTCTGATTTCGAGCATGCTGCGAGGGCAGCGAGTGCTACAAGGGAGAAGAAAATCTTTTTCATATTGTTAGTTTTTTATATTTCTTGTTTGGGATCCCCGGTCAAGCCGGGGATGACGTTATGCTAATGAATGAGAATGATAGAATTACTCTACAGTAACATTCCAGTTCTCATCAGCCCAATCAACAGGTACTGAAGGAGCGATGAGGATCTCGTTAGCCTTGATTGTGATAGTGTAGATGTAGTGCTTTCCAGGAAGCCACTCTTCAGGGCCGTCTGTTGGAGGGGTAACGGTGTTGTCTAGGTAAAGTTTAAGACCTTCAACAGTCTCTTCAATTATATCACCTGTTGTTGATTCATAAGTATAAGTCAAGTTGAGAAGTCCAGGGACCTGAGGGATAACTACGACATTTTTACCCTGTGTCTTATCTCTATCATAAGCTGCATTTGTTTCAACATCCTTTCCATTTGCGTCAAGTACAATGCTTGTAGTGCCAGTTACATCATAATCAGCAGTTGTTGCAGAATCTTTTTCATTGTTATCCCACTCGATACTTGGAGCCAAACTTGCGGAGGTTGATCCATCGCCAGTAGCTGTACATTCAACATCGGCGGTCTGGTCAATATTTGTCATCGTGAGGTTTGTTACTGTGTAGTTGTCTACTGTTGGGCCATCACCTTTAACAATAAATGTAATCCATGCACAAGTGTGATACATGTATACGTCTACATATTTGTCAGTCTTTCCATATCCTGCAGCGCGTGTGAGCTCTGTGCTAGGGAACCACATAAGGTCGTTAGCACCCTCGGCTGCTGCTGTTCCAGGTGAATAGTTTGTAATTGAGAGAGTACCGTTGCCGGTGCAATCATATGTAACAGTTACGCCCTCTACAACATCTGTTGTAGCTGGATTATCCTTTGTATTAACATTACCAGATGCTGAATAACCAGCAAAGTGGAGAGTCTTAACATTTGGCCAGTAGTATGGAGTGACTCCGCCCCAAACATCTGTTCCATCAACTTTATTTGTACGATGAGTGAACTGACCGTCAAGAATGTAGTTTGCTTCAGCATAACCGTTGTCAGTTGTCTCAGCAAAAACATACATGTCCAATGTTGTTGGATAAACATCACCATCAACTACTGACTTAGTAATGTTACCTGCTACGACTGAGAATCCGATCTCGTCTGTTGCCTCATAAGCCACCTCAGACTTAGTACAAGCTGCAAGGGCAGCGAGTGCTACGATTGAAAAGAAAATCTTTTTCATAATTGTTTGTTTTTTAATTGTTTATATTTTTTTTGTTTCGTTTTTCTTGTTTTCGCCATTTAGCCCCTTCGCTCCTTTCCGGATGATGAATCGCTTTGATGACATGAAGCGAAGGATGCTAAAATGTGGTGTAAGTTCGTAATTTGTGGTAATGAATCGGTTAATGTTGTGTGCGTTTGGTTAGGAATGAACTTACATTAAATAATAATATCGGTGTTGATTTCGCCCCAGTCTTCTACCTTCGGCACGAATCCTCCGTCGCCTGAGGTCATTGGTTCTGGGATGTCTATCTCTGTTTCTATTCTGATTATCTGTTCTTTGTTGTCCGGGAATTGGTGGGAGACGTCTATATTGAATACGTGTCCCTTTCCGGCAATATCGGTGAATACGAGCGACAGAACCTGTGATGCGTTTATGTCTTTGTTCCATCCGAAGGTGTTGAACCTCGCTGTCAGCACTCCGTTCTCATCAATCACCTGGTTGTCAAAGTAGACCGAGACGTTATCTGTGGTTCGTTGGTTGTAACCGATCTTGTTGCTACCCGTAAGGTTGGTGATTACCGCCGCGATCGAACCGATGTTCTCTACTCCCGTGATTGTCTTCGCTTCAAGGATCCAGGACTCTACCACTGTTTCGCAGACCACATCGAGGATTACCGGTGGTGCGTCGACGCTTCGTGACGGGATGAAGACGTCGTGCAAGCGGCCCACATAAAGGTGGTCAGGGTCGTATACGATCTGCTCTTCGTCAGTCTTCGTCGCTCGACTTCGGAGTTTGGTTCTGAAGGAGTCAGGGATCAATGAGGTCGATGCGTAGATCCTCTGGAACCAGTTCTCGTTTTCGAGCCATGTGGACTCGGTGTCGAAGTTGTACACCAGCACATCGTACTCTCTTCCTGGGATAAGGCTGACCTGACCGCCGGTGGCTGGAAGGAAGGCCTGTGTGACGAATGCGCCGCTTTCGCTGTCGTAGAAGATGCATCGCATCAGCGACGGATCCTTCTCATATTTATAGTTGACAATTTCCTTTTCAATGTCGATGTTGACTATGACTGTGTAGTCAGCGACTGTAAGAGGACGTCTCTTACATGAAATCGGCAGGATGCATAGAAGCAGCATCGCCATATATTTAACGATGTGCTTAGTCATTTTTACCTCCCGCTTTTTTCTCCTGTCTTTCAGCTTTACGCAGCATGCGCTCACCCATTTTGATCCATGGGCTCTTCTTGACAGGAACTGTGATAGGATATACTAGAGATATGCCGGCTCTTGTAGGACCGAAGAAATCGGTTGAGCGGTACTTCACACCTGGCTCTTTAATCAAGTCTTCGAAATCTGTTGATGGTGTGTACGGCCTGTACCATGTCCTGATGAATCCAATTCCGAGATTGAATTCGAGTCGGAGCTTGTCGTTGGCTACTGGCAGAGCGTAGAGATAATCAACACCAAAGTTAATGAACTCGCCCTGAGCTCCTCTTGCGATGTTCTGGAAATCGTAGTAGCCTGTGCCGGCATAGAGTCCGACACCGTGTCCCTTAAGACGTGAGTCTGGTGTCCAAGCGGTCTTTTCGTTTGTAAACCAGTACTTTGCGTCGAGGAACAAAGAGAGTTTTTCAACGCACCATTTGTTGTGTTTAGAAACAGCCCAAGGGTAGTTGTAATTAATACCGATAGACCAATTCTCGTGAATCGGGAATTCCAATCCGATGCTGAGTCCCGGCATCAGAAGGTTAGAGCGTGCAGCAAAGATTGTCTTGCGATACTTGCCTGGCCCTGGGTAAGTAACTGGAATGGTGCTGGTAGGCTGGTCGAGGGTCGGTGTGTGTGAGAATGCAATAGGCTCGATAGCTTTAGCTGTGTCTCTCTGAGAGGTTGGAGCTTCTACCTTGCCTCGTACGAACTCATCGTCGCTGTTGTCAGCGGTCATCACGACTTTGATTGTGATAGAAGAGTTACGTAGTGCGTAGATGTAATTTTCAACTAGATATTTCCAGCCTTTTTTGAGTGCGCGTAGGCGCTGTTCTTTATATTGGACGTCTTTGTCGTCGTCGATGATCTTGAGCATTTCATCTCGCTGTGGGAACTCCGGATGGGCGAGCAGTACCTGCTTCAATCCATCCCAGTCTTCCTCGAGATGCTCAACAACAATATGGGCGTTTTTGAATTCAGGGAAAAGTTCAAGCAAAAGTTTTTTTGTGCTTCTTGCTCGATTGTTGGCAAGCCTTTTGTTCAGCGCGACGCTACCGTCAGGAGAAGCTGTTGCGAGAATGGTGAGAGAATCCGGGACTGTGCCGTCGAGTTCGAGAGTAGTTTCAATGTCCTTACGCATCTGCTCAAGAGTGCGTTTGTTATCCTTGAAATTCTCTTCGATTGTGTAGCTGTTGATGCGGAAGAAAAGGTTGTATCGCTTCTCGATGTGCGGATTATACGACGAAGAAGCCTGTGCATAGAGGGTAGCACAAGCTATCAGTTCGGCGAGAACCAATATTAAGATACGATAATAAATGCTTTTCATTAAATTCACACACCGGCGATCCTCATCGCCAAAAAAGCGCGTCACGCGCTCCAAAAAACCGATTCACTCCAAAGTTACGTAAAAATTACATCCGTTGTTCAAAAAAATCGAAAAATATGTAAAAAATATCGAAGTGGCGCCCAAATGGACAATTGTGCGTCTTTTATAAAAATGATAGCGTTTGGGGATCGGGGGGGGTAAGTAGCTGATAAACAGACATTTAGGTGATTTTGCTGGTTTGCTGGTTTGTTGAATTTATTGCCCGAAATTTGTTTCCCTCGGATTGTTTTATTAACTTCGCACGTTAATATCCACTAATGAACCCTGTTGTCATTAAACTTTGTTTAAGGGTAACGCTTTCTAGGGTGTTTAGATACATCGGTTTATGAATAATTTACGCAAAACAATTATCCTTATTGTGGGGGTGCTCCTCTCGTGCTCGGCATGGGCACAGGAAGTGAGCCCTTTGCGTGTAGAAAAACGTTATACGTTCTACTTTAGGGTAAATAGCGATAAGATTGACGAGGATTACATGGGTAACTCGGAGACTATCGCAAAAATGCAGGAAGAGTTGGCAATGGCTCTTGAAACTCCGGAAATGATAGATTCGTTGATTTTGAAATCTACGTCGTCTCCTGAGGGTAGCGTCGAGCGAAACAGAGCGCTCGCTCAGCAGCGTTCGAAGAGCGCCAGGGCTCTTGTGGAGGAACTCTTCCCAGGTCTTGACCGTTCGCGCATGAAGATCGGTTTCCAGGAGGATGAGGACTGGGGCGGACTCGAGGTGTTGGTGGAAAGAGATACCTTGTTGGATGGAAGAGACAGAATCCTCAAGATCTTGCGTACGTCGTCAACAGTGGAGGAACGTAAAGAAAAACTTCGTCGTCTGGATAGAGGAAGAGTTTACACAAACCTCATCAAAAAATACTACAACGACCTTCGATACTGTAACGTTCAGGTGAGGGTAGTTCTTAAAACTCCTGAGAGTGCAAACCTTGTAAAGGAAGTCAAATTCGTTGCTCCTTCGCAGCCTCTCAAAATTGTATGGCCAAAGGCTACACCTGAGCCACCTACTTTCCATAGACATCTTACATTGAAGACCAATGGCCTCGGATGGGTGCTTGCAGGTTCCAATGTTGCTGTTGAAGTGGATCTGGCAAAGCATCTGTCACTCTCGGTTCCGTTCTATTATTCCGGTGGTCTCGACTATTTCAAGGAAACAATCAAGTTCAGAGGCATCGTCCTTCAGCCTGAGCTCCGCTATTATCCGAAGCTTGCGGAGGATATGACAAACGGCGGATTCTTTGTGGGAGCACATTTCGGTCTCGGCTGGTACAACTTTGCTGTAAATACTGATTATCGTGTACAGGACCACGGAGGTAACAGACCTGCATTCGGTGGTGGACTTGGTGTCGGTTATGCGATGAAGTTCAAGAAGAACCCGCGTTGGGGAATGGAATTCGTTCTCGGTGCCGGTGTCTATGATGTTCTTTATGATACATTCTACAATGAGAACAACGGACCATATAACGAAAAGGCTGTGCATGATGTCTGGTTCGGTATCGACAACGCCGCAGTTTCGTTTACATATAATTTTGACTTAAAGAAAGGAGGGAAGAAGTAATGAAAAGGATTTTGACTCTCGCTTTCGTTGCTGTAGTACTTCTTACAGCTTGCGTCCATCAGTTCCCGGTTACTACACCCGCTGATGTAAAACTTACATTGACATTTGACAGAGACCTGCCATACTATAACACCTTGCTATTCCCTGATGAGACCAAGTCAGGCGTGACAAGGGAGAATGGTATTTTCGATCAGGACTTCTCTGATTCTAAATCTTACGCCATCCGATATATCATCGAGGCATATCCTATCCTTGGTAATGGTAACCCAAGCCGTGATCCTGAGGCAAGATGGGTGTTCACTGAGGAGGATGCGCTTAATCTTGACGACCACACCGTGACTCTCTCAATCGGTGAGGGTAAATATGAGTTCCGTGCATGGACTGACTTTGTCAAGGCTGGTACAGATGATGACTATTTCTATAAGACAGATAACTGGAAGGACGGTATCCGTCTATATCACAACAATGGTCACCATGGTAACACAGACTGGCGTGATGCATTTGCAGGCAAGGTGACTGTGGATGTTATCCGTTATGGTTCTATTGTGGAGCCTGTACACGGTGTCATCAACATGGCTCGTCCTCTCGGTAAGTATATCTTCGTTACAAACGACCTTGACGACTTTATGACGAAGGTACTTAGAACCAAGACCGAGGAGGCTGAAAGCCAGGGAGCGTCCGTTTCTCCGACATTCAACATCGAGGACTACACGCTTACAATTGCCTACACCGGCTTCATGCCAAGTTCATATAGTATGTCTGTTGATCGTGCGAATGACTCTGAGGTCAACGTTCGATTCACATCTAAGCTCAGACAGATCGATGCTTCTCGTGCGATAATGGGATTTGACTATGTGTTGGCTAACCCAGACAACACCACTCAGACCACCGTTATCATGGGTATCGAGCTCCGCGACAAGGATGGAACAGTCCTCGCCTCACACGCGAGCGTGCGCGTTCCTCTTAAGCGTAGCAAGTATACCGTGATCGAGGGACGATTCCTCATGCAGGAGTCAAGCGGTGGTATCACCCTCAATCCTGACTTCGAAGGCGAATTTATTGTGCCGGTGAATTAAACTTATACCTATATATATAATATACGCGCATGAAATTGTTCAAATATATAGCAGTACTCTCATTCCTGGCCGTCTCTGCATTTAGTTCTTGCAACAAGGTGGAGGATGCGGTGTCAGGCGAGGAGCTGTCTGTCAATTACACCATATCTCTCACAGACACAAAGAGTGTGAATGCTGATGGATCGGCGATAAATAAAGTTTGGTACGGTCTTTATAATACCGATGGCACAATGGCTACCAATTACGCTCCTGTGGATTTCGTGGATGGCAGCGCAAAGTGTGAAGTGGTGATGATGAGAGGACACTCGTACAAAATTGTATTTGTTGCACAGTATTATAAGGATAGTGCGACTCCAACATATCCTATCAATGCTCAGGATGCTGTCATCGAGGCGCCTGCAGCTGCAGTTGCCAACTCCGATCAGATGGATCTGTTTTACGGCACTGACGACGTTGTGGCATATAGCGGCGCAGCAACTGGAAATGTGGTTCTGGACAGAGTTGTGGCAATGGTGAACTTCATCAGCAGTGACGAAGATTGGAATAACGCTAATACTCAGGGAGTTGTGCCTACTCACAGTTCGATAGAGCTCTCTGGCGTGTCTGCGGGATGGGATCTTTTGCTTGGAGCTCCGCTTGAGGGAAAGACCAATCTGACTTTTGCAAAGTCTGAGATTCCGGGAGCGAAACACATCGGTGCGGCTTATTGTATGGCACAAGGAAAAATTGGCGCAACAATCAAGCTTTACACTTCAGCAGATGAGAATGCTGCTCCAGTGAAGACCGTCGAACTCGCTGAAGTACAGGTCGAGACAAACAAAAAGACAAATATTGTCGGAGGAATAATTTATTAACACAAAATAAAACAAGTATGAAAAAGATTATTTACAGTGCTCTCGCAGTGGCGCTCGCTTTCTTCTCTGCTTCATGTCAGAAGGAAGTGCTTGAGCCAGTTGCAGACGGAAACACCGTGACCTACACAGTTGAGGTTCCGGGTGCACTCAAGACAAAGGCTCTTGGTGACGAGTTAACAGCTGTTGACAAGGTGTACTATCAGGTGTATCGTGCAACAGAGGTTGGAGACCTTACCAAGGCTTTCGTTTATGATGGTGAGGCTGATGTTAATGCAGGTAAGGCATCATTTGAGCTTGAGTTCGTTAAGAATCAGAACTTCGTAGTCCTTTTTTGGGCTCAGGATGCTGATCTTCAGATGTTCAACATCGCAGACCTCAGAAAGGTAACTCTTACAACTCCGGGTGCTTCAAACAATGTGAACGCTCAGGTTTTCGCTGGTAAGGATACAGTTTCTGACTGTGTTTCGGCAAAAGGTGGAAAGGTAGAACTTACTCGTCCTATCTCTCAGCTCAACATCTTCACAACTAAGGAGAGCCTTATGTTTGGAACCAAGAACATTACACTCTCAGAGTCAACAGTTACAGTTAAGGGTCTTTACACTACTTACGACGTAGCTGAGGGTGACGCGGTTACCGAGAATGTTGAGGCTGCAAACTTCACTTACGGTTCATATGCAGTTCCTACTACACAGGATACAGATCCATATGCTTATGTTGCTATGAACTACGTTGGTTTCGCACCTGTGGCTTCTACAACAGTTGAGGTTGACGTTACTATCAAAACTTCTGAGGGTGATGTAATGCACTCAGTATCAAGTGTTCCTGTTAAGCCAAATTACCGCACAAACATCGTAGGTAACCTCCTTACAGAGGCCGCTGATTATGACGTAACTCTTGATGCTGCGTGGGGAGATGAGGAGTACACTGAGGTAGTTGTAAGCACAGCTTCAGACCTTCAGACTACAATCAACGATGCTCCAGCCGGTGAGACAACTGAAATCACCCTCTCAGGTGACATCAATTTGGGTGATCTTGCTGCTCTTCTTAAGACAAAGGCTGCTGAATCATCAAATACTCTCGAGGTTCCAGCTGGAAAGTCAATCGTTCTTAACCTTAACGGTTACTCTATCAGTGGTGTTGATGAAACTCAGACAAGCTTTGGACTTATTACAAACAAAGGTGATCTTACAATTGTAAACTCTGCAAAAGACAAGGTTGGTAAGATTCTGCTCAAAGCAACCCATGATAATGAATGGAACAGATATTCTTCAGTAATTTCAACTCAGGTAGGTTCTACTCTTGAGGTAGGTGCTGGTGTTGAGATTGAGCACCTCGGTGGTACTTCAATGTCTTATGCTATCGACGTTCTTACAAACGGTAAGGGTACCTCTGCTGTTGCCGTGATTGACGGTGCTACAGTTAAGTCAACATATCGTGCTATCCGTCAATTCCTTAATGGAACAGAGGCTAATAACAGCCTTACAGTTAAGTCTGGTTCAGTTATTATGTCAACAGCAGGAAACAAGAGTATCTGGATGCAGGATCCAAGTGCAAATGCAAATACTGGATCACTCGTTGTTGAGAAAGGCGCTGAACTTTATGGAAATGTATTCCTTAGCGTTACAGCTGGCTCGACAGAATGGCCTGTTTCAGTGTCTGTTGCAGCTTCTGCACTTAAGGGAGAGTCTGTAGTTGAGACAAATTCAAATGTCCCTGTAGGTTACAGCCTTAAGAATAAGGACGGTGTATATACAGTTGAGTTCCA
>JAEIGA010015177.1_pt1 | contig 11731 bp, 4 predicted proteins | sample 9270691 | NCBI WGS metagenome assembly JAEIGA01 (sample SAMN17057246, study PRJNA624740) | gut metagenome | biome: biome; isolation source: fecal sample | host: Bos grunniens | place: China: Xizang | collected 2019
GTTCCATGTTTGGTCTTGTTTACAGGACTGTTGTTGGTAACGATACACTCTCCAATGACTATGGTGACAAGCTTCACCTCATCTACAACTGCCTTGCAGCTCCTTCTGAGAAGGCATATGGAACTATCAATGATTCACCTGAAGCAATCGAGTTCAGCTGGGAAGTATCTACAACACCTGCTGAAGTTACCGGTAAGAAGCCTACAGCTTCCATCACAATCGATAGGAAGAAGGCCGATGCTACCAAGCTTGCTAATCTTGAAGATTATCTCTTTGGTACAGATGCAACTGTTGATCCTGTTCATGATGCAACGGATCCTCAGCTCGCTATGCCTAATAAGGTTGCTGAGTTCTTCGCAACTCAGGCTGCAGGCTGATCGACAACTGAATAACTGTGAAAATCAACTACGTACCAGGGAGACTCCCAGGCTTTCGTGCCGTGACAGGCGGCATTTATATTTTTAACATTCCACAAATGAAAGGAGAAACAAAATGTTAGTTAAGGAGATTACTTACAAGGATTTTAATGGTACTGAGAGGAAAGAAGAGTTCATGTTTGACCTCAGCAAGGCAGAACTTCTTGAAATGGAACTTTCAACAAATGGCGGCCTTGAGCAGCACATAAACAAAATCGTATCGGCTCAGGATGGTCCGGAACTTTTTAAGCTTTTTAAAGAGCTTATTCTTAAGTCATATGGCGAGAAGTCAGCCGACGGAAAGCGCTTCGTTAAGTCAAAAGAACTTAGCGAGCAGTTTTCTCAGACAAATGCATATTCAGAGCTTATGATGGAACTCATATCAGACGCTAATCTTTGCGCCGAGTTTGTTAAAGGTATCGTTCCCGCGGATATAAGTGAAGCTGCAGCAAATGCTAAGGCCGGCATCGAGACTGCAAATGTAGTTCCGATCGATTCCGCGAAGTAAGATAAATATAGAGGAGAGTAAGAATGCTTAAGCTTTACATACCACCTTCGCCGGGTAAGGAATATTGGGATGCAAATAAGCGTGAGTTCATATACTCAGAACCATTTGAAGGGTATACGTTAGAGCTTGAGCATTCTCTTTACTCAATTTCAAAATGGGAAGAAAAATGGTGCAGAACCTATATTTCTAAAGAACAAAAGACAGAGGAACAAATGCTCGATTACATAAAATGTATGACAGTTACTAAAAATGTTCCTGATGAAGTATACGAAAATTTTTCAGATGAAAATTTTGAAGAGGTGACCAAATACCTTAATGCTAAACACACTGCTTGTAAAATTAAAAGTAATAAGAAAGAGGGGCAAAGTAGCTATAGAGGCTCCATGTGCGCAGAAGAGATATATTCCAATATGGTTCTTGCACAGGTTCCTTTTGAGTGCCAATACTGGAATTTTGATAAGTTACTTGCATTACTCGAGTATGTTGGTATGAAGAATAATCCTCCGAAGAAGATGTCACAAAGGGAATTGATGGCTCGTAATAGTAAGCTAAATGCTGCTAGAAAAGCGAAGCATCATACCAGGGGGTAATTATGGTACATAATCCTGTAATAAGTTTTCAAGTTCATGGTGATTTTAAAAAGATTGATGGATTTTTGGAAAAGATGAAAGAAGGTGTGAATGCCGGCGTACTTGATAAGTATGGTAAAATAGGCGTTGATGCACTTCGTCTATACACCCCTAAAGACACTGGTTTAACATCAGAGTCTTGGAAATACAGGATAGTGAGAAATTCACAAGGAACAGCCATAGAATGGTATAATACAAATGTGCAGGATAATGTACATGTGGCTGTTGTATTACAATACGGACACGCAACAAAATCTGGAACTTTTATAGAAGGAATCGACTACATTAATCCGGCTATGAGACCAGTTTTTGAGGAAATAGCAACAAGAGCTTGGAAGGAGGTGACGACTGAATGAGCACATTAGTTGATGAAAAAATAGTGTCAATGAAATTTGACAGTGCTCAGTTTGAACGAGGTGTTCAGTCCGCAATACAGTCGACAAATAATCTTAAGAAAAATTTGAATTTCGACGATACAGCGGAGTCTATGTCAGAACTTTCCAGAGCTGCTGGAAAAGTAAATATGAATCCGCTTCTCGATTCTATAAAATCGGTAGGCGATAGTTTTAATGCCGCTGGTATAATAGCATTCTCAGTAATCAATAGAATGACTAATGCGGCAATAGACGCCGGCGTTAAGATCACGAAAGCTTTGACTATAACGCCAATGACAACTGGTTTGAATGAATATGAGCTCAAAATGGGTTCTATTCAGACAATTATGGCGTCGACAAAAAGACCTCTTGCAGAAGTAAATAAGTATCTTGACGAGTTAAACGAATATTCGGACAGAACCATTTATTCATTTTCGGATATGACACAAAACATTGGTAAGTTTACCAATGCCGGTGTTAAACTCGATGTTGCTGTAAATGCAATGAGAGGTTTGATGAATGAGGCTGCTCTGTCTGGTGCAAATGCGGCCGAAGCATCTAGAGCTATGTACAATTTGGCTCAGTCAATTTCTATGGGTTATGTCCAGCTTATAGACTGGAAATCGATAGAGAATGCAAACATGGCTACTTTGGATTTCAAGAGAAATTTGGCAGAAATGGCAGACGAACTTGGAATTGCAAAGAAAATTGGCGATGATATGTATGCAGTTGGTGATAAGACATACACCATACAGCAGTTATTTAAAGATGGTCTTAAAGAGCAGTGGTTAACTACTGATGTCTTGACCAAAACATTATCTAAGTACCAGGATGAGAGTACCGATCTTGGTAAAAAGGCTTATGCTGCTGCACAGGATTTGAAGACGTTTACGCAGATGGTAGATACTCTTAAAGAGGCTATGCAGTCTGGTTGGGCTCAGTCTTGGCAGTTGATATTTGGTGACTTTGAAGAAGCTAAAAGATTGTGGACAACAGTCGGTAATGCTTTGAACGGTCTTATAGGGCAGATAGATAGCTTCAGAAATAAATCTTTGGAAATAGCAAATTCTCTCGGAATGAGGGAAAATTTGCTACAGTCTTTCATGAACATAATGACCGCATTTGGTCAGGTTCTATATGCTATAAAAGAAGCGGCTGATGCTGCTTTTGGTAATGACACCTTTAAAGGTGCTAAAAGTTCTATGTCTTTCTTTGCTGGAATCTTGCTGAAGATTTCTGAAGTAATAAGAGACATAACTGAAAAACTTGTAATGAATAAGGATGCGCAGCAGGATATTATAACAATATTAACCGCTGTATTCTCTGTTATTAGAGTTCTTTGGGAAACGACAAACGATCTATATAGTGTTGTGGCCGAATTATTTGGAGTCACAATGCCAATGGGTAAATTCCTTAGAAAACTTGTCGTTATATTATCAAAATTAGTTATTGTTATAACTGCCATTATTTCTAAAACCAAAATAATTTCTGGTTCTCTTAAATTAATCGCCGCTACGATCGGTTTGGTTGTCGCTGGAATTGGATTTTTGGTAATGGAAGTAATAAATCTACTTGACAATCTTCCGTCGCTTGAACAGATATTTACAGGAATAACTGATGGAATACAAAATTTACATAGGGCATTGAGTGCATCAAGTAATCCTATTATACAATTACTGGAAAAAGTGTTCATATTTCCTTTTTACATGATGATGAAAGTGTGGCAGCTTGGTTTTTATGATATAGGCCAGTTACCGAAACTTTTAATAAATTATTTTAAGGATTCATTTAGAATTCTTAAATCAACTATACATTCTTGGTTTGATAGTGATTCATTTGAGATGTTCGCACCAATAAAGAATGTGTTCTTAAGCCTTGCTGAATTTATAGGACGGTTCAATTGGAAACAGGCATTAAAAGTCGGTGGTTTTATGTATATGCTGACTTTTATGACGACAATGGTAATAAATATTACTAAGCTGATAGATGTTTTCTACAGCTTTGGATCGACAATAAGAGTGCTTGGAAAAGCATTATCTGATGTAATGAAGTCAATGTCAAACTTCATAAATGCTCAGGCGTTTGATATGTTTGTAGATTCTATGAAGAAAGTTGCTATAGTTGTGATGGCTATGGCTGGCATGTCATTAGTATTTGGTCTTCTTAAAGAAGATTCATTTAATAGAGCTATGGTGGCTCTTGAAAGATTGGCATTAGTTGTTGGAACTGCAACAGCTGTATTAATGTCAATTTATTATATTATGACAACTATTAAAACCGTTGGTAGTGCTTCTTCAGTTAATAGTTTTTCAGATGCTATAGCTGCAATTGGTAAATCATTTGCTGCTGGTTTATCAAAATCCATGAAAATTTTGGCAAACGGTTTAGCATTTGAGCATATATTATTTGGTATAGCTGCAGCCATGGTTGCTATAGCTACTTCATTTGGAATAATAACAGAAGCTTTGATGGAATGCGACCCGAATAAAATAAATGTTGCTGATGTAGTGTATGTACTTATAGGAACGTTGGCAGCAGCATCGAGCTTAATGGCTTTAGCATCTAGTGTTGGTAATCCACTAGTTATGGATGCCATTACAATGAATCTTATCGCCATGGCTAGTTCAATAATGATATTAGCTAAAGGATTTGAGCTTTTTGGTCAGATAGATCTAGATTCCATAACACTTGGTTTAACATCTCTAAGCGCAGTAGCTGGTATAACGACGGTTATGGCAATAGCCGCTAGTAAGTTTCCTACAGATTATAGAGCCTTATTAGGAGCATCGGTTTTACTTGTATCGTTTGGTGGAGCTTTAATAGTTCTTTGTGAATCGATAAAGTTTGTGCATAATGTTCTAGCAACTGCTGGACTTGAACAATTTATAAAAGATTTGTTTGCATTAAACGCAATGATGCTTTCATTCTCGTTGGCTATAATGTTAGTGTCATTTACTGTTAGAGGATTCAGTAAAACAGTGTATGACTCTGGTAATATTATAGCAAATGCAGCAGATGTTTTATCATCTCTTGGAATGGCAGCTGTAATCTTATCAATGGCAGCTGCAATAAGAGTTCTTGTTGATGCTGTTCAGTCAATTGGGATGACTGACGTAGAAATAATTCAAAATGGATTGTATTATATGACAATAATACTTTCCGAATTTGCTTTGTTTATATTTGTTATATCTAAAACAGTATCTTTGTCTGTTAAAAGTGCTGGTGGATATTTCCTTGGTATAGCACTTATAATACCTGCTATAGCCTTTGCTATAAAAAGGATACAGGATATAGATTGGCAGAAAGCAGTTGCTGATATTTTGGCAATGTCTGCGGCTATCATAGCCATGGGTACATCTATAAGACTTGCAAGTGGAATTGATGGCAAAAAGAATATGAAAGCATTTGCTGGAATGTCCTTATCAATCGCTGCAATAAGTCTTTCATTAATAGCATTTACTTATGTAGATGGAGATAAACTTTGGAAAGGTGCTATTGCATTTAGTGCTTCTGTAGCATCTGTTGGATTAATGTTTGAAGGTCTTTCCAAGATAAAAAGTGACAGAAAGACATTAATTGCAGTTGGATCAATAGCTTTAATACTTGGTGCAATATTAGTAACTGGTAAGATGGCATCAGATCCAAAAGTCATGTCTGGTATATTTGCAATGTCCGTGGTTTCTACGAACCTTATATGGGCGTTATCTATATTTTCACTTGTTGTTTCTGCAGCAACAGGCATAAATGATGATGCTGTAAAGAACATAAGTGCATTAATAGCCTCTCTGAGTGTTATGATGCTGTCAATAGCTTCTTCTGCAGCTTTAATATCATCTTATGATGCTGGAAGATCTGTGATAGTTATACTTGCTGCTCTTTCGTATATGATGGGAGTGACAATTGGTATAGCTGAATACGTAAAGGCGACTACTAAATCTTTAACAGCATCTGAAACTAAGAAAGTGATATTTCAAATGAGAGCCATTGCTGGTATAGTAGCTGCTATGAGTGCATTGGCGTTAGCTTTATCAATAGGAAGCAAATTTGCAAAAGGAAATATTTCGACTATAGTACAGCTTGGACTTGTGATGAGTGCTTTAACAGTTCTCATGTTTGCAATTGCTGCATTTATGTCCAAACATTCACAATTCCAGTCCATTAAGAATGACAGTATGGCCGATTCGTTAAAATCGATTGGTATGGTTCTTCTTGCAATGGCTGCTGTTATGACCGTAATAACTGCTTCAGCAGCTGTTATAAGTCATTACGACTTGGTTGATGAGGTTTGTCTTTTAGCAGCTGCATTTGGTGTGCTTGGTGGAGCAGTAGCTGCAATGATGATTGGTGTGAATAAGACCAAACATGTAAAAGCTGAAAATCTCACTACTTTATACTCCGTTATGGCTGGTATGGTAGTACTTGCAGTAGGTTTAACTGGTCTTGCGATATGGCTTAATTCTAGTGAAGGAAGCGTTGGCAAACTTTGGAATCTTGTTGGAGTTTGCACGGTTATTGCTGGCGTAATAGTTGGGCTTGGATACGTTCTTAAAGAATTTGAGAGAACCTACTATGCCGATTTTGGTAATGTTTTTAAGAAATTTATTGGAATAGCTACAACGTTAGGTGTTATGGTTGGTTTAATGGCCGGAGCTACGGTAGCATTCCAAGCATTCAATGTAAGTTGGGGAACTGTTGGTAGGATTTCCACAGTCGCTGCACTTGCAATTGGTATAATGGGAGCTGTCGTTGGTTTCTATAAATTAATTTCGTTAGAAGCAACAAATCTTGCTAGTATAAAAGATGGAGCTATAGTTAATAATTTTAAAGGTAGATTTACTGACATAATGAAGATGATAGGCAACGTGCTTACAACTATGTCAATTAGTCTTGCCGTAATAACTGGTGCATCTGTTATCATTTCTAAATTTAGTAATATTGAAACATTCGCTACTATTGCTGGAATAATGCCGACATTCTTCGCTTCTTTAGCAGCTATAGTTTATGGGTTGATTCAGATTACTAAAACCACAAATATAACCACAGATACTTTAAAAGATATTACTTCAATAATAAGCGTTATTGCCGGTGTTGGTTCTGTAATAATGGCTATGACGCTTGCTTTAGCATTTTTGTCTAAAATAATGCCTGATATAGGTAGTGTAACTACAACTGTAGTAGCAATGTACGAACTTGCCATAGCTTTATCTGGAATAACACTTCTCTTCTGGGCTGTTGGCGAATTGATGAAACTCGGTGGAAGTTGGGCTGGAGCTATATCGGCTACTGCTGGTATTCTTGCTGCAGCATTTTCACTTGCAGCAATATATGTTCTTGCTGATGCTGTAAATGATCTCACTAATAAGTATGAAGGTTCTATTGACAAATGGAAACCATTCATAGAAAGCATTACCTCAGCAATGCTTATGCTTGGATTATTTGCTTTAACGGCTTCAATGTCTGGTACGGCATTAGCTACTGCTACGATCGCTCTTGGCGCTGGATCATTGTTTTCTTTGATGTTAGCAGCATTCTTAGCGGCTTTCTCAATTAGCTATAATAATTTTAAAGACAGCATAAAAGGATTCGAGGAATTTGCAAATAGTCTCATGCATATGATGCTATATTTGGCTCCTGTGTTTATAGGAGCTGCGGCATTATCTGTTATATCTGTAGCGGCGACTACTGGAATAATAGCTGCAATAACTACACTTCTTGCTCTTAGTGTATTCCTAGGTACATTTAGTAGTTTATTATTTATTCTTAATATATTTGGAATAGATAATAGTTGGATACAAACGCTTACTGAATTTGCTCAAGGTGTTACAAAGATGGCAACATCTTTAATACCTGCATTTGCAGCTTTAACAGCAATTGGCATAATGCTTCCTGGTGTGTTATTATCAGTACCGTCGATAATAGCTGGAGTTGTTGCAATATCAACTTTGATTATATCTTTGAATAGTGTCGCTCTTATGATAGAATTGTACGGCGACACTATTGATGGTCTTGCAGATTGGCTTATAGAACTTGGTGATAAACTTGGAAATAAGGTAATGAATGCACTTAATAATGTTGGTGCATTCTTAACAAAACTTGGAAAAGCAAACTTATTTAAATTGCTTGGTGCTTCTATATTAGGTGCATCAGCAATGAAGATATTCAAGGTATACACTGGTAAAGGCATGTTTGCTACAATCGGTGAAGGTCTTGGAGAATTTGCTACATCAATGACCGATTTTGTTAGAGAAGCTAATAAAGTTGGAAGCTGGGAAAGCGCTGACAAAGCAATAGATTTCCTTGGTACAGTAATAGATAAGGTTTCGAATCTTAGACTTTATGAAGGATCTCTTCTTGGAAAGTTATTTGGAAATAATGATCTGAGAAAACTTGCACTTGGGCTTAGCCAGTATGCCGAAGAAATGTTTGATGACGGCGGTTATATAGATCTTGTATCGCATATTAGTCCAAACGTTTTCGATGAGAGTAGTTCGGCTGTAAGAGCAATCGAGTTCTTAAAGACTATAACAAATGCTATGTCCGGCTTCAAATGGACTAGTGGATCTGTCATTGGAACATTATTTGGCAGCAACGATTTCAGTGACGTTGGCGATGCTTTGTGGGATTATTCATATGGTTTGTACTATTTTGCTAAAAATGCAAATCTTATAGATGAAAGCTCTTATGATGCAATGGAGAGAGCTGTAAATTTTTTACCTAAAGTAAGTTTAGCATCTCTTTTATCTTGGGATACAAAAGGAAGCTTACTTGGATTCTTGCTTGGAAATAATGATTTCGGTCACTTTGGAGAATCATTAAGACTCTATGGTTTCGGACTTGCTCAGTTCTCAAAGTTGGTTGGCGGTATAACTAATTGGGAAGAAATGGACAAGAGCTTAGATTTCTTGGTTAGAGTTTCTAATATAGGTTTCGAAATAGCTCTTAAAGCCATTGAAGCAATCGGTTTAATGCTTATATCTGTAGCGGCTGCTATAGCACTTTCTTTGACATTGATATTTAATGCCATAGCAAAGATTGTTGAAGACAATAGGCAAACCTTTGACAAGATAATTGATTATTGCCATCAGTTACTTGAAAATGGTCTTCAGGATGTATTCGATTTGCTCAACAATACAATTGGAGACACAGTGTGGGTTGAAACTGTGTGCGATGGGATAGTCGATGTAACTAATTCTATAAAAGAGTTGAGTGATTCTTTAACAATATTAGTCGATAAACTGATAGAAGCTGGGGATAAATTTGGTCTTACAAAAGATGAAAGTTCTGATTTTGGTTCTGCTCTAGACTCCATAAAGGATCAAATAAACGAACATAAAGAACTTATAGCTGGGCTTATAAGCGAATACGATCATCTTCAGCATACTTTATATGTTATATCTCCGATGATAAATGGAGGAGGAATAACACAATCAGCAGCTAATTTGGCTAAATTAGGTGGTAATTGGTTATTATTTGACGAATTCGACTTGGATGGTAAAGCCATAGATTATCTTAAAGAACAAGGGGCAAAAGCTCTTGGTTCATTTAAAGATGGAATGGAAGAAGAATCAAATAGAAGAAAAAGACCTAGCGGAAAAGGCGGTGGTGCAGCTGGCATGGAAGGAATCATGTATATGGATCCTAAGACACTTGCCGGTTCCAAACTTGCTGGGATAGAATTTCAGAGAGCTTTCAATGATGGTAAAGCTTCTGAAGAATTAACCGGTTATGAGAAAGCTAGGCAGAAGCAAGCTGAGTATATAGCTGAGCAGAAGGAAAATGCGGCTGCTGCTGGTGCTGAAACTGGTGGTGGGTTCATGAGTACTTTACTTTCTGCTATCTCAACTGGTTTGCAGACACTTAGCAATAAACTTCCTAAAGGTTGGAAAAAAGCAATAGAAGGCGCCTTAGGAATGAATGAAGGAGACTTTGATAAAGGCGTTAGCATTATAACTGACGTTATAGAATCGTTAAAGACTGATGGTCTTGAAGGTGGACTCGATAAAGCTCTTTCTATATTTAATTTGGATGGTTTAAAAGAAACTTTTACAAATTTAACTGGCGATGATCCTCTTGGTCTGAATGGTGATAATGATCCACTTGGACTTGAAGTAGCTAATGAAAAAGCTGATGAAGAAGAGAGTAAGCGTCTTCTTAGTGAAAGTCAATATTGGGCTGATTTGTTAGAGATTCGAAAGAATGGTGCTGATGGATGGAAATACCAGGATATGGATCTTGCCGATTTCCAGCAGCAGATTCTCGATGAAACTCAGTCCATGTATGATGATTATTTCAGTAATCTTGAGAATTCATATAATTCGTTCCTTGGCAGCAACATTTTCGGTGCTGTGGATATGGGCTTTGACCCGGAGAATCCATTCACTAAAGAAGAAATGTTTGGAAATCTTCAGGACCAGATAACTCAGCTCGATCGTTACACAAATGTAATGAGCAGTCTGAATGATCGAATTGATACCGACGAACTTCGTGCTACAATTAACGCAATGGGCGTCGATTCAATAGAAGAACTTGAGACACTTAATAGCCTTAGCGAGGCTGAATTAGATAGTTATGAGGCAATGTATGTTTCTAAGATGGAATCTGCACATAGAGCTGCTGTAGCCGCTAATGATCAGAGCTATAGAGACACTGTCGATGGCATAAATAAGCTCATCGGTACAAGTCTTGATGGTGATGCTATCATGCAGATGTTCGATGGAACTATGGCTTCGTTGGATAACATAGTTAGTGCTAATCAGGTCAAAATGGCTAATATAGGTACCGACATAAATGCCGGAATAGCAGAAGGAATGATTAGTCCAGAAGGTTTAGCTTCTATAACTGAAGCTGCTAATAAATTGGATAATCACGCAGAGTATGCTATAAGAGATGGTTTACAGTCGCATTCACCTGCACAGAGAATGGTTCCAATAGGCGAAGATATTGTTAAAGGAATTAATCTCGGCATGACAGATCCTACATCTACGACTGGAATTGATGCTTCGGCAGCACTTATAGCTGCATGGTATGAATCAGAACTTAAATCAAAGAGAGCTGGTTTCTTTGAAGCTGGCGAATATTTGATGAGAGGACTTATAGCTGGTATAGATGAAGGTAAATCGGGTGTTTATGCTGCGATTAGAGACCTTGCCAATAGACTCAATGAACAGTTTACAACCGAACAGGAAATAGAGTCGCCTTCCAAAGTGTGGATGCAGTATGGCAAATACATAGATGAAGGACTCGCTATAGGAATCCTTAATAATACTGAAAACGCTGAAAACGCAGTTCAGCAAATGTCTTCAAAGACACTTGACATAATGCAGAATGCTATGAGTTCAGCATATGATGCAATGAACTCAGAATCTATTCCTGCAATTACGCCTGTTGTTAACATGAACAAACTTCAAAATGGAATCCGTACAATGGATACTGCTCTTGCTGCACAGCGGTCATATCTCATGGCTAATGCGGCTAATGCAAGTATCGATACGAGCGTCCACAAAGAAGTTAGCATAAACAACCAGGCTGCAGTAGATGCAATAACTAGATTAAACGGGGATATTCTCAACCTCGGTGATAGGCTGGCCAATATGCAGATTATGCTTGACACGGGTATAGTTGCAGGTCAGATGGCTCCGGCAATGAATTCGGAGCTTGGAACAATAATGTCAAGGAGTATACGAGAAGGAGTAGGGTGATGTATCATTCTTTATATTTTGTTAAGTTAGACAAAGACGAAGGAATAAACACCTTTGATGAGTGGCACATAGTCCCTGACTCTAGGCCTCTCTTCACGCCCCCAAC
>JAEIGA010015178.1_pt1 | contig 11731 bp, 12 predicted proteins | sample 9270691 | NCBI WGS metagenome assembly JAEIGA01 (sample SAMN17057246, study PRJNA624740) | gut metagenome | biome: biome; isolation source: fecal sample | host: Bos grunniens | place: China: Xizang | collected 2019
TAAACAAATGAAATTTAGAATTTTTTTCATTTTAATTTCTCCATCATTTTAGCATAGAAAAAAGTCAAATACGGGTGTTTTCTGTAGATACAAATCAAAAATATGCGTTGGTGAATTGGCAAAAAAGACGGTTTATATAAACGCATTGTATTCCAAATATCATCTTGAAGTATATATTTAATCAGTAAAAGTTTGTCTTTAGTCGGAATATTCATTCCGACTAAAGTACGAATAAACGCTCTTACATATCCAATAAATAAACGTTTAGACCTTAAAAAATCAACATCATAACCAACAGACTTTTCGTTTAATAAATAATATAAATTCTTTATTTTCTCAAATTTCTCTTTTGACACTTTTTTTGTCAATGAATTTCCATTCCAGCAATAAACATAATACATATTTGGGACGAAAGCCACCTTATTAGCACTTTTCAAAAAATCTATTTGAAATGGAATATCTTCTGATGCAAAATCTCTTTCTGATACAAACTGTATCTTGTTTTTTAAAATTATTGAATGGCTGTAAACGGAATGCCATACTGACATTTCATATCGATATTCTTTTTTGTTATAAGGTTCTGATGCTATAAAATCAGGAATTAATTTTTTTACATCGTTTTCACCAAATTCAGTATATTCACAAACTTCTTGAATGTTTTGAAAAATTCCTTTAGAAATTTCCTTTTTAAATCCACAAAAAATCGCATCGACTTTATTTTTTGATGCTATTTCATAAAGTGTTTCATACATCGTTTGTTCAATAAAATCATCACTATCAACAAAAGCAAGATATTCTCCAGAAGCAATTTCAATTCCTGAATTGCGAGCATATCCAAGACCGGCATTTTTCTTATGAATCACTTTAATTTTTGAATCTTTTAAAGCCCATTCATCACACATTTTCGGAATATTATCTGGTGAGCCGTCATCTACCAAAATGATTTCTATTTCCTTTAGTGTTTGATTAACTAAAGAATTTAAACAGCGGTCTAAATATTGCTCAACATTGTAGCATGGAACTATAACTGAAATTTTAGGTTTCATCCGTTTTCCCTTTTTTACAGAAGGCTAAAAAAGATTCAAAATCATCAAATTGAGATTCATCATGTAATTCTAACCAGTTCGAATACGCTTCAGCCAATTGCTCCCGAATAGGAACACCAACAGACTCATAATACGAAACATTTTTTTTATTTACATAGTAAATAAATTCTTCTCTCAATTCGCCTGGCATTGGGTCACGGCCAAATCGTTTAATAAAACAATTCACCCTTTCAACACTTTCGTCGAGCGCGAGTTTTTTTCTTTTTTGATAATATTCACCCAAAGAACAAATCACTCGGCACGGAACACCAGCAGCAACAGAATTTGACGGAATACTTTTTGTAACAACAGATCCAGCCCCAATAATACAATTATCCCCTATCGTTACCCCCTTTAAAATTGTTGCATTTGTTCCAAAATAAACATTGTTTCCAATAGAACATCTTCCTGTTGAATTTAAGAAATCCTTAAATTTAGCACGAAAAACCAAACTAGAATAATCATGGGTCATGATGGTAAAATTACGATTCATATCAACATTATTGCCAATAGAAATCAGCTCTGGACGTTGAATATCAATACAAGTCGTTTTGGGATCTCTAAAAACACATTTCGATCCTATTCGCACCCCCAATCTGCGCAAATAATGAATATAAGACGAACTATTTCGTCTAGCCAATTTTCGTTTTATAGCATTTATAATTTTCTTCAACATATACAAAATATCATTCCTTTTTAAATATCCCATAAAAACAGAGGCCTTTGAGACCAAATAAAAAGGAACCGATAATATTCCCATCCCCAAAAAAGAATACTTAACATTAAAAAACGATCTTTTTTAGTAAAAATATGGTTATTCTTATAATAAAGCAACAAAGAAACAGGAATAAACCAATAAATACTCCATCCATAGGCAACACGCCGAACAATTTCAAAATTATAAAATGATTCTAATACAAGATAGCCTAAAACAAAAATATTGAAAAAAACTGTATAAATATGATTCAATGTTGCTGATAAATATCGTTTAGTGGATGAGAGTTGCATTCCATTTAATAATTTACATACTTTATTTCCTAAATAAAATACACTAGAACAAGCAAAAATCTCTAGAAACTGAATTATAATATTTCTTGTATACTTAACATTAATAGCTGCACTAGAAAACCATCTATCTGAATTTTCAACATACATTGCGAATTTTTCATCAGTAGTCGATAAAAAGCCCAAAAAAGAATTTAAGTAATTCCAATCAAAAAATGTTCCTAAACAAAATTTTCCAATAAGAAGCGTTGGTATTGTTAATTGCCATGGAAAAGGTTTCTTGAAAAAAATAAAAATTAACGTTATGGCAAAAAGAGTTACTCCAGAAATAGAATGTATTGATTCTGCAATAACAAATAAAAAAATCAAAAGGAAAATATTTTTTTTACTTATATTTCTAGTCAAAATTCGATTCAAAACAAAAACATACACAAAGATAAATGACATTGCTAAAAACTGACGAATAAAAGCCTCATGAAGAGAAATGATACTTATTAAAAAAAAAGGAAAAATATACATAGCATATTTTTTCATCGGTTTTAAAAAAATCATAGCTCCAGTAATAAAAAAGAATGCATAGAACATAAAAAAATATTCTGTAGGAATTCCGATTCTTTTTAACATTTGATTAAAAAACGAAAAAATAACTTGAGTTTCTTCAAGGTTATATTTAATGACTTGAAGATAGTGCATATAATCTACACCGCGTCCATAGCGAATTCCTTCAACTATTGTAAATGCTATTATTACAACTATTGCATAAAACCAATAACCATGCCCTCTAGATATTTTGTATCCAGCATACCACATAGTAAGTAACAAAAAAATATTAACAAATATATATGGGAAATCTATATGTAACATAATTCTCTATCTTAATATATATTCTTATCAAAAATTATGGAATCAACAATATGAGAACTTCGATTATTTTTTTGTGGGATTTCCATATAATTACCATACATTTCCATCAAGTATTCGTTATAATTAGACATAATAAAAAAAGATTTGTTTTCAAACAAGATGGACTGAGTCTTATTTAAAGTATTAACATTAAATATTTTAATCTTTTTTTGACATACCATATATTCATAGCAAGTTAACCAAGATCCTTTTTTATGACGAGATTCTGCCCAAAGATAAAGTTTTTCTAAAAATGATTCGGGAATTTTATCAAGAAAAAAACCTATTATCTTATGATAATTAGAATTACGAGTATTTTTAAATCTTCTTAACCAAGTTCTGCTACGAAAATATCTAACAAAAAAATGGTCTATTTTCCGAAAAATTGAAAATTTTGAAACATAATCAAATGGAAATATATCAATAAAAATACCTTGATATTTAAACATTTCCGTATGTAATTCTGGATAATAAGTTCCTAATAACCTTAATTTTGCATGATGTTTAAAATACATTGGATCATTTAAGCGAGTTTGCAATACAAATTTATTTAACAACTCCCTTGGAGCAACTTTTAAAAATTTTTCATAATCCGAACGTAACATACCAACATCTGCGTCATCGTCCCAAGGAATAAATCCACCATGACGAATTGCTCCCAAAGCAGTGCCACTATCTAAAAAATATTGAATACCATACTTTTTACAAATACGATCGAACTCGGTAAGTAACTCTAGTAATGACTTATGTAATTTTTTTAATTGTGTTTGATTATCCATTTTATAACCTTTTTCAAAAGGAGATTCAACTTTAAAAAAGAGAATGCCAACGAGGATGTCCAGTCTTTTGAACGGCCAATCAGCAATACATCTGTCGCTTTAAGGATTTTTCTGTATTGGAAATATGAACAGAATCCAGCCAACATATATTCAAAAGCCGCTTTATCACTTACAAATGTAAGCTCTTTTAAGGGAGTCTCAGTTATTATAAGAGCGGATCCATTTAAAGTGGTATAAACCCACATCGCGGGCAAGTTTATTCCTGCACAGGTGAGTGCGTATGCCGCGGCTCCATTACGAAAATTTATTTCATTAAGATAATATGATCCATGGCTATAAAATAATTCAATATCAAATATGCCGCAAAATCCTGTAGATACAATAAATTTTGTCAGAAGATTTCTTATTTCTTGATATCGAGATGAGTCCTCTACAACACCTCTTATCGTCACACCTTTATGTTCACCTTCGCTTACTAAACTCTTTTTTATAAAAGCAGGAATGTACACATTATTTCCATTAGAAATTCCTGGAATGGTATATTCTTTTTCTACATTTATATATTGTTCTAAAAGTATCGTGCAAGAACAATTTTGGCTTATTTTTGATAACAAATTTAAAAGTTGTTCCTGAGAATCGCAACGCTGAATGTACGATTTCGGCAAGCCAATGCTAACAGCTGGTTTCGCTATACATGGATATATAACATCTTTAGGAATAACTGGACTTTGGGAAAATTCAATTTTCACCTCCCAATTTTTTGCAACAGATATTCCACAAGCTGCAGCCATTTGTTTTTGCACACGTTTACACATTACATGATAAAGGTTATAAGTACGCTCTTGAATGTTGGGAACATGGAAAAACGGCTGCAATTTTTTTTCAAATTCTGAGAGTAACGCAGCACAAAAATCATCCGCAGGCAAGAGAATTCTTTGTTCCGAAGAATTTCCAAACTCGCCTATTATACGACTAATTATATGTTCTTTGTTTTTTCTTGATACAGAAATCCCCTTTTTTACATATCGACTAAAAACATCTGGTTTAGTGAAAGAACGGACTAATTTATCAGTCGTACCTGGGCCACATTGAACCACATTACATATATATCCAGCCTCTCCCAAAGAGCGAATTAGGCTTAAGGACGTGCTATAATTTTGTCCTATTATGACAACTTGACTCATAATATCTTTTTTACCCATTGCTTAGTTTTCAATTTAAGCCATTGTGCAATAAAACGACATCTAGCATACAACCGGAATGTCAATCTTTTATCGTTGAAATATTTACAGTAGACAATAAAATTATGTGAATTAAACGGGTTATATCTTATTTCTACAGGAGTAAAACCATGCTTTTTTGCAATCCTTCTTCTAACAACATTCTTTTCTGCCACATACATAAATGCGGTATTCACGCATAGTTGCAAAACGGTTTCCAACCTCTTCTTTTCCAATTGGCTGAAAATTCCTTTTCCCTTATAATCTGGAGAAACAGCATCCAATGTAAAATAAGCACACATTCCTTTTGCATACCAACAGTCCAAATTCTCGAAAGCAACTGAACATGTACCAACTAGTTTTGTTCCGTCCAAAGCAACCAAACATATGCCATCTTCACCTACGCATGTTTTAAGTTCTCCAGCAGATAAATGAGCATTCCGAATATCAACTCCATTTTTTCGGTTGCTTTCATGAGCAAAAAAAATAAGTTTACGGATATCGTCCCAACTAACACAATCAGTTTTTTTCTTAATTTCAACCATCGTTTTTTCCTATTTTCTTCAAGATGATATTCCGATAAATATAGAAAGCGTCATTCTTTAAAAGCGCTGTTGTGCCTATATAACATACAACATAAATCAACACTTGAAGAAACATTATAAGATACTGATTACATTTCGCATATTCTCCCGCAAAACAAGCAATCAATGCCGCGATTATAGATGTAGCAAAAGAATTTCCAATGTCTTTCATTTGATTCCAAAGACTATAATCAATCAATTTAGATGTATACCAAGAGACTATTAAATAATTAAAACAATTTCCTATAACCAATCCATACAAAATCCCTTTTATACTATAAACCGCACCAAAGCACATAAATGCAATGCCAAGGCCTCTTTGGATTAATCTTATTTTCAAAAAAAGAGCACTTTTCCCCAAGGATTTTACAACACTGTTATTCGTTGTTAAAATTGTATAAAACATTCCCGACACACACAAAATCCTAAAATACGGAATTGAAGCATCCCATTTATCCCCGTATAAGAGATGTATTAGTGGTGGGGCAATAACAACCAGCAGCATCATTAATGGAAAATTTAGATATGTCACAGACTTTGCTGTTTTTCGGACCGCATTTCTTAAATTGTCCTTGTCATTTTGCAACTTTGAAAAAACAGGGAACGAAACTTGACTAACTATTTGAGATAAAGAACTAGTTGGTACACTATTTAACTTCCTTGCTTGTGCGTAATACCCCATATCAGTTGCAGAGTACATCTTTCCAATGATAAGGCCTTGTATTTCTTGGTATAATTGGTCAACAATAGACGACATCGCCATAAGACTACCAAAAGAAAATAACTCCCTAAACGATTGCACACTAAAAGCCAATGTTGGTTTCCATGAACTTCTAAACCACAGCAAGAGTGAATTCGCAAAGGACGATACCAAAGAAGAAAAAACAAGGCTCCAGATACCATATCCTTTTATCGCCAATATGATTGCAGATGATGTACCAAGTACAGTAGCAATTAGGGTTCTTACGTAAAGTGCTTTAAATTGAAGATTCTTTTGTAGTAAATTATTTTGTACAATCGAAAATGACGATATGATTAGCGACAAACTTTGCACCCTTAATACCGAACTAAGTATAGGCATATTGTAAAACGCGGCAATCATTGGAGCACAAAAGAATAAAACTAAGTATATAATACCTGACGCAAACAAGTTCCAATAAAAAACAGTTGTACAATCTATAGGGGCTATTTTTTTCTTTTGAATCAAAGCTTGTCCGAAACCAGCTGTGATAAAGACCTCAGACACAGCCATAAAAATCGTAAGCATACCAACAGCACCAAAATCGGCGGGCATCAACAAACGCGCCAAGCACATATTTGCAGCCAACTGAATGGATAGCATTCCAAATTTTCCAAACGCCGTCCATATCATTGCAGAAATCGCGTTATGTTTTAATCGCTGTTCCATTTTTTATAGGATTTTCTTGTACAACCGATAAATAAAAGAATAAAAAATACAATTTACAATTGCATTCCCAAAAGGAATTTTTACAAAGCGTAAAAAAATATTTTTGAATAACGCTTTTTTCTTCAAAGGGAAAACAACATTATCCGGAGACAACTCCGTCAAAAAATATTCAAATTTTTTCACTTTTCCATTCCCAACGCAAACTGTCCAATTCATTCCAATTCTTGATTCCCTGTCCCAAACTGAAATAGACGGTTCTTTAACAATAGATGGATAATTACGAACCCGCCTGAAACGCCGAACATCCTCGATATTTTGAGGATAAAACATAGGGCGAGGCGGTTCCATCATAAAATCTGGGAATAAAAAATTCCCCATTCCATAGCATACAATTTTATTTTTAAATAAAGAGTAAGGACTATATATATGGCTATGACTGCCAAAAATAGCCGAGGCACCAGCAGAGACTAATTTCTTCGCATAATTCTTGCACTCTATAGGAGGAAAAAACGAGTGTTCTTTTCCCCAGTGTGGCAATAATATTACAGTATCATAACATTTCGAAAGATCTTTTACTTTACCAATAATATTTTCAATAGTTGTCTTATAAATTCCTGGCTTATTCTTTCCAGCAACATTGCAAGAATAAGGGAAGGTTCCTTCGACGCAAAAAGCGAAAAAAGCTATCGACTTGCCGTCTTTATCATAGAAAACCGCAGGTTCAGAAGCCTCGTCTATGTTATAACCGGCCCCACAATATTTTATATTATGGTCTTTTAATAAATTCAACGTATTCTCAAGCCCTATTTCGCCTAAATCTAAAGAATGATTATTTGCTAGCGACACAAGATTGATATTCAACTTTTTTATTCTAAAAAAATCTTCATCCCGTATGTAACAGATGTTATTATTACCACCATTAACAGCTAATTTTGATGGTTCATAAGGAAGATTCGTTCCAATCGCCCCTTCAAGCGTGCAAACTCTTAAATCAAAAAAACTGAGCCTATCCATCAATTCTTGATCAATGAAGTGATCTTGATAAGCAAGCATTCCCCCAGGACAAAGATCTCCGCAAAATACTATATTCATACGATTATTGTTTTGCTATTCTCTTTTTTAAGTTGCTACTGCAAATTCCTTTAGTACGATTTAACACAAGATGCTCTTTATTATTATCTTTGCACCATAAAATCGCTTGTTGAAAGCCTGCATGAATTTGATCGGGGCCTGTAACAAAAACATCAAATTCAATTTCTTTAACTATTTTATCTACATCTGTATAGGTGACAACCTCATCTACATAGCGGACAGCTTTTACCATATATTTTCGATCTTCTGTTGAATTAAGAATTTGAGCAGCCGATTTGTATTTAAGAATATAATCACTATCTTGCACTGCAACAATTAAGTATGTTCCTATTTTTTTGGCTCGACGAAATAATTCAACATGACCTTTATGAAGAATATCAAAAACACCAACTAAGAAAACTTTTTTCATCGGATATAATTCCTTAACATATAAAGAAAAACAAAAACATTATAAGTACTTTCGTAATCTAAAATACTTCACAAATAACTTTGCGAACTTCCAATCTTCCAACACATAACGTTTAAACATTCTTTTAGGCTCCTTATACATTCTGTATGCCCATTCAAGCCCAACATTAGCCATCCAATGCGGAGCTCGTTTCACATTACCAGCTTCAAAATCTAGCGTAGCACCAAGACAAAAGGTTAAAGGAACATTGAATGCATTTCGATATTGGTGAGCAAAAATTTCTTGTTTCGGACACCCTAAAGCTAAAATCAAAATATGGGGATTAACTGATTTAATTAAACTTGTAATTTTATCTAGTTCTACAGAATCATTTTCAAACCCCATCGGAGGAGCATAGCAACCAACAATTTCCAAACCTTTGTACTTTTCTTTTAACTTTTCTGCTGCTTTGGCGGCAACTCCTTCTTTTGCCCCTAAAAAAAACATTTTATAGCTTTTCTTTGCGGAATGTTTGCATAATTCCGGAAACAAATCAGAACCAGAAATTTTTTCCTTAATTGGTTTTCTGTAAATTTTTGAGGCCCAAATAAGAGGTTTTCCATCAGCTAAAATTAAATCCGCTTCAGAATAAGCTTTTTTTAAATTTTCATTTGATTCTAATTTAACGATATGATCCACATTTGGTGTTACAACATAAGCATTTTTTTGTTTCTGAATAAGAATATCAACAACCTGCAATGTTTCCTCCATTGTTAAGTTATCTATTTCTGTATTCATAAACTTGATTCTGCTCATATTTCTTTTTTATTGATTAAGAGTCAGCTGCTCTACCGACTTTCCAGATTCTAACGATTGAAATAAACGATTGAAAAGCACTATATCCATATCCACCATCCAATTTGCCATCATGGATAAAAACGACTTTTTAAATATAACAAAAAACTTACAATTTGTTTTATGAGATATGAATTTGGTTTAAAAAATCGCATTAAATTGAATGATTTTTCAGCTATCTGGCATATTATTATGTTTTTGAATTGTTATAGAAAATTCGGCAAGTTAAAAAACTATTTAATGGCCAATGGTGCGGTTAAAAGTTCCGGAGAAACACCATTTGAGCGCAAAAATTTTTCAATTTTCTTATCTCGAGCAGCAAATTTAGCTTTTGCTTGTTTTGCTCCTTGTTTCAGGCCCTTTTCCATGCCTTTTTCCATGCCTTGGGCGAGACCTTTTTCCATGCCTTGGACAAGACCTTTTTCCATGCCTTTCTCCATGCCCTTTTCTAGACCACGTTTCATGCCACGACGCATTGCTTTTGCTTCTGCTTTTAGCATTTCATCTGCCAAAATTGCTCTGTCTGCATTGGTATCGAACATAGTTTTCTCCATATTTTTTAAAAATTTGGGTTTTACATTACTCACGCGCAAACGTTCTAATGCTTTAGTAAGCAACGAATCCCGTGTTCCTACTACCTCAAGTGGACCCTTACGTAAAAGCTTTAGCCAAAAATCTTCGTGTGATTGTATGTTTCGGCGAAGTTTGGCAAACTTTGGCAAGTCAACTATAATATACTTATTTTTAGGGAAGATCGGTCGAGCGTTCTTGCCCTTGATATCGTTTTCGCTATAAACAGTCCATACATCTTTGTAAATATTTTTCTGCTTTAAAATGTTAAAATTGCAAAGCCAAATAGAGACTGTTTCCGGTATTTCATAGTAATGCGTAGATTTTTCTTTTTCCGAATACTCTAGAAAAGTTTCTGATTTATTATAGTCATATTTGCCTCTAAGAATTTGATAGGCGTTGTAAAGTTGAATTCGATCATAAAAGAATGGGTGTTGACGATTTTGTAATTCAATATTGATAAATCTATTATCTTTTGTTTTAACCCATACATCTAATTTCATTGGTTTATCGCCAGGCATGAATACATCTATGTATTTTTCAAACTCATACGAAAGATCTGTAATTTCATGTTTATAATCAAGTTCTAAAATACTATTTAAAAAATCGCGGATAAGTTCTTTGTCGTCCATTAAGGCGCGGAATGTTTCTGGATAAGTCGGCAAAAGAAATTCTTCGCCAGCGGCATTCCTTACAATGTAAGGTTTATCGCTTGTTTGGGTGGTTGCTACAAGGCGTTTTTTCTGATTTTTCATAGTGCGGATTCCTTAAATAAAAAAACATCCAAATGATTTTGGATGCGGCGCACTATTCGGGAATTGCAGCAGAAATGTAGCTTATGTGAAAATCTTGGCAAGGGAAGGTTTGTAAAAGTATTGCAAAATGTAAGGTTTTGCTAGTAAATAGCCATTAAACACGAGGCCACTCAATATGAGAACTTGTTGTTAGATCGCCACACTGCGTTCGCGATGACAACTTGTTTTTAGATGGCTTCATTTCATTCGCCATGACAATCCTGAACTTGTCATTGCGATGGAACGTAGTGACAGAAGCAATCTCATTGCAAGCAACACTTGTTTTTTTTGGATTACTTCGCTACGCTCGTAATGACAAAAGCCAAGATCGCCACACTGCGTTCGCGATGACAACTCTCACTACATACACCATGACAATTTCCTCTGCCTGGACTGGGGTTGCGCCCTGCCTTGACAGAGGAAATGTTGGCAGCCTGCTTCGCTTGAATGCTAGGAACGGAGATTCAGAAATAGAAGGGCAAAATACAATGTTCTGGACAGCTACTCCAATTGAAGATTACGATAGAGCTTGGGGAATAAATATTTATCATTGGCGAATAACTATTGACATAGGTGGCCGTGGAAAATCTTGGTCAACAGGTTATTTGCGCTGCGTAAAAAACTAATACAAACTAAATAAACCTATTGATTACTCAATAGGTTTATTTATATTAAGGAGAAAGAAAAACATTTACGTTTGTACATAACGTAATCGGCCCAAAAGTAAAACCAGACGAATCAAAAACATAAAACACCCAACTCTTATCTGTTAGTATTTTATATAAAATCAACTAAAAAAATCACATTTTGTTTGTAAATTTTTAGATACTTTTGAAAATTTTAAACAGAAAAAGCTGTGTAACTACTTTGAAAAAGTCATTAACAAAGTACCAATAACCATTAAACAAAGACCTGTAAATGCTTTTTTTGAGAGTTTTTCTTTAAAAACAAAAAATGAAAAAGCTATGCTAACTAAAATGCTCAATTTGTCTATTGGTACAACAATACTGACTTCTCCATTCTGGATTGCATAATAAAAACAAAGCCA
>JAEIGA010015179.1_pt1 | contig 11730 bp, 17 predicted proteins | sample 9270691 | NCBI WGS metagenome assembly JAEIGA01 (sample SAMN17057246, study PRJNA624740) | gut metagenome | biome: biome; isolation source: fecal sample | host: Bos grunniens | place: China: Xizang | collected 2019
GGTGCCACGAAGCCACAAAAATGTGAAACAATAAGTCCCGTTGCCAGGGAATGAGGAAAGGACAATACGTGATAAGCCCAGCAGCTGTGGTAAATGGAGTTGGATGAACAGCCTAATAAGACAGTTGGAAAGACAACCGACGGTTCCGGTGCGTAGTGGTTAGAAGCATCGACTTGGATATGATGGTAAGCCAATACAACAATAACCATCACATTTAAAGCCAACAATAGAGATTGCCGCACAGAGAAAGTGGAGGTGCGGAATATAAATGACCACCTTAAAAAAGATCGCTACTTATCAATGGCGGTTGTTGGAACAACAAAGTTGCTTTATCATTGCGCGTCTGAATAAGGGCCGAGTGTGATGGAATCTGCGGTTGATGATAAGGCAAGTTAGACGCTTTAACTGGGCGTCGCGGCACTACTCGTGCAGAACAGAGTAGCTCAGCCGAGGGGCTTCCTAGGAGAATATACTACTCGGCACTTTATGGCTAAGGCGATTGGCCTCTCGAAAGAGTTAAGAATCGCCCTTCGAAATCGGGGTGTAGCTCAGTAGATAGAGCGCGTGGTTTGGGACCATGAGGCCGCAGGTTTGAGCCCTGTCACTCCGACCATCTTTATTAAAAAAAGAAAGGAAAATAAAAAATGAAACTAGAACAAACAAATTCAGACATTAAAGAGTACGGCAAGAAGTATCATTTTTATTACAACGAAGCAAACCTCACAGTTGTATGCACTACCATGTACAAAGGACAATTAGTTCGTGGGATTGCTAAATGTGATCCGGATGATAACTTTAACATTGACCTCGGAAAGACTCTTGCCTATATGCGTTGCAAGGTAAAGTTTGCACGAAAGAAATTTAAGCGCTCACTTCGAGCTAGCAACGAGGCATTTGTTGCTGCAAATAGGGCCAAGTACAATCTTGACAAGGCGCGCGAATTTATGTGTGATTCCGAGATGCAACTTGCCAACGCCATTGATGAACTGAAGGAGTTCGAAGAGAAACTCAACAATTAAAGGAGGAAGTTTATGATTAACACTAGACGATTACGATGTACGATTGGATGGCTCGGAATGTTATTGCCGTGGATTGTATTGCTGATGAGCAATATTTATGGATATGGTTTCCCAGATTCTATTTCGGCAACATACTATATCCCAACATGTATTACACCATTTATGATTATCCTGGGGTCTGCTGGGTTATTGCTATTTAGTTATAAGGGTTATGACAAGCAGGACGACATTATTTGCTCTTTCGCCGGGTTATTCGCAATTGGTATTTGCCTCTTCTCTTGCTCAACCAAAGACTTAATTGTTAGATGGTCAGAACTTGCACATCTTACCAATGTTGGTACATTTCAGCTTGCTCCGCATATAAGCGGAATTATTCATAGTGTTTGTGCAATAGGTTTCTTTGGTCTTCTCGCATACAACTCTTTGTTCTTGTTTACCAAAAGTATAACCAAGGACAAAACAAAGATGGAGGAGAGAAAAAGAAAGAGAAATGTTATATTCCGTATTTGCGGAATTGGCATGGTTGTTTCTTTAGCCGCCGTTGTCCCAATTAGCATTTTTGAGTGGTGGGGCGGAGTATGGATTATCGAAACTGTTGCCCTTGCATTCTTCGGCATTTCGTGGCTCACCAAGGCAAATTGTTATCCTTGGCTGTTTGCTGATAAAAAGTAATTGACAAAATAAACACCCCTTGATATAATTATTTTGTAAACAATACAAAATGATTGAGGGGTGTTTTTATTTATGGATATTATTACGGCTTATGCGACAAAGAATGATTGCTATAAAGCAAAGCAACCAATGACGCCGGTTGGTATTGTATTGCATAGCACTGGGGCAAACAATCCAAACTTAAAAAGATACGTTGATTGTCCTTCTGAGTGTGGTAAGAACTGGTACAATAATCATTGGAACAATCCATCGAACAAGATCGGAGAGCAGTGCGTACATAGTTTTATCGGATATGACAAATACAACAAAGTAAGAGTTGCAAACATTTTACCTTATAACTACGCTTGTTGGGGATGTGGAAGAGGAAAACACGGAAGCTATAACTACAATCCAACGGGACATATTCAGATCGAACTTTGCGAAGACAACTTAACAAACGAAACTTATTTCAATGCCGTCTTTAGTACTGCCGCAGAATACTGTGCTATGCTTTGCAAACAGTTTAATCTGCATCCAGCAACGATTGTTGGGCATTGCGAAGCATATAGAAAAGGTTATGCATCAAACCATGCAGATCCTGAACATTGGTTTAAGAAGCATGGGAAGACTATGGGTGACTTTAGAAAGTTAGTTGAGTCGTTTTTAAGTGTGCAAGCGAGGTACTTAGTGAGGGTAAAAACAGACATATTGAATGTCAGAGTTGGTGCTGGGACTAACAATAAAATAGCGACTACCGTGAAAGAAAATGAAGTATATACTATTGTAGAAGAAAAGGTTGTCGGCAACGATGTCTGGGGGCGTTTATTGAGCGGTGCCGGCTGGATCTGTTTAACTTACACAAAGAAATTATAGGGTGTAGCTTCGGCTATGCCTTTATTTGTTAATAAATTGTAAATGTTTACATAAAGGTGTTGACAACACTAAAATATATGATATAATTAATACACACCAAAATGATTGGAGGGGATTAAAATATTTATCTGTCTTGAATGTGGACACATTTTTGATGAGCCAAAAATTTGTACTGAAAAACACGGATTAGATAGTCCGCCATATGAAACATACTCTGCGTGCCCGTATTGCGAAGGGACTTTTACTAAAGCACATGAGTGCGATAGTTGCGGAGAGTGGATTGTAGGATCATACATTAAGTTGAATAGTGGCGAGAGAATTTGCGAAGACTGCCATACTACATATGAATTAGGAGAGGAATTATGAATAATAACAGATGTGTTTGTTGTGGAGAAATTATTCCAGAAGGAAGAATGGTTTGCCGCTTGTGCGAAAAGAAACAAATTAAAATGGGACTGATTTTGCAGAGTTTTCAGGCGACAACAAAAGAAGTAAGTAATGCTTACAGTTTTATGGGGGAGAACAATGACGACTGAATATCTTGCCTTAAAGAAAAATTATTATGAAAGTAAACGCAACTATTTTAATAATATTGGGTTTGATACTTTGGCGGCAGATTTTCAAGGTGTTGTGGATCTGATTGGCGAGATGGAAAATTATATTATGGTAAATACAAAACAAAATGATTAACAAAGAAGAAATTATTTATAAATAATTTATGGAAACGATAAAGAGAGAAATAATAAATCCTTATGGGTTTATTTATATTACCACTAATTTGGTTAATGGGATGAGATATCTAGGACAGAAAAAATTTTGTAAAGGTTGGAAACAGTATTTAGGAAGTGGTGCTGTTATTAAACAAGCCATTCAAAAATATGGGAAAGAAAGTTTTTATAGAACAATTATTCATATTTGTTACTCCGAAGATGAATTAAATAAAGCCGAATATGATTTAAGCATCTTCTTAGATGTTGTAGAAAGCGATGAATGGTATAATTTGGTGTATGGTGGCGGCACATCTTGTGGCTGGCATATGCCAGAAGAGACAAAAGAAAAAATAAGACAAAAACGTCTTGGTGCGACTTTGTCAGAAGAAACAAGACGCCTCTTGAGCCAAAAATTAAGTGGGGAAAATAACCCATGGTATGGTAGAAAACATACAGATGAGGAATTAGAAAAGATGAGTGTCAACAGAAAAGGAAAGTATGCTGGAGAAAATAGCTATTGGTATGGCAAAAATCTGCCAGAGGAAACAAAATTGAAAATTAGCAAATCAAAAACTGGGAAGATAGCGTCAGAAGAAACTAAAAGAAAACAAAGCAAAGCACATTTAGGCAGTAAAAATAAAAGTGCCAAAAGTGTATTGCAATTCTCACAAGATGAAACTTTTTTAAGACAATGGGATTGTATTATGGATATTAAAAGAGAGCTAGGCATAGACAATAGCAGTGTTGTAAAATGCTGTAAAGGAAAATTGAAGTGCGTAGGCGGTTTTATATGGAGGTATAAAGAGGATGAGCAAGATGAAAAAAATGAAAGAACTGATTGAATTATGTAATAAGTATCGAGATGCATATTACAATCACCAGCCATTAGTTCCTGACGATGTTTATGATCGTTACGTGGATGAGTTGACTCTGTTGGAAAAAGAAACGAATTGTTATTTTGCCAATTCACCAACGCAATCTGTTGGATGCGAGGTTGTAGACATATTACCAAAGGTACAACATAATATTCCTTTGTTGAGCCTAGCAAAAACTAAATCAATTGAAGACGTTGTTAAATTTGCAGGAAACAAAGATGTTTTGTTTATGATTAAAGGAGACGGATTGACAACTAAGCTGGTCTATAAATCATATGACGGTATAACGGCAGAGCTTGTTGAGGCCTCAACTCGTGGTAATGGAACGGAGGGTAGTCTGATCACCCACAATGCAAGGACTTTTAATATTCCATTAAGAGTTAATTATGGTAAAGATTTTACAGTGGTTGGAGAGAGCGTTATATTAAAAGACGAACTCGATAGAATTAACGCATCTTTGCCAGAAGAAGATAAATATGCTAATTGTAGAAATCTGGCAAGCGGAAGTCTTTCGCTTCTTGATAGCAATGAGTGTGCAAAAAGACACATTCATTTTATGGCTTTTGATGTTATTGAAGGTATGGATGAAATTGGTTCGTTAAATGAAAGATTTAACATTCTGGAAAGTCTTGGGTTCGAGGTAATCTATCGCATAAAGACTGGTAATATGGGGATGGAAGAAACCCCAGACATCATCAGTATGGTTCACAAATATGCAGATGATAATGGTATTCCGTGCGATGGAGTCGTTATTCGTTATGATGATTATACGTATGGCACATCGCTTGGCAGAACAAGTCATCACTATAACTATGGTCTCGCAAAGAAGGAACAGGATGATTTAGTTGAGACGGTATTTAGAGGGATAGAGTGGAATACATCGCGAAACGGAATTGTTACACCTACTGGTTTGTTCGACGAAATATCTATTTTAGATTCACAGGTTTCTCGTGCTACACTACACAATTTGGACTATATCAATAATTTAAAATTAAGAATTGGAGATCGAATTTGTTGCAGTAAACGAAATATGGTTATTCCTGCCATCGAGGTTAATTTGGATTATAACTCGGAGAATTATCAGCTACCAATCATCAATAAATGCCCTTCTTGTGACACGGAGCTTATTATCAAGAATACAGGAACGGCAAATGTACTATACTGCCCCAACGAAAACTGTCCCTCTAGAAGCCTTGCTAAATTTACTCATTTTGTAAGCAAAAATTGTATGGATATTCGAGGACTCTCAGAGAAGACCCTTGAAACCTTAATTTCGCACGATTTTCTGCACACTTATAAGGATATTTATCACCTTTCGGAGCACAGACAAGCACTTACTAGGTTAGAAGGTATGGGTGAAAAATCCGTAAGTACTTTACTAAAATCCATCGAAAATTCGAGGGATGTAAAGTTGGAGAATTTTATTGCAGCATTAGGAATTCCTGACGTTGGAATTAGTACAGCAAAAGATATAGCGACATATTGCAATAATGATGTTAAGAAATTTATCAGTATGACTTGTGGTGGCAGATGGGAATACATTGACGGAGTCGGCATTAACACTTCGTATAAGATTAATATTTTTATGAAGGATAATTTTAAGGAGATATGTCAACTTGCTGACGAAATGAAGTTTATCGTGCCGACTAAGATTGAAGCGAAAGAAAATCCGTTTAGTGGCAAAACATTGTGCGTAACCGGGAAGTTATTCAATTTCACCAGAGATAGTATTAATGCAAAGATTGCAGAACTTGGTGCTAAGGCTGCTAGTTCAGTTAGCAAGAATACAGACTATCTTATTACTAATGAAGCAAGTGGTAGTAGTAAATATAAAAAAGCGGTTGAACTGAACGTTCCTATTATCACCGAACAAGAATTTTTAAATATGATTGGAGAATAAAATTATGGCAAACAAGACGGTTAAAAAGTTTATGATTAAGTTGCGTGAAGATCATGTATATGACCTCTATGTTGACGGAGAATGGGTTCTCTCCAGAGGTAGCCACGAAAATGTGCTTGAAGAACTCAAGAAGATTATGGATGCAGAATTGTAAATAAATTGTAAACTAGTTAATTAAGGTATTGACAATTATTAAGAAAGTGATATAATAGTTACAGTACAAAATGATTGTACAAGAAATTAGAAAGGAATATGTTATGGAAGAAAAGACAAACATGTCAGAGGTAGTCTCTGAGGTAAAGAACGCAACGGAAGATGAACTGAAAGAGGTGATCGAACAGCATTTTGAGCGCGTAAGAACACAGGGGATGAAAATCGGGGCAACTTATATCGCAGCAGCAGTTATGGGTAAGTTCAAAAAACATCTTGAAAAGCCGGGCAAGACTAGTCTTCGAGACTATGAACGTTGTATTGCAGAAATCAAGAAAATGCTTGCTGTTCAGTTAACACAACAAAATGATTCGGAAGAAGCTACGGAGGAAAAAACTAATGACGGAACAACAGAGTAATATGGTTGCACCGATTCTTGCAACTATTGTCAACGAAGATATTCGAGAGTTTGCTAAGGTGCTCGTAGACGGACTTCCAAATTATATTTGGGAGGTTGGTGCCTCCTCAACAGGAAAATATCATCCTGCATATAGTCTTGGCGTAGGTGGTCTTATGCGTCACCAGATTGCTGTGGTCAGATTTCTTAATTACTTCTTTGAACTTGAGCAGTATGCGACTATCGGCAGTAGAAAATTTGACTTGATGCGAGTCGCAGGCTTGGTACACGATGGCAGAAAGTCCGGAGAACAGTCTGATTATGAGAAATCTAAGTATACTAAATTTGATCATCCGATTCAAATGGCAAATGTAATTCGTAGTTATGATGGTCAGTATCTCAATCATGATGAACTTGAGTTTATTGCACATTGTATTGAATCACATATGGGCCAGTGGTCAACGGATAAAAAGAGCCCTGTCGTTCTTCCGAAGCCAGAAGACGTATATCAACACTTTGTTCACTTAGCAGACTATCTCGCAAGTAGAAAAGATTTGACTATGGCGTTTGATAACACTGAAACACCCAAGCATAATCCAGCAAATGTTGATGATTATGTTGTCAATTTTGGCAAGTGGAAGGGAACAAAGCTCATTGATCTCTATAACAAAGACAGAAGTTACTGTATGTGGCTCAAAGAGAACTCTTATCAAAGAGAAGTTGTCGAAATGATTAAGCAAATTGAAGCAAAGCAGACCCAGGAGGATGATGAGATATGAGTGTTGTCGTAGGATGGACGAGTTGTTACTCTGGCGTATGTCCGGTAGTAACATTTACAGAAGACAGAAAGAAAGCTCTTGTAGAGCGCATCAGAAAGCGTAGATATGAATTTAACCACGCAGACCATTGTTTTCTGCCTTACTGTGCACCAGTTTACGGAGACAAAGCGATGTGCGAGTTAAACAAAGCTCAGTGGGATAGTGTGATGTCAGAGGCGTATAAAGATTCTCCTAGAGGGCCGAGATTGCTACCGCAAGATGCAATTACAAGACCTCCTAAGAACGGCATTTTGTTTGAAAAAGAGAAGTTTGAGCAGGAAGGAGATAACAACAATGGATGATGTTAGAATTTTCGGTTACTGCGAGAATTGCGGCGAGAAAATTACTGATCAGTGTGACGAGTATTATGTGACAGATGACGGTAAAGTACTCTGCAGTCTCGAATGTGTGATGGAGCATTTTTGCGTGACAAAGATTGAGGTGTAAATATGGCTTTTAAAGTAGAAATTTTAAAGTATCCAACCGAAGAAGACTGGATGCTGTGTAAAAAGTGCACACTAAATACGGTTGGAAAAGATAGCACAAAACTTCCGACGAACGAATGGAAACACAAGTTATTGCTTTCCGAGCATAGTCCTATTCGTACTCTAAACTTTTGTATCAAGATGATCATTCCTTATTATGTATCTGTGCATTTTTGTAGGCACTTTACTGGAGTCACTCATTTTGTTCAGAGCCAAAGAAATGATAGACAGGATAATTATGACAGAACTAAAGCCCCTCAGGATGCATCGGTATCACATATGATGTATGTCAATGCCCAAGAACTTATGTTTATGGCAAGACGTAGATTGTGTATGCAGGCAGATCCATTTACAAGAAAAGTTATGGAAGAAATTTGCAGACAAGTTATAGAGGTTTGTCCTGAGTTTAATGGAGCACTTGAACCTATGTGTTCATATCGTGGCGGGAGATGCACAGAGTTTAATTGTTGCGGATTAAACAAGAAATACCAAGGCGGTGAAACAAATGGATAAAGAGCACGTACTCATCTGCCTTATGGGGCGTACCGCTAGTGGCAAGGATACTCTTGCAAACAAATTATGCGAACGCACCGGATTGCGACAGATTATCAGTTACACCACGAGAGAACGTAGAGTTAATGAGGGTGACACACATATTTTTATTTCTGATGAAGAGTATCAATCGCTTGAAGATTCTGGGCAGATTGCTGCTTTTACACAAATTGGTCCATATAAATATTGTTGCACTATTGACCAACTATATGAAAATGATATTTATGTAATTGATCCTATTGGAGTCCAGCATTTGCGAGAACTTCATTTACCGAATCTGAAACTTGTAACTGTGTATGTTAATGTCCCAGATGATATTCGTAAGGAACGAGCGATCAATAAACGTGGAGACGATAGACTTACATTTATGAAGAGAGACATGGCGGAGAGAGAGCAGTTTCGGGCTATGTTGCGAAATGCAGATTTTGATTATGCGATTTCTAATATAGATGTATCGAAAGCCTACTCTGTACTTCGTTGGGTGGCTACGGTAGAGGGTGCTTGGCGAAATAATCTTGAGGAGGAAGTATAAATGTTCAAAATAGCAATCGACTTTGATGAAACTTTATTTCCAACCCTGACTAAGGTTGTTGAACTTTACAATAAAAAACACGACATGAATCTCGAATTATCTCAAATAACCACATATAACTTACACGACAGTCTTCCTGCAGAAGTTGCAGATGAATTGCTTGAATTGTTCGTAGACAAAGAAGTATATTCTTCTCTACAACCATACAAGGGTGCCATCAGAGCAATTAAGACTCTCGTTGAACAAGGACATGAGATTTATATAGCAACAAGTACAGATGTAAGAAATATGGAATGGAAAGAAGAATTGCTTCAGAAACACTTTCCATTTATTCCAAAGAAGAATCTAATTAGAATCCACGATAAGTCATTATTAAATGTAGATGTGTTGGTGGAAGATAAGCTTGATAATTTGAAGAGCACATTTGCAGATAGGGTGTGTTTTAATCAACCTTGGAATGTCGATGATGATGCAGACTATGTATATAGTATCTATCGCATCCATCATTGGGGTGAAATGAATAATGTAATAAATACAATTGAAAGGAAGAATAAGGAATGGGAAAAGTAATTTTGTATGAGCATGGATGTCCAAACTGCCGTGTATTAAAAATGAAGTTAGACAAGAGTGGTGTCGAATATGAGACAATTAACGACGTCGAAGTCATGAAAGCAAAAGGATTTCAGTCGGCGCCAAAGCTTGAGGTAGACGGTGTGATCATGGATTTCAAACAAGCAGTAGAATGGATTAAGGAGCAATAAATATGGCTAAGTATAGTAGTTATTCAAAATATGTAAACTTTATTAATAAATACAAAAAGGCAAGCAACGCATCAAGCGGTAGCGAAGTGGATGCAAATGCCAACGTTGAAAATAAGAATGTTGCAACAATGCAGGGAGAGCTTCCCAAGAGAGATTTGATTGGCACTAACAGACTGCTTATGTGGAATAAGATTTCGGAGATGTTTGGCGAAGAGATGGCGGATGAGTATATTAGACAGCTCGAAGCACACGAAATCTACAAGCACGATGAAACATCTGTAATGCCTTACTGTGTTAGTATCACAATGTATCCATTCTTATTTGAAGGACTTCAGTCTATCGGTGGTCTTTCAGACGCACCACAAAATTTGGATTCGTTCTGCGGGTCATTTATCAATCTTGTGTTCGCTATTGCATCACAGTTTGCAGGAGCAGTGTCCACGCCAGAGTTTCTGACATATCTTGATTATTTCATTAGAAAGGAATATGGAGACGATTATTATCTTAATGCGGATAAGGTTGTTACCATGAGTAATAGACCGAAGACCATTGACAAGGTAATTACAGATAAGTTTGGACAGGTGGTGTATTCAATTAATCAACCTGCCGCCGCAAGAGGATATCAGGCAGTATTTTGGAATATTGCTTATTTCGATAAGAACTACTTTGATGGAATTTTTCACGAATTCATCTTCCCTGATGATACTGAACCTCAGTGGTCAAGTGTAAATTGGCTTCAGAAGAGGTTTATGAAGTGGTTTAATGCAGAAAGATTGAGAAAGCCTCTAACGTTCCCTGTGGAAACCGTGAACCTTCTTGATGACGGAAAGTCATATGTAGATGATGAATGGTTTAATTTTGCAGCAGAGATGTATTCCGAGGGACATTCATTCTTTACTTATAGAAGTAGTAGTGTAGACTCCCTTGCGTCTTGTTGCAGACTTCGTAACGAGTTACAGGATAATACATTCTCGTTTACTCTCGGTGCCGGTGGCGTGTCTACTGGATCGAAGGGTGTTATTACTATCAATATTAATAGATTAGTTCAGGATGCGACTAAATCAGGCAAAGATATTTCTGAGGCGGTGACGGAGCAAGTTAAGAAGGTACATTGTTACTTGAAAGCTTTCAATGAAATTATGAAAGATAATTTTAATGCAAAACTTCTTCCTGTTTATGATGCCGGATATATTTCGCTTGAGAAACAATTCCTTACACTTGGTGTTAATGGCTTTGTTGAAGGAGCAGAGTTCTTAGGTATTCCGATTACGCCAAACAATGAGTATTTTGATTATTGTGAAAAGATTCTTAGGCCTATTTATGAATTGAACAAAGCAGAGAGAACAGAAGAATTGATGTTCAATACGGAATTTGTCCCTGCTGAAAATCTAGGAGTAAAGAATGCCAAGTGGGATAAAGAAGACGGTTACTTCGTTCCTCGTGACTGTTACAACAGTTACTTCTATATTGTAGAAGATGATGGTACAAACGTAGTAGACAAGTTTATTCTCCACGGAGAAAAACTTACAAAGTATCTCGACGGCGGTTCTGCTCTCCATGCAAATCTCAGCGAACATCTTACAAAGGAACAATATAAGGTGCTGATGAACGATGCCATCAAGACCGGATGTTCCTATTTCACATTCAATATTCCCAATACAATCTGTAACGAATGCGGACATATTAGCAAACACCGTATGGATCATTGTGAGAAGTGTGGAAGTACAAATATTGATTATCTGACGAGAATCATCGGCTACCTTAAGAGGGTGTCTGCGTTCTCCGAGGCAAGACAGAAGGAAGAAAAGAAGAGATATTATGAATAAGTTAAAATATCTTGGATACAGTATTGTATTCCAAGAGGTTCCAGACGAAGTAACTCTTGCAATTAATATTAGCGGCTGCCCTCACAAATGTGAGGGTTGCCACAGTAAATATCTGTGGGAATATGAAGGTAATTATATATCCGATGATTTGGAAAAGTTAATTCAACAATATGAGGGATTA
>JAEIGA010015180.1_pt1 | contig 11728 bp, 7 predicted proteins | sample 9270691 | NCBI WGS metagenome assembly JAEIGA01 (sample SAMN17057246, study PRJNA624740) | gut metagenome | biome: biome; isolation source: fecal sample | host: Bos grunniens | place: China: Xizang | collected 2019
CGTGACGAGCAGATGACCGTTGCCGAGCTTAACCAGCTTAAGGTTGGCGACTATGTGGTGCATATCGACCACGGCGTGGGTAGGTTTGGTGGCCTTGTCAAGCTCAGCGATAATGGTCGTGTGAAGGAGGCTATCAAGCTCATATATAAGGATAACGACATTCTCTTTGTCAACGTGCATGCCCTGCACCGCATATCTCGCTATAAGAGTGGTGAGGGCGAGCCACCGAAGATTTATAAGCTCGGCAATGGTGCTTGGCAGAAGCTCAAGGCGACAACCAAGAAGGCCGTTAAGGATATCTCTCGTGAGCTTATCGCTTTGTATGCCAAGCGTAAGGCCTCTAAGGGCTTCGCCTTTTCTGAGGATAGCTACTTGCAGCAGGAGCTCGAGGCATCGTTCAAGTGGGAGGATACGCCCGATCAGCAGACGGCTATTGCTGCGGTGAAGAGGGATATGGAGTCCGACCAGCCTATGGATAGGTTGGTATGTGGCGATGTGGGCTTCGGCAAGACCGAGGTGGCTATACGTGCAGCCTTCAAGGCGGCGTGCGACGGCAAGCAGACAGCGGTGCTTGTTCCCACGACTATCCTTGCCTTGCAGCACTACCGCTCATTCTCAGAGCGTCTGCGTGACCTGCCTGTGACGGTGGAGTATATCAACCGCACCAAGTCTACACGTGAGGCACGCCGCATTGCCGAGGAGCTTAAGGCGGGCAAGATTGATATATTGATAGGTACCCACAAGATGCTCTCGAAACAGATTGAGTTTCATGACCTTGGCCTCTTGATCATCGACGAGGAGCAGAAGTTCGGAGTGGCAGCCAAGGAGAAGCTCACGCAGCTCTCGGTGTCGGTAGATACGCTCACGCTCACAGCTACGCCCATACCTCGTACTTTGCAGTTCTCGTTGATGGGCTCACGTGACCTCTCGGTTATCTCCACGCCACCACCTAACCGTCAGCCTATCGTTACCGAGTCGCACCTCTTCTCCGAGGAGGTAATCAAAGATGCTATCGAGGAGGAGCTATCACGTGGTGGTCAGGTCTACTTCGTGCATAACCGTGTTGAGGACCTCAAAACTATTCAAGGCATGATAACACGCCTATGCCCTAAGGCACGTGTAGGCGTGGGCCATGGACGTATGCCTGCCGATGAACTCGAGAAGCTTATCATGGACTTTATATATGGCGAGTTCGACGTGTTGTTGGCGACGACAATCATCGAGAACGGCATCGACATAGGCAATGCTAACACCATAATAATCAACGATGCACACCGCTTTGGCCTTAGCGACCTGCACCAGCTGCGTGGTCGTGTGGGGCGTTCCGATAGGAAGGGCTTCTGCTATCTGCTCTCGCCCCCCGACGAGCTTATTGGTGGCGATGCCCGTCGTAGGCTGCGAGCTATCGAAGAGTTTTCAGACCTTGGCTCAGGATTTAATATTGCTATGCAAGATCTTGATATTCGTGGTGCGGGCAACCTGCTGGGTGCTGAGCAGAGTGGATTTATTACGGACGTGGGCATAGAAACCTACCAGAAGATTTTGCAGCAGGCAATCTCGGAGCTTCGTGCCGAGGGTCTTGATACGTCGGGCTTGAGTCAGGCCGAGAATGACGCTATGAAGGATGTTGCGTTTGTTGATGATGCAACAATCGACATTGATATAGATGCTTCAATCCCTGATAGTTATGTGCGCTCACAGACCGAGAAGCTACGCCTATATCGTGAGATTGACGGCATGCGTGACGATGCTGAGTTTGAGGAGCTTAAGGTGCGTCTTAAGGATAGGTTTGGAGGCCTTCCAAAGCCTGTATTGGAGCTTATCGACGTGGTGCGTCTGCGTCGTGAGGCTGTGGCACTCGGTATGGAGCACGTCAAGGTTAAGAACGGATTGATGATTGTGAGGTTTGTGGGAGATAATAACTCTCCATATTTCAAGACCGAGACGTTCCTTAACTTGTTGCGTAAGGTTGTCGCACAGCCCGATAGATTTGTTGTCAAGCAATACAATAATCGATTGTCGATGACCGTTAGAAAGATATACTCGATAGCCGAGGGTGTAGATATGCTTCGTAGCTTGGCCGATGTGGCAGAAAGTAAATCGTAAAACGCTGATTATGAACCTAATTATTGACATAGGCAATACCCGAGCTAAGGTTGCTCTGTTTTCGTGTGGCAAGCTTACAGAGAGCTATATTGTCGAGCCTCTGACTAAAGAGTATATCGACGAACTTTTGCAAAGATATCCAGGTGTAAATCAGGCTATTGTCTCTTCGACACGTGGTAATATCGACGAGGTTGTTGCCATGCTCGACGACATCGTCGATTATGTCGTTGGTTTTAAGCCAGGGTTAACTCCTGTGCCTATCGGTAACGACTATCATACGCCCCTTACGCTTGGTGCCGACCGCCTTGCTGCGGCTGTGGGAGGTGTGGTGCTGTACCCTACGAGCGACCTGCTTATCATTGACCTTGGCACAGCAATTACTGTCGACTATGTCGAGGGTGGCAGCTTCAAGGGTGGTAACATCTCGCCAGGAGTGACAACACGCTTTAGGGCCTTGGCTGACTATACGGCAAAGCTCCCTTTATGTTCGCCAACATACGACGTTTTGGAGTATGGTCGCACCACACAAGAGGCTATCGAGCAGGGTGTGATGCGAGGTGTTGAGCAGGAGATTCAGGGCTATATTGATGGTTTTTCAAAGAAAAACGAGAAAAAAAGCATAATTTTAACTGGTGGCGAGGCTAAATATTTTGTAAAAAGAATTAAAAACACGATATTTGCGGACTGTGAGCCAGTATTTTTTGGACTCAATGCAATTTTGGAATACAATGCAGAGAAGCAGTAGAAATATTTTGCGAGTGTTGATGCCACTTTTGGTGGTTGTGGCGATGGCTATGCCCGTGGTATCATCGGCACAGACGAGCAGCGTAAATGCCTATTCGCCATACTCGATGTATGGCCTTGGCGAGATACTTACCCCTGGTAGTGTGCAGATGCGCTCGATGGGCGGTGTGGGCCTTGGCCTTCGTAGTCCAGGTCAGGTGAATACGCTCAACCCCGCCGCAGCCAGCATAGCACCCCAGAAGAGCTTCTTGTTTGATGTCAACTTCGATGCTACGCACTACCGCAATAACCAGATGAAGTACTCGGCTGCGGGTAGCGCCTTGGGTAAGGCACGCACAGCGTACAACACCGTAAATATCCACAACATCGCCTTTGCGATGCCTTTGGCTAAAAACCTCGGTCTTAACTTCAACGTCTCGCCATATAGCAGCGTGGGATATAAGATTAAGAGCACTGACGAGCAGTTTGATAACTGGGCAGATATTGGTCGTGTGCAGTATATCTATGCTGGTGAGGGCGATATCACAGAGGTTAGGTTAGCTCTTGGCTGGGCTCCTATACGCCGTCTGTCGATAGGCGTGGCAGCAAAATATTATTGGGGAAGCATCGATAGGCAGTATACCACGCAGTTTACTGATGTTGTTACTGGTAGTGGCGACTACGCCTCAACAGTAGGTACTGACACATATTCTGTTAGCAACTTTAAGTTTCAGGCGGGCTTGCAGTGGAACATCATTCAGAACGAGAAGCGTCTGCTGACCTTTGGTGCTACATACGACCTCGGTGGTAGGCTCAACCCTCGCAAGGAGAGCTACGTCTATACCAACAACGCCTACCATGGCGCATTGGGTGGCTTCCCGATAAATCCGAGTGACGATAGACTCGACCTACGCATGCCTCATAAGTTTGGTGCTGGTCTCTACTACGTAAGCCGCACGTTGGCATGGGGTGTCGACTACAACTACTCGTTGTGGGGCGACGACAACAAAGCGTTTGATGAGAACGCCAACCCTAAAAATGTTATTGTCGACTATACCAATACGCATAGCCTAAAGCTTGGCTTTGAGTATACACCACGTAGCACAGATACACGTAACTACCTTAACAGAGTCTCGTATCGTGCAGGTTTTAGAGCAGGTAACTACTACCAAGCATTTGGTGGCGCACAGATAAACACCTTTGCCATCACCGCAGGTTTGGGCCTTCCTATGCGACTTTGGGGCTCGTCGTCGGTAAACATCGCTTTTGAGTACGGACGTATGTCGTCGCCCAAGACCATCACGGTAGGTGCGCAGAAGGTGGGATTGACAACGCAGAACTACTACAAAATATCGTTGGGCTTCTCGCTCTTCTCGGCCGATACATTGGACTATTGGTTTGTAAGGCAGAAGTTTGATTAATAAGGCAAACAAAAATATTTACTAATAATTTACATACCCAAATCATGAAAAACGTAAAAGTTATTTTGGCTGTTGCTGCCCTCTTTGTAGGCTTCTCAGCATCAGCGCAGGATTTCAGCGATGACAAGCTCTATGGTAAGTGGGGTGCCGACTCAGTAGAGCGTGCATCAAACATCGGAGCTTCAAACTTCCTTAAGGAGGCTATGGACGCTAAGGATTATGCAGCTGCAACTGTTAACTTCCAGCAGCTTCTTCGCAACTGCCCAGCTGCCTCAGTAAACACCTTTACTCGTGGTACAACACTCTACAAGAATCGTATCAACCGTGCTCGTCAGCTCGACGAGAAGCGTATGTTGATCGACTCGTTGTTGCTCATCTACGACTTGCGTGTTCAGTACTTCGGTGATGACCTTAAGTATGGTCGTGACTACATCCTTGACCTCAAGGCTCGTGATGTGAATAAGTACTGCTCAACAAACCGTGAGTTGCTCCGTTCAACACTTAAGGAGGCTGTAGATGCTGCTGTTGTGGCAAACACCGTGAAGCTCGACATCGTAGCTTTGTACTTCAAGGCTATCTGTGACGACTATCGCACAGATGATGCTATCACCCCAGATATGGTTCTTGAGGAGTATCAGCGTTTGTCAGTATACTTCGAGGGCGCAGAGGACGAGAAGGCTCTTGCCAACAAGAAGACCTTCGAGGATAGCTTCGCTAATAGCGGTGCTGCAAGCTGCGAGAACCTCGAGGAGTTGTACAAGGCGAAGATTGCTGCAAACCCAGACGATGCAGAGCTTCTTAAGAAGGCTGTTGGCTTGATGTCACGTCAGGGCTGTACCAGCGACTTCTTCTTCGAGATTACCGAGAAGCAGTATGCTGCCGAGCCAAGCTCAGAGACAGCATTGTTCCTTGCTAAGGGCTTCCAGGATCGTAAGGAGAACGACAAGGCACTTAAGTATTTGCGTGAGGCTCTTGCCGTGGAGGCTGACCCAGCAAAGAAGGAGCCTTTGTATGCTCAGATTGCTATCATCGAGCTCTCTGTAAACAACTATTCTGCTGCTGCTGATGCTGCACGTGACCTTAAGAGCATTAACCCTGAGAATGGCTACTCATACTTCGTTCTTGCTCAGTGCTACGCATCGTCAAGCTGCGCAAGCGATGGTATCGGTGGTGCTTCAGTTTACTGGGTGGCTTACGACACTATGCAGACAGCTATCAACAACCTTGCACACGAGCCTGAGGTGCAGGCTGTAGCTCGTAAGCTTGCAGGTGCTTACCGCTCAGCATTCCCAACACAGGAGACATGCTTCTTCAAGGAGCTTCAGGCTGGCCAGGGCTATACCGTAGGTTGTGGCTTTGCATCAGGCTTGAAGACAACAGTACGTTACCGTTAATCATAGGTGCACAAGTATCGTTACTATATGCACCGACTATTAGCACGATATGCGATGTTAGCACTCCTCATTGCGGGGAGTGCTACATTGCTATTCTCGTGTAGTTCGCAGCAGGGCTCTACTGAATACGATGTCGAGACATTGCTCACGGAGCTTAGCGAAAACCGTACAATCACAATGACCGAGAATGGTGAGCGTTCATATACATTCACCGCTCCACTTATCGAGGGTTATAGCCTCGCACAAAACCCCTATCAGGAGTTTCGTAGGGGTATCAAGATGACCACCTATACCTCCGACTCGCTGTCGTTGGTCGATGCCACCATCACGGCAAACTATGCCATATACTACGACAAGCAAAAGCTCTGGGAGGCAAAGGGTAATGTGGTTATTGTCAAGAGAAACCGCAAGGGCTCGGATACTACTGTTGTTAACCTCACGGAGGTGTATACGCAGCAGCTATTCTGGGATGCCCGCACCAAGAAGATTTACTCGAATGTCGACACAAAGGTGTTGCAGCCCGATGGCTGGCACTTTGGCGTTGGCTTTGAGGCAGATGAAGACCTGAAGAATATCCACTTCAGAAAGTATAAGAGCGAGATGGAGTTCGACTTCTCGCCCGTAGAGGAGCAGGAGGAATCTGCGGAGGATAAGGCGTCAAAGACTGATACTAAGGGTGCTAACGGCAAGGGTGTAGATAAAGATGTGAGAAAGGAGCAAAGAGAGCGTCCAAAGTCTAACGGTAGACCAAATCCTCGTACATCGACACAGAACCGAGAGTTTAACCCCTCAACAATGTCGACAACGCCTACTGTGCCTACGTCGTCAAACGCTCGACCCAATGCGCCAACATCCAACATGAAGATGTCGACAGCACTGTCGAGAGATGTGCAGCCCACGTCGTTGGGTGCTGATTCACGTCGAGCAACTCCTGTTAAGGATAATCCTAAACGAGATAATGGTGCGCCACGAGGCGCAACAAAATAGCGTGTGCACCTATTTATAATATGGAAACACCCCTACTAACACAATTAATCATCATTGGCCTTATGCTCCTATTCTCGGCATTTTGCTCGGGAATGGAGATTGCTTTCTTGAGTCGTAACCGTCTGCGTGAGGAGATTGACAGAAAGCAGAGCCCGATGTTTAATCGTCTTGCCGAGCTCTTCTCGAAGAATCCTGGCAACTATATCACAACAATTTTGGTGGGTAACAACATAGCTCTTGTTATTTACTCTATGTATATATCCATGGTTCTCATGGAGCAGTTAGGCGTTGAAAATGCGCTGCTTCAGACAATCATATCTACTGTAATCATCATATTTATAGGCGAGTATATCCCTAAGTCTATCGTGCGACGCAACCCCAACTTCTACTATACGTTTGCCTCTCCTGTGATGTACGTTATGTATGTTGTGTTGTACCCCATATCACGCTTTACAACCATGCTCTCGCACCTCTTGTTGCGCCTTACAGGTAACAAGGTCGAGCAGCGTAGCGAGCCTACGGAGTTTAACCGTGAAGACCTTGCTCAACTTGTTGAGGCCGAGAATGTCGAGGTGCAGAGCGAGGAGGTCGAAGATATACGCCTATTCCAAAATGCCTTGGATTTTGCCGACTTGCGTGTGCGTGACTGCATGGTGCAGCGTGTCGATGTTGAGGCTGTCGACCTTGAGTCAACAACTATTGCCGAGCTCACCGAGCGATTTGTCGAGTCTAAGTTTTCACGTATCTTCGTCTGGCACGACACCATCGACAACATCATCGGATATGTCAACTCGAAGAGCCTCTTCGAGAATCCGGAGTCTATCTCCGACATTCTGATAAAGACGATATATGTCGCCGAGACTATGCCTTTGCAGGCTATGCTTGAGACCTTCACTAAGCGTCGTGCGAGCATCGCTGTTGTCATCGACGAGTTTGGTGGCACGGCGGGTATCATCTCGTTGGAGGATGTCCTTGAGCAGATTTTTGGCGAGATTGAGGACGAGCACGATGTTCAGGAGCTTGTCGAGAAGGTAGTCACAGAGGGCGAGTGGGAGTTCTCGTCACGCCTTGAGGTTGAGTATCTTAACGAGAAGTATGACCTGGGACTACCCGAGGAGGACGACTATGACACCTTGGCGGGATATATCATTGCGAAGCATGGCAGCATTCCTCACGAAGGCGAGGTCATTGATGTGGAGAATTACCAGATCAAAATCCTGCGTCGTGAGCAGTCTCGCCTGGATCTTGTGAGCCTTAAGCGTTTGTGATACGTGTGATTGTTTGGATATATTTCACTCGCTTATCGGGAGTAAAGGTGTGCGAATAGCAAAAATAGCTCATAAGATTGCTCTATTTAATAAAAAATTGCTATCTTTGGAGGCTTAAACGAAAATTACAAAATAAAACAAAATAGTTATGGCATCATTAAACACTTTGAAAACTAAGTTCGGCTTTCTTATTTCCGGACTTATTGCTGTTGTGCTTATAATCTTTGCGCTTAACATCGACAGCAATACGTTTGTAGACCAGCCTACCGACGAGGAGATTAACGGCCCTGCCGTATTCACTATCGCTGGTGAGGAGGTTAAGCACATCGACTATGCACGTTTGCGTGAGCTTTATAGCTCGCTCCAGACCCTTAACCCCTACACTGGCCGTGTAGCAGATATGGGTCACGAGCAGGGTGCAGTACGTGCTCTTCGCACACTTGTTCACAACCGCTACTCAGCACCTGCTTTCGAGGGCATTGGCGTTTACGCTACTGAGGCTGAGGTTGAGAGCTTTGCAACTCAGAACTTCCGTGATATCCGTGCTCAGTATGAGGCTATGGGTGTCTCTGCAGAGCAGATCGACGCTATTCTTCAGATTATCTGGGGTAGCGAGATGTATTTCATCGCTGAGGAGCTTGCAAGCGAGAAGTTTGTAAATGTTATGTCTGCTGGTTGTTTCCTCAATGCGTTGGAGGTTGCTGAGGCGTTGCGCAACGATAAGCTCTCATTCGACGGTGTATATGTTGAGGTTCCTTACACAGCTATCAACGATGCTGATGTAGAGGTTAGCGACGAGGAGATTGCTGCTTACTACGAGGCAAACCGCAAGGAGAATGCTAAGTATGACAGCCGTGCTATTCGCTACGTGCGCTTCGAGCGTCAGCCATCAGATGAGGATAAGGCTGCTATCGAGGCTGAGGTTATGGCTCTCGATGCTAAGGTTAAGGCGTTGGAGGGCGATGTTGATGGCATCAAGTCTGCTGTTCGCTCTGCTGGTGGTAAGGTTCAGTCTTACTACACTGCATTCGATGGCTTGCAGAGTGAGTATGCTGAGGCATTTAAGGCTGGTAAGTCTTATGGTCCAGAGCTTAAGGCTAACGTGTGGACTGCTCGTTACCTCCTTGCTGATATCAACGCTCCTGAGAGCTTCAAGGTTGAGGTTGCTGCATTTGAGAATGCTGCCGAGGCTGATAAGGCTGTTGAGGAGCTTAACGCTAATGGTGGTGACTTCAAGAAGCTTGAGGCTGCTAAGGATGTTCAGTCGCAGACTATCGAGTTTACACAGATGCCTGTTAGTGATACTAAGCACTTCATCGGTAAGAAGGCTGGCGACATCTTCGCCTTCGCTACCAATGGCGTAGCCACTGTTGTTAAGGTTAACGGCGTGGGTGCATCTAAGCGCTATGTTCTTACAGCTAATCTCGACCGTGAGCTCACACCAAGCGACGACACTAACCGTGCTGTATTGGCTGAGGTTGAGGGCTTCACTACAAAGATGGGTAGCGATGTAGAGTCGTTCAACGCTGCCGCTAAGGAGGCTAAGAAGCCTGCCCTTGCTGCTGTTGTAACACGCTCAGATGTTCTTTCAGGCATGCCTACAACTGTTCAGGGTATAGCTAACTCATCGAACATTGCTAACTGGGCTCTTGGCGCTAAGGTTGGCGACACTAAGCAGTTTGTTCTTGATGGTGTAACCTACGTTGTGTTGGTTGCTTCAATCGATACTGAGAAGTATGAGGCACGCAACGACGCAGCTATTCGTCGTAAGCTTGTTGCAGATAAGAAGTACGCTATGATTGCCTCTAAGGTAAACTCTTTGGAGGATGCTAAGGCTTTCGAGGGCGCTAAGGAGGAGAAGTTCGTTGGCGTTAAGTTCTCTGATAACGCTCCAGATGCTCACCTTGTAGGTGCTATCGCTGCAACTACTGAGACTGGTAAGGTTGCTAAGGCTCAGGGTGCACGTGCTGCTTACGTCTTCGTAGTAAACAATATCAATGGTGAGGTAGATCCTGCATCTTATGCTTCAGAGCGTATTCCACTCACTGAGAAGGGTGCTCAGATGTATAAGAACGACATCTACTCTTCATTCCTTAAGAAGGCAAACATCAAGGACCACCGTACTGATACTACTTTCTAATCGGTGTTGTTATATAAGTTAAAAAGGTGCTATCCGAAGTGGATAGCACCTTTTTTAGCATCTTTTTGTCGCCTACTCCGTGATTGGCTCAGCGTAGTAGAGTCCTACGCTCTTGATGTTGGCTGTTGAGCGGGTCTGTGTTATCGTAATACGTAGGCGTTCGGGCTGGCACTCCTCGAAGCGTAGCAGACGTTTATAGCCAATCGTTGTGCCCGAGCATAGCTCACGCCACTCGCCATTTATCATGCCCTCAGCCACAAAGCTCTCGACACGCTGGCCCTGAGCGATATCCTCTTGTATGAGTAGTGTGTTTATTGTTGCCCCCTCTTCCACGGTAAACTCCCTGCTCTCGCCAGCCAAGGCTGACCATGGCTTATTGAGATTGGCGATATAGCTCTTTTCGAATGTCTGCTTAATATATGCGCCAAACTCCTTGATGCGCTCAGCGTCAACCTCGTGGATAAGACCTCGCTGGTCGGGAGGTATATTGAGTAGCAACACCGAGTTGCTACCCACAGAGCGGTAGTAGATGTTGACAAGGTTTGCGAGCGAGCGCACCTTGTTGTCCTCCTCCGAGTGGTAGAACCAACCTGGGCGTATCGACACATCTACCTCTGATGGGTACCAATAGGCCTCGTTGGCTAAGGCGAGAAGCTCTCGACTACCCAAATCTTTCGACATCTCCTCAAGGCCGAGGCGTTTGTTTTCGGTAACCTTGTCGACATATGAGCCTGGGGCTATCATCGTGGCGCTCCACTCTGTCTCTCGACCTACGCCACCCTCGTTGCCTACCCAGCGTATGTCGTCGCCCATGATGGCTGTCACAGCATGTGGCTGGTGCTCCTCGACACACTTTAATATAGCCTTCCAGTCGTACTCTTGCTTGCGGCCATTCTCGCCCTCGCCACAAGCGCCATCAAACCACACCTCGTCAACACGGCCATACTCGGTGAGTAGCTCAGTGAGCTGAGCGATATATAGGCGGTTGTAGGCGGGGGAGTCGCCATAGCTCTTGGCATTTCTGTCCCATGGCGAGAGGTAGAAGCCAAATTTCATGTCGTACTTGGTGCAGGCATCACGCAGCTCACGCACAACATCGCCCTTGCCCTCACGCCATGACGACTGCCTAACAGAGTAGTCGGTGGTGGCTGTTGGCCATAGGCAGAAGCCGTCGTGGTGCTTGGCCGTGAGTATTACCATCTTAAATCCTCCCTCCTTGAGAGTGCGCACCCACTGCTCGCAGTCAAGCTCGGTGGGGTTGAATAGCTCGGGGCTATCTGTGCCCTCGCCCCACTCATTGCCTGTGAAGGTGTTCATGCCGAAGTGGATAAATGCTGTGAGCTCTAACTGCTGCCAGCTAAGCTGCTGCTCGGAGGGCACAAGGCGTGATACCATATCCACCTTCTGTGTGATTGTTGCACCCTCGGGAAATGCTACATGTTGGGTGTATAGAGTCTGTTGTGGGGTAGTGCTGCACGCTAATAGTGTTAGCGATAGCGCAAAGGCTGAAAGTCTGCTTTTCATTAGATTCTGTTATTAGTCCGTAGCACAAATATACAAAATGAAAAGCAAACAACAAAAAAATAAGCGGCAATCATCTCTGATTACCGCTTCGTGACTCCGCCAGGATTCAAACCTGGAACCGCTTGATCCGTAGTCAAGTACTCTATTCAGTTGAGCTACGGAGCC
>JAEIGA010015181.1_pt1 | contig 11728 bp, 10 predicted proteins | sample 9270691 | NCBI WGS metagenome assembly JAEIGA01 (sample SAMN17057246, study PRJNA624740) | gut metagenome | biome: biome; isolation source: fecal sample | host: Bos grunniens | place: China: Xizang | collected 2019
GAGTGGGAGTATCCTGTAAGCTGGGGTACAGACCTTCAGAGCGAGCACGAGAGATATCTTGTAGAAAAGCATTTCAAGAAGCCTGTGATCCTTACTGACTATCCAAAGGACATCAAGGCATTCTATATGAAGCAGAATGAGGATGGAAAGACAGTACGCGCGATGGACGTACTCTTCCCTAAGATCGGTGAGATCATCGGAGGTTCTGAGAGAGAGTCTTCTCTTCAGAAGCTTGAAGCACGTATCGAAGAGACAGGTATGAGCCGCAAGGGTCTTGAGTGGTATCTTGACACTCGCCGCTTCGGTTCAGCCCCTCACAGTGGATTCGGTCTTGGTTTCGAGAGACTTCTCCTCTTCGTTACGGGCATGAGCAACATCCGCGACGTGATTCCTTTCCCAAGAACACCAAAGAACGCAGAATACTAAAATGTCATCCCCGGCTTGCCCGGGGATCTCAACCAGAAATACCATGTTGATAATCGGAATAGCCGGCGGATCCGGATCTGGCAAGACCACAGTGGTCAAAGCCATTACAGAGCAGCTTAAGGAAAGAGTGACTGTCATCCCTCAAGATGCCTACTACAAGGATTTGAGCCACTACTCGGCACAGCAAAAGCGCGACCACAACTTCGATCATCCTGATTCGATAGACTTTGAACTGCTCTGCGAACAGCTGCAGCAGCTCAAGGATGGAAAAAGCGTGGAACAGCCGGTGTATTCTTATATCACTTGTTCACGCTCAAAAGAAGAGACAGTGACGGTGCATCCCGCTGACGTTATAATAGTTGAAGGTATCCTCATCTTCACCTGTGAGAAAGTCAGAGAGCAGATGGACATAAAGCTGTTCGTTGATGCAGATGATGATGACCGTCTTATGAGAGTCATTTCACGCGATATCCTTGAAAGAGGCAAGACTGTAGACTGGGTAATCGAGAGATACACAAAGACAGTAAAGCCTATGTATCTCCAGTTCATAGAGCCTAGCAAGAGGTACGCAGACATCATCATTCCTCAGGGAGGACATAACAAGGTTGCAATTGACATCATCTCGGCAACGATTGAGAAATCACTTGCAAAGTAACACCTCCGACTGAACTGGTAACTGTCATTCCGAACAAGCAACTGTCATTCTGAACGAAGTGAAGAATCCATCTGACAATAAGGAAAACAAAGCAGGACTATATCTCACCATCATATTCCATCTGGTGGTGATTATAGTCCTGCTTGCATATCAGATAAACACTTCTGTAAGACGTGAAGAGAGTTTTGTTCTGGATTTCTCGAAACAGGAAGAGATAGAGCAGAAGAAAAAGGAAGAAGTCTTCAAGAAAGATATCAGCAAGCGTATTGATGAATTGCTGGCGGCGGCTCAGGTCTCAAGATCGGAGATAAGAAACATCGCAGTCGACGCAGGATCACCTCTTAAAGACGACAGAAACACTGATGCAGAACAGCTCTACAAGGATGCTGAGAGACTTGCGAATGAACTTAAGAATGGGCAGAACAGGCAAGAGGACGCGCGTAGCGAGACTGTTGAACTCCCTTCAAAAGAAAAGAAGGCTGAAGAGAAGCAGAAAGAGTATAGCGGTCCATCGGTCGTTTCATATAATCTTGACGGACGCAAGGCCAGCCATCTGAAGATTCCGGCATACAGATGTTATGGATGTGGAGATGTTACTGTAATAATAACTGTAGATCCACAGGGAAATGTTGTTTCCGCAAAGGTTCTTGATGAAATTTCATCCGGTGACTCCTGCCTGAGAAGTTTTGCAGTAAGAGCTGCCAGATTATCAAAATTCTCCGCTTCGCCATCAGCACCAGCCAGACAAAACGGAGAAATTCTCTATAGATTCATTGCTCAGTAATCATTCCACTACCGAGGAATTCTTCAGAGCAACCTGTATTGTCTCATCAACAGGAAGATAGAATCGGTAGAATGCTTCATCGTCAAGCACAGAATACCTGCCCACAAGAGCCTTGATCTGAGGCATCATATAAGAGACGGTCTTTTCCCATTCACCAGGAGCCGGCCTGAGGTTTTCAGTTCTCGCAGCATATTCCAGGAAATGCGCTTCCATATCTATTGATGACATCCATCTATCAAGCGAAGAAAAGTCCTCGATAGTAGAAAGGACACCACGATATCTGTCAAACATAGAGGCCGCAAAGCGCATCTGTACAGCCTTCTTATTGCAGTTGATATAGAATTTTGTCGCAAGGGTCGTATCGATAGGCACAAAGATATCAGGAATTATACCGCCTCCGCCATAGACCCTCCTGCCTTTTACAGTGTAGAACAAGGCTGTTGTATCAACCTTCATGCTGTCAGCAGAGGTCATTTCACCATGGGCATAACGCTCATATATATCATACTGATAGTTATTCTTATCATATGGCTTCTGTATGCATCTTCCGGACGGTGTGTAGAATCTTGCCACCGTAACCCTTACTCCAGATCCGTCAGTGAAGTTTATAGGCTCCTGAACGAGGCCTTTTCCGAAAGACCTTCTTCCTACAATCACTCCCCTGTCATTATCCTGAATGGCTCCTGCGAAAATCTCACTGGACGACGCTGTGCCTTCATCAATAAGAACAGAAATCTGAATATCCTTGAGAGATCCTCTTCCATCTGCATCATAATTCTGTCTTGGCCTGTGCAGTCCCTCCATATAGACAATTCCATCCTTGTTCTGAAGGAACTCGTTGGAGAGCATAAGCGCCTGGTCGAAATAGCCGCCTGAGTTGTCTCTAAGGTCAAAGACAAGACGCTTCATTCCTGCATCCAGAAGTCTTGAGGTCGCCTCTTTGAATTCCTTGTATGTAGTACGAGTGAACTTAGATAGCTTGATATAGCCTGTGGTATCGTTAACCATAAAGGCAGCATCGATGCAATGTACAGGTATCTTGTCTCTGGTTATATCGAAAGGGATGTCTGTTCCGGAACGATTGATCAGAAGCTTGACCTTGGTACCCTTGGGCCCTTTCATCATCCTGACCATGGAATCCTGTGGAGTCTTGGTACCTGCAATGACCCTCTCACCAACCTTGATGATACGGTCCCCCTGAAGGAGACCGGCCTTCTGCGATGGTCCTCCAGGCACAACATTGATGACAATAGCTGTGTCATTGGGCACATTGAAGACTATTCCCACTCCCTCGAAATTACCGGACAGTTCACTCTCTGATTCAGTAAGTTCAACAGGAGGAAGATAGACAGAATGAGGATCCAGTTCCGCAAGTGCAGCTGTAACCGCAGCATCTGTCATTGCAGACATATTTATCGTATCGACATAATTCCTCTGAACCTCCTGAAGTATCAGATTGAGCTTGCGCCACCTGTTGTAATCTCCGTCAAACTTCTTCTGATTGCTTACGATCCTGACAGCAAGGGATGTAAGAAGCACTCCCAGGACCATGCCTAGGAGTGCTGTGAAAATATTTGATCTGTTATTCATAATTACTCCACCTGTTCAACCTCTATACCAGCACGCCTGAGCAGATCTATACCATCTGTCAGACGATAGGAATCACGATAGACAACCCTCTTGATTCCGGACTGTATGATCAGCTTGGCACATTCCAGACATGGAGATGCTGTCACATACAATGTGGCATCCTTGCTGCTGTTTCCGGACTGTGCAACCTTGGAAATGGCATTTGCCTCTGCATGAAGGACATACGGTTTGGTCACTCCGTTCTCATCTTCGCAGATGTTCTCGAAACCTGATGGAGTGCCGTTGTATCCGTCAGAAATAATCATTCTGTCCTTGACTATCAAGGCACCGACCTGACGACGCTTGCAATAGGAATTACGCGCCCAGACTCCTGCCATTTCGATATAGCTCTGATCAAATTTTTCCATCTTACCTCTGATATAGATAACGCTTGATACTCTTCTTAGGTGTTCTCTCGAAATCCTCTGACATGATTTCTATCTTCTTGAGCTTGGCATAGTTAGGGAGTTCCTTATTAAGCTCCGGAAGGGTATCTTCCATGAATTTTATGAAAACATCCTGATTCATGCCATCCTTGGCTCCCTGTGCAAAATCAGGGTAAATCAACGCCGTAAGTCCACCATTGTCTTCCACAACAAGTGAATCCACTACATATGGCTGGCTGTTGATGACAGTCTCCACTTCCTCTGGATATATATTCTGACCGCTAGGGCCGAGAATCATACACTTGGTACGTCCCTTTATGAAAAGGCATCCGTCTTCATCGATGACACCCATATCTCCGGTCTTGAACCATCCGTCATCCGTAAATACAGAGCCAGTGGCATCATCATTCTTGAAATATCCAAGGAATACATTGGCACCTCTTACGAGAATCTCACCAGGCACATTAGCCGGATCGGAAGAATCAATCCTGATTTCAAGGTTAGGCGCAGCCTTGCCGCAAGAATAAAGTTTCTCAACATTCCAGTCATCATAGGTAATGATCGGAGCACACTCCGTCATACCATATCCAACAGTCACTGGGAAACCTATCTTCTTAAAGAATGCCTCAACCTCCTTGTTGAATGCGGCACCACCGATGATTACCTGATAGAACTCACCTCCAAAGGCATTGACCAGTTCTTCTCTGATCTTGTTCATGACCATCTGACTCAGGACAGGCAATTTCATAAGGACTCTTACACCTTCCTTCTCGAGTATCGGCTTCACCTTACTCTTATAGATCTTTTCGATGACAAGAGGAACCGCTATGACCAGATATGGCTTGACCTCGGACATCGCCTGCATGATGATCTTCGGACTAGGAACCCTGGAAAGGAAATGGACATGTGCTCCCACGCTCAGCTCATAAAGAAGCTCAAACATAAGTCCGTACATGTGTGCAGACGGAAGCATCGACACAATGTTTCTTGTATGGTCCATACCGGGAAGAACCTTCTTTGCAAACTCCATGTTCGAGAATATGGCCCTGTATGGAATCATGACTCCTTTCGAAAATCCTGATGTACCTGATGTGTAATTGATTATGGCAAGTTCTTCAGCAGAATCCTCATAATAATTGATGGACTCCGGAGTAAAGGCATTAGGATATTTTCTGCCGAAAAGTTCATTAAGATGCTCACGCGCGCTCCTTATACTGTCTTCTGCAGCATAGAGAAGTTTGAATGTATTTACTTGAATTATGGCATGAACATCCGGCATCTCTGTCTCAGTAAGTCCCTCCCAGATAACATCGTCCACAAAGAGGATTTTAGCTTCCGAGTGGTTCACAAGATGATGGATATTGCTTGACTTGAACTCATGAAGAAGCGGAACCGGAACAGCACCGTATGTCATTGAGGCAAGAAATGCTACTGCCCAGTTGGCCTGGTTTCGTGAGCATAGAGCGACTTTGTCACCCTTCTTCAAACCACATTCTTCGAACATGATATGCAGCTTTTCAATCCTTCGCGCAACATCCCTGTAATGAAGAGTTACGCCTTGATAGTTTGAAATCGCCGGGCGATCCCAATGTTTCTTGAAGGCTGCTTCGAAAATTTTGTTTACAGATGTGAATTCCATTTTATCTAAGTTAATGTGTGTCTATTTCAATTTGATTGTACGGGCCTTGCCATCGTAGCACTGCAGCTCAACTGCTGAACCATCGATGATTCTGACCTCGCTGTCCGGCATAGCCATCTGATCTCCCTCAAAAACCGTAAGCGGCTGACCGCCATAGAAAGGATATATCAGAGTCTGCACTGAAGTCCTGACAACCCAGAAGGTATTTCCGCCCACAATGATCCTTTCAGGGAGTCCCCTGATGATCTCAGAAGGTCTTATGCCGTTCCATGAAGATGGCTTCTGTCCCTTGAGGTTGTACATTTCTATAGTATTGTCCTTGTGAAGAACCATCACGTTATAACGTCTGGCTCCATTGAAATCATAAACGTCAGGACCTATCAGGATTTCCTTTTTCAGATCCACAGGGAAACCTGTGACGAAACGACCCAGTCGGTCGATAAGATGAAGCTTCGTGCCTGCACCGAAAAGAATCTGCAGCTTGCCGTTCGCATAATAATCGACAGTGGAAGCTGTGCCGCATATCCTCTCTGTGAAAGGAACACCCCAAAGGCCTTTACCGCCCTCTTCCTGAAGACAGAGATACATGTTTTCCTGCTGATAGAAGAGATTCATCTTTCCTGTACCGGAATTCCTTACCTTGAACGGTCCCTTGGAAACAGACACCGTTACTTCACGCTCTGCGACTGGTTTTGATTTCTTGACTTCCTTGTTGAATAACGACATAGAGACCGCATACGGCAACTTTGGCTGACCTGCAGATATGAAAATGCCGCTGTAATCAGAGTCCTGACTCTCTGAAATCAACGCTGCCGCCACAGGCTTGCTGAACATGCTTTCCAATGAGCCTCGATCCTCAGTCAAAGAAAGATAAGCCATGAATGAAGCTGACTCCCCAGCGAAAAGATCATCCATGCCGGCATTTACCATAAATTCCTTCAATGTGTATTTTCCTGCTTTCCCTTCTGAAAATGCCTTTACACCTGTCTGACTGCCGGAAATCAGCCATCCATTCAAATAGGTGAATGATGATTCATCCGGGAGCTCATAAAGATTTCCGAATATGGTTGAAGCAAAAGACATATACTTATATGGATATGCTCCGGAAGCGCAGTTCTTGAGAGTATCAGGCTTTGCAACTCTGATCAGATTGACCCTTTCCAGTTTACCTCCTTCGATGAATGATGCCGTCGCAACCTCCTTAGGTTCTAGTCTTGCAAAATAAGCAACCGGAGATATGCCTGTCTTCTTTTCAAGTGCTTCAATTGCGGTCTGCCTTGTCTGAAGAGACTGTCTGGCATCCAGAAAAAGGTGATAAGCTGATATATATTCAGCAACGTTCACAACAGGAAGGGTCGCCGCCGACAAGGTATTTGAAGGCAGCACAGATGAAAGCCTCGATGATGCCGTGCCTGTTCTGCTGAAGACAGAAATAAAATCAGACTGATCGCCATCAGTAACCAGGCTGCCATATAAAGAGATATCTTCCCCGATTTCAGTAAGGTCGAAGACTGTCCAATCCGACACCTTTGGGGCAAATCTGATCCACGAATTATATTTATTCCCGAATATAGAAGAGAGCACCTTTGCTGACAACTCGTTAGAGACGAATATCATGTTTCCGGACGAGACATAGGAAGAAGCCTCAGCAAATCCGGAAGCCTCAAGAATGGAAACCGACTTCTGAATATGTCTGAGTGAAGACTTCACCAGACTCTCTGACAGAGATGCGACGACTATCGATCGGTCGGAAATGGAATATCTGCTCCCTGTTGTGGAACAATCCATATATTCCGCACTCATGCCACAACTGCGCGCCGCGGCCAATACCGCCTCCGCAGTTTCAGATGGCTGAGGCGAGGCCTTACCCATATCCAGCACATACAATGCTGTAAGTTTTCCGGAAAAATGAAGCGAAACCGTCATGCGGCCCAGCCTGACTCCAGACTCCTTCAGAGCAGCAGGGAAATCAGAAGAGGCATGAATATTCTCCAGAACCTTGTCCGCTTCCGAAAAGCAAGACAAGAGCACAGCATCCGACGGAACCGCAGGAAGGAGAAGATATCTGGCATTATCCGCCACCTTCTCCTTTGCATCATCACCTGAATCGCCTGTACCCGAATAAAGCACACACAATGCAATCCCGATTCCGACCAGCATTCCTGCCAGAATGGCAAGACAAAATATCAGAGACTTCCTGCTCATTATCTCACTGCGATTGCCTCAATCTCAACCTTCACTCCAAGAGGAAGAGCCGCAGCCTGATAGCATGCTCTGGCAGGTTTGTCACCTGTAAAATATTCTGCATAAACCTCATTTACAGCCTTGAAATCGGCGATATCGGCAAGAAGAACAGTAGTCTTTACAACATTATCGTATGTCATGCCTGCCTCTCTGAGGATAGCTCCGATATTCTTAAGAGACTGATGAGCAGCCGCAGTAATCTCTTCCTGAACGGTACCGTCAGCAGGATTTACAGGAATCTGACCTGAAATGTAAAGAGTTCCATTTACTTCAATTGCCTGTGAATAAGGGCCTACAGCCTTAGGTGCATCTGGTGTTGCGATAACTTTCTTCATAATATTCTGATATTAATGATTTCTATCTTTACAAATAACTTGTAAAGATAACCATTCTTCAACTTTTATCCAAAGTATATAAAACAAAAATGGAACTCAGATTACTCTGAATTCCATTTTTGTAGCCCCGAGCAGAATCGAACTGCTATCTAAAGTTTAGGAAACTTCCATTCTATCCGTTGAACTACAGGGCCGGATTAAAGAAAGAAGGCTATTACTCAGCCTTCTTCTCAATGATCTGACGACCTCTGTAGTAGCCGCACTCTGGGCATACTCTGTGGTACATGATTGTTGCACCGCAGTTTGAACATGTCGCGAGTGTTGGAACTACCGCCACGTCGTGTGTTCTTCTCTTGTCACGTCTCTGCTTAGAGACTTTGTGTTTTGGATGTGCCATTGTTCTATATTTTTTAAATTATTAATTTTCTACTTAAACATATCCTTCAGGGCAGCGAACGGATTGTCAACCTCCACTTCATCAGAAGCGTCAGCCTTCCCGGCCACACCGAAATACCTCATCGCCTCTGGATTGCATTCCCCCTCCTCATGAACTCTCTGGATCGGAAGAGAAGTGCACACATAGTCATAAACTATCTGACTCATATCCAGCTCGGTGTTGTCAACCGGTATGAACATGACCTCCCTTTCACCTTCCTGAATCTCTTCAGACGAATCAGCTTCACCGAATTTGACACTCAATCTGACAGTGACATCTATCGGCATATTCAGGTCCTCAAGGCACCTGTCACACTCCACAACCAACCATCCGCGAATGTCGCAATCTACTCCGATATAACGTCCGGACTTCTCCGCCGACACCTCTATATCCAGTTGAGCATCAAGCACTTCAGTGTTTTCATAACCCTCAAAGAACTCTTTGCCTGCCTTCCAGAAAAACCTGTTTTCTCCAGCAGTCAATCCATTTAAAGGTATGATAAATTCATTGTCCATAGCGACCCGTAAACAGATTTGAGCCCGCAAAGATAACAAATTCTTTTATTATTAGCAATTCAATTCAGAACTTTTTCTCTTTCGGTCAATTTCGCTGAGCAGAATCTTTCTCAGGCGCATAGACTTTGGAGTAACTTCCACAAGCTCATCTTCCTGAATATATTCAAGAGCCTCTTCAAGCGAGAACACCACCGGCGGCGGAAGCATCACCTTATCATCGCTGCCTGACGCACGCATATTGGTAAGCTTCTTGGTCTTGCATATATTGATCGTGAGGTCACGGTCACGAGTGTGCTCTCCGACAACCTGTCCTTCATAGACATCAACACCCGGCTCGATGAAGAAACGTCCGCGATCCTGAAGCTTGTCCATCGAATATGCAACCGACACACCTGTCTCGAGCGAAACAAGGGAGCCGTTTGTACGACGCTCTATATCACCCTTGTACGGCTCGTAACCTTTCAGACGATGGGCCACCACTGCCTCTCCCTGAGTAGCAGTGAGAAGATTGCTTCTCAGTCCCATAAGTCCGCGCGAAGGAATATCGAACTCAAGATGAGTCCTGTCACCCCTTCCTTCCATCTGGATCAACGCACCCTTTCTGCGAGTCACCATCTCGATGGCCCTTCCCACAAATTCCTCCGGAAGATCGATGGTAAGCATCTCTATAGGTTCGCAGCGCTGCCCTCCGATCACCTTGTCGAGCACCTTAGGCTGACCTACCTGAAGCTCGAAACCTTCACGACGCATTGTCTCTATAAGCACAGAAAGATGAAGCACACCACGGCCATACACAATGAACGAATCGGCGTTAGGACCTGGCTTGACCCTCAATGCAAGATTCTTTTCAAGCTCCTTCTCCAGGCGATCCTTCAAGTGTCTCGAGGTCACGAACTTGCCTTCCTTGCCGAAGAACGGAGAGTTGTTGATGCAGAAAAGCATGCTCATCGTAGGTTCATCCACCTCGATAGGAGGGAGAGCCTCCGGATTCTCAAAGTCAGCTATAGTGTCTCCGATTTCAAAACCCTCAAGACCTACGATTGCACAGATATCACCGCACTGAACTTCCTCAACCTTTGCCTTCCCGAGACCATCGAAGACCATGATCTCCTTGATCCTCTGCTTCTGCTGGATATCATATCTCTTGCAGAGAGTGATATTCATTCCAGCCTTGAGTTCACCGCGGGTCACACGGCCCACCGCAATACGTCCCACATATGGAGAGTACTCCAATGACGAAATGAGCATTTGAGGAGTTCCCTCCACCATTTCTGGAGAAGGAATGACCTCAAGGATCGTATCGAGAAGCGCCGTGATGTCATTGGTAGGCTGCTTCCAGTCATGTGACATCCATCCCTGCTTTGCACTGCCGTAGACAGTACGGAAATCCAGCTGGTCTTCAGTGGCCCCAAGCGAGAACATCAGGTCGAACACCTCTTCCTGCACCTCATCCGGACGGCAGTTCTGCTTATCGACCTTATTTATCACAAGCACCGGCTTCTTGCCCATCTCTATAGCCTTCTGAAGCACGAAACGGGTCTGCGGCATACATCCCTCGAACGCATCGACAAGAAGGATCACACCATCGGCCATATTGAGCACACGCTCCACCTCGCCACCGAAATCGCTATGGCCCGGAGTGTCGATGACATTGATCTTCACACCTTTATATATAACCGAGACATTCTTGGCAAGAATGGTAATTCCTCTTTCCCTTTCAAGGTCATTATTGTCAAGGATCAGCTCTCCCAGCTTCTCCTGCTCACGCGCCTGGCGTGCCTGGTAGATCATCCTGTCGACGAGAGTAGTCTTACCATGGTCGACATGCGCGATGATCGCAATGTTTCTTATATCCTGCATATTTCGCTAATACTTAATATGATACGGGCACCTCTGGTGCACAATCAAACCCGACCGGTTTTCCGGCCGAAAAAAGATTTGCAAAATTAGGTATTTTTATAAAATATTTTCCAATCTTTTTCTATTTTTGTCGGTTGAAAATTACGGTAAAACAACAAAACAACTTAGATATGAAACAGGACATGATTGTCATTCTTGACCTTGGAAGCCACGAAAACACCGTGGTAGCAAGGGCAATCCGTGCATTGGGCGTCTACAGCGAGATCCATCCGCACGACATCACAGCTGAAGGGCTCAAGGCTCTTCCTAATGTAAAGGGTATCATAATCAACGGAGGTCCCAACAATGTAGTGGACGGAGTTGCAATCGATGTCCTCCCTGAAATTTATGAGGCAGGATTCCCGGTAATGGCGGCAGGACATGACAAGGCTCTCTGCGAAATAAAGCTCGCACAGTTCGGCAACGACGAAGAAGCCATCAAGAACGCCATCAAAGACTTTGTCTTCGACACATGCAAGGCAGAAGCGAACTGGAACATGAAGAACTTCGTGGCAGACCAGGTTGAGCTCATCCGCCAGCAGGTAGGTGACAAGAAGGTCCTTCTCGCTCTTTCAGGCGGAGTTGACAGCTCTGTTCTTGCAGCCCTCCTTCTCAAGGCAATCGGTGACAATCTTTACTGCGTCCACGTAAACCACGGACTCATGCGTAAGGGCGAGTCTGAGAATGTTGTAGAGGTATTCCGCAACCAGCTTTGTGCAAATCTTGTATACGTTGACGCAACCGACCGTTTCCTCGGTCTTCTCGAAGGTGTTGCTGATC
>JAEIGA010015182.1_pt1 | contig 11728 bp, 12 predicted proteins | sample 9270691 | NCBI WGS metagenome assembly JAEIGA01 (sample SAMN17057246, study PRJNA624740) | gut metagenome | biome: biome; isolation source: fecal sample | host: Bos grunniens | place: China: Xizang | collected 2019
CAGGCTTTATGGTAATTGCAAGGTTGTTTTCTGGAGTTCATTGGCTTACGGATATTATTGGTGGAATTTTACTCAGTGCGGGATTGTTTTGTTTCTATCAAGGTGTTGTTTTAGTAGGGAGTAAAGGGAGATGTTGACGTACAATGGAATTTCATGAAAAACTGCAGGAATTGAGAAAACATAGAGGGTTGACACAGGAAGAATTAGCAGAAGCCTTATTTGTATCTAGAACTGCTATATCAAAATGGGAATCGGGGAGAGGATATCCAAGCATTGATTCCTTAAAAGAAATTTCAAAATACTTTTCGGTGACGATTGATGACTTGTTATCGGGAGAAAAATTGTTGTTTCTTGCGGAAAAAGAAAATAAATCGAATTTGCAAAGCATTTGTGATTTGTTATTTGCAATCCTAGATATATGTTCTGTTTTGCTTGTGATTTTGCCGCTCTATCCAGAAGTAAAGGGAGAATATGTTTATTCTGTCAATTTATTTATGTATACGCAAGTATCATCGATGCACAGAAGTATTTATTGGGGGATGTTTGGTTTATTGCTTGTTTTGGGATTGGTAAAATGGTTTTTGATAAAATATAAGCCTGAAAAGAGTGGAAAAATAATAACAGATGTTTCGATAGGAGTTCACATTTTGATTGTAGTGATTCTTGCGATCACGAGAGAATCGTATGCTATTATTATGGCGTTTTTATTGTTGGTAACAAAGGGCATGTTGCTTTTAAAATATGCTAAAATTGGTCATTGAGTTTGAGAGGTGATTTGTTATGAATGAATATGTTAAGAATTTAAATCGAATTGAATTTGTTGTAACAATGGCATGTACGGGAAAATGCAAGCATTGTTCGGAAGGTGACCATGCAAATTGCAAAGGTCACATAGATACAGATGTTGCAGTGGCAGCGGTGCGTGAGGTTTGTAAGCATTACAAAATCAAGTCTTTGATGACGTTTGGCGGTGAGCCATTGCTCTATCCAGAGGTAGTCTGTGCCATTCATCGAATTGCAAAAGAAATGGGGATTCCTCAACGAGATTTGATTACCAATGGTTTCTTTTCGAAAGATTCCAATCGCATCAGGGAAGTTGTGAAGAATCTAGAAGAAAGCGGTGTGGACCAAATCTTGTTGTCGGTGGATGCATTTCATCAGGAAACGATTCCTCTTGAGCTTGTGAAGATTTTTGCAGAATGTGTGACAAAAACCAAGATGAAGATAAAGTTAAGTCCAGCATGGCTTGTGAGTATGGAAGACAACAATCCATACAATGTAAGAACAAGGGAAATCTTAAAGGAATTTGAATCTCTAAGTATTCCCGTTGGAGTTGGAAATGTAGTTTTTCCAAGTGGAAATGCACGTATCTATTTAAAAGAATATTTTGATGAAAATATAGCATACACAAATCCGTATGAGGACGACCCAAGAGATATTCGCACCATCAGTTTTTCTGCAAATGGTGATGTTTTGGATAGTAATGTTTATCAAAAAGGAATTTTGGAAATTTTAGAAACGTACGAGCCAAAAATTACCTGTTGACAAAAGCGTAGGTTTTTGTTATCCTACAAAACAGTTAGCAGTGTCTAACACCTAGGTTGGGCACTGCTTCTTTTTGGGAATGGGTTAGTGTGGGCTAACTAAAAAGAAAGGATGGAATAAAGGTATGATGATAAATAAGCGACTGATTGGCACAGTCAAAGAAAGCAAAAAATACATTGTTGGAAATGTGATGAGCCAATGGATTTCTTTGGTTGCAAATATTGCGATGATGGGAGCTATTGCAAAAATGCTTCAGGGTTTGTACGAAGGGAATGTGAAAAAGGAGCAGATTGCTTGGACCGCAGGAATTGCGGTTGGGGCGATTCTTGTCCGTATGGTATGTGCTGTTATTTCTAGTAAGATGGGATATCTTTCTTCGAAGTCGGTAAAAAAGACGCTTCGTGAACTGATTTATAAAAAGCTGCTTAGATTAGGTTCTTCGTATCAAGAAAAAGTAAATACTTCCGAAGTGGTACAGGTTGCGGTGGAAGGCGTAGAACAGTTAGAGACGTATTTTGGGGCGTACCTGCCACAATTTTTCTATGCAATGTTAGCACCTATGACTTTATTTGGGGTGTTAAGTTTTATAAACTTTCCGAGTGCGATTGTTTTGTTGGTATGCGTTCCGTTGATTCCAGTGACGATTGTGATGATTCAAAGATGGGCAAAGAAGCTGCTTTCAAAATATTGGGGGCAGTACACTGCTCTTGGCGATACATTTCTTGAAAATCTGCAAGGGCTGACGACAACTAAGATTTATCAGGCAGATGAATTTAAGCACAAAGAAATGAAGGAGCAGAGTGAACAGTTTCGAAAAATTACGATGAAAGTACTGACGATGCAGTTAAATTCGATTACCATCATGGATTTGATTGCCTATGGTGGTGCGGCATTGGGTGTGATTTTGGCAACGACTCAGTTTCAAGCAGAACGTGTGGATTTGTCGGGTTGTATTTTGATTATTTTATTGGCGGCAGATTTCTTCTTGCCGATGCGATTGCTTGGCTCTTTCTTTCATATTGCGATGAATGGGATGGCGGCATCGGATAAGATTTTTCGTCTGCTAGATTTACCAGAGCCTGAGCTAAAGAGCACAGATGTGCCAGCAGATTGTTCTATCGAATGTCGTAACCTTCGATTTTCCTACGAAGCAGAGAGGGAAATCCTTCATGGTATTTGCATGAATTTCCCAAAAGGCAGTTTTACTGCGATTGTTGGTGAATCAGGGTGTGGAAAATCCACAATTTCTTCCATTCTTATGGGGAGAAATAAAGGATATCAGGGTGAGATTGTAGTAGGAGGAACATCGCTTTCCAAAATCAAGGAAGCTAGTTTGATGAAACATATTACTTATATCAGTCACCACAGCTATCTGTTTAAGGGTACAGTTCGTGAAAATCTGTTGATGGCTTGTTCGGAGGCAGATGATACGATGCTTTGGAAGGTACTAGAAAAGGTCAACCTTGCCAACTTCCTGCGCAGTGAAAAAGGATTGGATACACAGCTAAACGAAAAAGCTTCTAATCTGTCAGGGGGTCAATGTCAGCGTCTTGCATTGGCAAGAGCATTGCTGCACGACAGCCCAGTATATATTTTTGATGAAGCTACTTCGAATATCGATGTGGAGAGTGAAAATGAGATTATGGAGCAAATTCATGAGCTGGCAAAAACAAAGACAGTGATTTTGATTTCCCACCGACTTGCCAATGTAGTTGGAGCGGACAACATTTATGTGTTGGATAAGGGAAATGTTGTGGAAGAGGGAAATCATACAAGTTTGTTGGCAAAGAACGGAGTATATGCAAAACTTTGGAATGCACAGCAGGAATTGGAAAATTATACAAAGGGGGTGAGGTGCAATGAATAGAAGTGGATTTCAAATTATGAGACGACTCGTTGGATTGGTGAAACCTTTGACGGGGTATATGATATTGGCGATTGCCATGGGGCTTGTCGGACATTTGTGTGCTACGTTTATTACGGTCTTTGGTGGGTATGCAATCCTTCATGTATTAAATCCAGAAGGCTCTATAAAGTTAGGTGTTTTGTTTGCGTCAGTATTAGTGTTTGCATTGGTTCGAGGATTTTTGCGTTACGCAGAACAGGCTTGTAACCATTATATTGCCTTTAAGTTGCTCGCATTGATTCGAGATAAAGTCTTTGGGGCGTTGCGTCGCTTGTGCCCAGCAAAATTAGAAGGCAAAGAGAAAGGAAATCTGATTTCCATCATCACTTCTGATATTGAATTACTGGAAGTGTTTTATGCACATACCATTTCTCCGATTTGTATTGCTGTTCTTTTTTGTGGCATCATGGTTGGTTTTCTGGGGCATTACCATGTGGTACTAGGAATGCTCGCTATGGCAGCCTATGTGACGGTTGGGGTAATAATTCCTATGATGACTTCAAAATTAAGTGGTGAGGATGGACTTCGTTTTCGCACAAAATCGGGGCAACTTTCTAGTTTTGTTCTGGACAGCCTTCGTGGTTTATCCGAAACGATTCAGTACGGTCAGGGACAACATCGCATGGAGGCCATGAATGAGCAGACAGAACTGCTTTCTAAGGATGAGGAACGCATGAAACGTGTGGCAGGTTATAACATGGCGGTGACAAATACTGCGATTTTACTGTTTGACCTTACGATGTTGTTTTTCTCTGCGAAATTGGTTGGGTTTGAAGGGTGTTTTATTGCAACTTTGGCACTGATGAGTTCCTTTGGCCCAGTAGTTGCTCTGGCTTCGTTAGGTGCAACCTTGCAAAATACATTTGCAGCAGGCAATCGTGTGTTGGATATATTAGATGAAAGTCCTGTTGTTGACGAAATTACTAGGAAAGAGGAAATTTCTTTCCATGGAGCATCTGCGAAAAATGTTACATTTGCTTATGGAGAGGAAACGATTTTGGAACATTTTTCTGTAGATATTCCAGAAAATAAAATTATTGGTATCAATGGACGTTCGGGTTCTGGAAAATCTACCTTGTTGAAACTGTTCATGCGATTTTGGCAAGTACAGCACGGGGCTGTGACGGTTTCTGAAAAAAATGTAGATGAAATCAATACTTCGAATTTGAGAGATATGGAAAGCTTTGTGACACAGGAAACGCATTTGTTCCATGATTCCATTCGAAATAATCTGCGTATTGCAAAGCTAGATGCAACAGATGAGGAAATTGTGACTGCCTGCAAAAAGGCTTCAGTACACGATTTTATCACAAGTCTGCCAAATGGTTATGATACCAAAGTGGGTGAGTTAGGAGATACACTTTCTGGTGGGGAACGTCAGCGTTTGGGTCTGGCAAGAGCATTTCTCCACGATGCGCCATTTCTTCTGTTGGATGAACCTACATCCAATCTGGATAGTTTAAATGAAGCAGTTATCTTAAAATCACTCCATGAAGAATGTTCCGAAAAAACGGTTGTGCTGGTATCACATAGAAAATCAACGATGGGTATTGCAGATACCGTATATTCGGTAGAACATGGGAGAATGAGTTAATAGAAAACAAAAGTACGGAGGTTTTATCATGAAAAAAATTCTATATATTGTATTGGGTTGTCTTGGTGTTGGAATGGGGACCATAGGTGCACTGCTTCCAGTGTTACCGACATTTCCATTTTTGATGCTGGCGGCATTTTGTTTTGCCAGATCTTCTGAAAAACTAGATGCTTGGTTTAAGAATACGAAACTTTACAAAGACAATTTGGCAGACTTTGCAGAAGGTAAGGGAATGACCAAGAAAGCTAAAATTCGTATTATGGTTACGGTAACTTTGTTGATGAGCATTGGTTTTGTAATGATGGGCTTGAAAGGAATTGTAACGGGCTGTGTGGTGCTTAGCATTGTCTGGGTGTGCCACGTCATCTATTTTATCTTCGGTATTAAAACAATTTCTACTATGGAGGCTACTGCGGTATGAAGAAAATTTTAAATATTGCACTGTTTGTAAGCTTTATTTTAACCATTATGGTTCCGCTGACGGGAGTTTCGATTCATAAACTGGCATCGACCTTCTTTCTTTTGTTAAGTATCGTACATACGATTGTTTACCGAAAAAAGCTAGGGGCAAAACGTTGGTTATTGTTCGCTGCTATTCTCATTTCCTTTGCGACAGGATTGTTTGGGATGATATTAGACGAGATTCCGTTTGTTTTAATCAGCCATCGTGCAATTTCGATTGCATTGGTCTTTTTTTTGGCGATTCATATTTTTGTGTTTCATAGAAAATTTTGTAAATAAATGCGAGGAAAAAACAGTAATCATTAGGTAGAAAGCCTTTTGATTACTGTTTTTATGTGCTTTTTATTCTAAAATATTGGATGTGATATAGTCAACACCCCATTCAATCAGTTGTTCTGCATCAGCAAGGTTATCAACCGTCCAGCAGTTTACAATGATTCCATTTTCATGGCAAAGGCGAAGATTTTCCTTTGTGAGAGCTTTATAGTGAATATCCAAATTCATGTTCCACGCTAGAAGCTTGTCAATAAGATCATCAGTGAACTGGGAGATGAGGAATTGAACATTCTGCTGAGGATATTTTTCTTTGATGTAGGTTAAATTGTCATAGTCAAAAGAGATGAAGATGACATTGTCCATATAATCCATTTCGATAATCGTATCACAAATTTCCCAAACTTTTTCCTTTTCAAGATGATTTTTGAGTTCAAGAACTGCAACTTTTTCATAATGTTTGCAGATGCCGATGTATTCCTCTAATGTTGGGATGCGGATATCGGTTCTTCCTTTTTTACCATTTTTGTCTAGGAGGAGTAAGTTTCTAAGCGTATCAAAGGTGGATTCCTCAATAACCAATTTGTCAATGGCAAGTCTCTGGGTGTCATCATCGTGGAACAGAACGAACTTTCCATCTACGGTCTGGTGAATATCTGTTTCGATGCCAAAGTAACTACGATTGCCAGCAGCTATGAAGGCAGAGTTGGTATTTTCCTGTTCAAGACCACTACAACCTCTGTGAGCGACCATGAGAGTTTGTTTTTTATTGTTGATTTTAATGGTATTCATGTTTATGCCCCCTGTGAGTTTATAAAATAAGAATAGCATGAAAAGTAAAGATAGTCAAAGATTTCTATTTGTGGTATGGTATTGGTTAGTATCAAAAGAAGTATTAGGAGAGATAAAAATGAATTTTGAAAACAAAGTGGTAGTGGTTACTGGTGGAGCACAAGGAATTGGGAAATGTATTTGTGAAGAATTTAAAAAGGCTGGTGCAAATGTATGCCTCATAGATTTGTTAGAAAATGAGTATTTTCAAGGAGATTTAGCGGATAAGGAGACTTTGGAGCGTTTTGCAAATAAAGTGATTCAAGAGTATGGAAGAATTGATTTCTTGATTAACAATGCAGCACCACTTAGTCGTGGTATTTCCACTGCAGGTTATGAGGATTTTGAATATGCATTGAGAGTTGGCGTTACCGCCCCATTTTATTTGACAAAACTTTTTATGCCATATTTTTCAAAGGGAGCAAGTATTATTAATATTTCATCTTCTAGAGACAGGATGAGTCAGCCAGAAACAGAAAGTTATACGGCTGCTAAAGGTGGGATTTCGGCATTGACCCACGCACTTGCGGTGAGTCTTGCAGGAAAAGTGCGAGTGAATTCCATTTCGCCAGGTTGGATTGATACGGCATATACGGTTTATGAAGGTTCGGATGCACTGCAGCAGCCAGTCGGACGTGTTGGAAATCCATTGGATATTGCAAATATGGTGTTGTTTTTGTGTTCAGAACAGGCGGGATTTATTACAGGAGAAAATATTTGTATTGATGGCGGTATGACGAAACAAATGATTTACCATAACGATTGTGGTTGGAGACTGGAGATAGAGTAGGGGGGATTTTTAGATATGAGCGGATATGATTTTACAAAATTAAAAGAAAACCTAGAAAGCAAAGGCTATGTGGTAAATGTATTTCATAAGAAGGAAGATGCCACTTCCTATATAGATAGCCAAATCGATAAAAAGACGGTAGGGCTTGGTGGTTCTGCCACGATTCACCAGATGGATTTGTTTGAGAAACTTTCTGGGCATAATGTGGTTTATTGGCATGATGCGAAACCAAGTGATATGACGATTATGGAGACAAGAACGGCTGCTAGTCGTGCTCAGGTCTATATTAGTTCTGTAAACGCAATCTCAGAAGAGGGTGAAATTGTAAATATCGATAATACGGGAAATCGTGTGGCGGCAATTACGTATGGACCAGAGAAAATCTATTTGTTGATTGGAGAAAATAAGGTAGCAGAAAATTTGGAACGTGCTATTTATCGTGCCAGAAATGTAGCAGCTCCATTGAATGCAAAACGCTTGAAAAGAAAAACGCCTTGTGCAGTAAATGGTGATAGATGTTATGATTGCAAAAGTCCAGAGAGAATTTGTAGAAATCTATCGGTATTCTGGGAGAAACCAACGGGAGCTGACTATGAAGTGATTTTGATTCAAGAAGCATTGGGATTTTAATAGATCAAAGGAGTCTTAGAAAATAATTTCTGAGGCTCCTTTTATAAATAGGAAGATTCTCATCTATGGGTCTGCTAATCCAAGATTTCCCAAGGCAAATCAACCAATAAATATTCATGATGAACGGCGGGCAAGATTTTTTCCAAAAGGTCTGAAGTTTTCAGCTTCAGGCTGGAAGTGTTGATGCAAGGGTGACAACCAATATATTCGTCTTTTAGAACATCAGCGTCAATGATAAGCTGGACTTTGTTTTGGGTGTCATTGGCAAGGCCTAACACGCTGACAGAACCAGGTGTGATATCCAGAAATTCTTCCATAAAACTGTCTGGTGCAAAGGAAAGTCTGGAAGACTGAATCTGCTTAGACAACAATTTGGTCTTAAATTTCTTAGTTCCTGGCATCATGAGCATATAAAATTTGGTCTTGTTGGCATTACATAAAAAGAGATTTTTGCAAATGTGAATGCCAAGAATTTTTTCGACTTCTAGGCAAGATTCGATGGAACCTGCTGCATCGTGGTCCATACGAGTGTATGGAATGGAAAGAGAGTCCAAAAACTGATAGGTTCTGACTTCTTTGGCAAGGCGTGTGCTCAAATCGGCAGGCGCACCGTTATATATGGTATGGTCTATAAAAAAATCCATGCTAAATTCCTCCAGTGAGTAAAATAAGTTTATATAGATTATGAATTGTATCATGTCAGATTTGGAAAATCAATGTTCTTCGATGGAATTGCATTGCCTGATTTTAGATACAAGAGTATAATATTTATAATCGTTGCGATAAGAGGAGTTGCGCTTATGAAACAAAATTATTTGGAAAATGCAGAGTGGATTTTTGCAGATTGCGATGCTAGTCAGGTTTGTGATGAATATTTTGAATATTGTACATCTTTTGAAATTTCCACTGTGAGTAAAACTACCTTAGTGATATCTGCATATTCCCAGTATGCAGTATATATCAATGGAGTGTTTGTAAATTGTGGGCAGTATGATGATTACGAAGACTATCAGGTTTACGATACGCTGGAGATTAGCAGGTATTTGCAGGTAGGTACAAATGAATTATATATCGGGCATTATGTCTGTGGGGCAGATTTTTCTACACGCCAAAAGCAAATACCAGGTATTCTATTTTCTATTTACAATGAGGAGGGGTGTTTGCTTGCGAGTAATTGCAACTGTCTCGCTAGAAAGAATCAACATTTCTTAAAAAATGGGGAAGTCATCAGTAGACAGTTAGGCTTTAATTTTGAATACGATGCAAATCAGAAGGAAAATCCATACAAACGAAGTATATTAGTGGGGAAAGAAAAACATCTTGTTCCACGCCCAATTGAGAAACTTTGTATAGAGCCTTTTGAATCCGCAAAATTATGTGCACAAGGAATTTTTCTGGAAAATAAAGAGGTAACGTCTAAAGCAGAAAGAATGCAGACGGCATATTTGTCCGCGTGTAGACAAAATCAATTTATTTTCGAATGCGAACAAGGTGTGCATTGGTCGGTGCCAGAGAAGAACTGTTGTGATGGTGTCTATATGATTTTTGATTTGCAAAAGGAAAGTACTGGGCTTTTGGAATTTACCCTGGATGTTTTGCAAGAGGCTGAGGTCTTGATTGGTTTTGGAGAACATCTGGAGGATTTGCGTGTACGAAGCTTTGTAGGAGGAAGAAATTTCTGTTTTCGTTATGTGGCGAAGAAAGGACACCAGACATTCTTTTATCCGTACCAGAGAATGGGACTTCGCTATTTGCAGTTTCATATTCTTTCAAAAGAAGGAACCTTGCAGGCAGGGATTCGCAAGCAGAAGTATCCACTGTCAAAATATAAACTTCCATTAAAAGACCAATTGCATCAAAAGATTTATCAAGGTTGTGTGAATACATTGGAATTGTGTATGCATGAGCATTACGAAGATTGTCCATGGAGGGAACAGGCTTTATATGCGATGGATAGCCGAGTGCAGATGCTTTGTGGGTATTATACGTTTCAAGAATATGTATTTCCAAGGGCGTCTCTGGTTTTGATGGCACGTTCTTTGCGAGAAGATCAGTTGTTAGAACTTTGTGTACCAGGAAAGGTATCGGTAAATATTCCTTCTTTTACTGCTGTATTTGTGCGTCAGGTATTAGAATATGTGGAATATGCAAAGGATTGGTCACTGGCGGAAGAAGTATTTCCAACCTTGAAGGCGATTGTGGAGGGATTTGCAAGTCGAATTGCTTCAAACCATTTAATTCCGTTGTACTGTGGGCAGGAATATTGGAATTTTTATGAGTGGACCGAGGGGATGAATGGGAAGCAGCGTCACCAGAGGGAAGTGTTTGAAAGTCCGCTGAATGCATTTGTGTCAGATGCGTTTCGCTGTTTTGCAAAGCTTTGCGAAAAAATGGAACCTGATTTGGCAAGGAAATATTTTAATTTACATCAAAAAATGAATCAAGCGATGCATGAGATGTTTTATGATGAGAAACAAGGGGGATATTTAACAAGACTTGGAGATGAGAAACCAAAACATGTCTTGACACAAGGACTACTTTTGTATGTGAATGCGGTTCCGAAGGCGTATCAAGAAGTAGTTGCACAATCCATAATGGATGGAACTTTAGTGCCTTGTTCGGTAAGCATGACGATTTATGTGTACGAAGCTTTGCTAGGATTAGGAAAAGAATATAGTGTGTATGTTCTTCGAGAAATCGAGAGAATCTGGGGAAGGATGTTGCTGGCAGGTGCGGATACGTTCTGGGAAACGGAAAAAGGAGCTTCAGACTTTGACCATGCGGGAAGTTTGTGCCATGGGTGGTCCGCTGTGCCAAGTTATTTATTTGGAAAATATGGGAAGTTACTTGGAGAGGAGGAATTGGTATGAGTAAACAATTATTTATGCAGGCGTTATTGAAATTTACATTAGGAATTGTTTTAGTGGGAGTCTTAGTATTTCTTCCAGCAGGAACGATGGCGTTTTGGCAGGGGTGGCTGTTTATGGGAATTTTGTTTGTTCCTATGTTTTTGGCGGGTATTGTACTGCTGAAAAAGAATCCTAAATTATTAAAGAAACGTTTGAATGCAAAAGAAAAGCAAAAAGACCAGGATTTGGTTGTGAAACTGAGTGGTTTGATGTTTCTTGCAGGATTTGTGGTTGCTGGTTTGAATTATCGTTTTGGCTGGCATGTATTGCCAAAAGGTATTTGTATTGGAGCAGGAGTGGTATTTTTGCTGGCTTATCTGCTTTATGCACAAGTGCTTCGAGAAAATACCTATTTATCCAGAACGATTGAAGTTTGCGAGAATCAAAAGGTGATTGATACAGGTTTGTATGGAGTGGTAAGACACCCTATGTACAGTGCGACATTGCTCCTGTTTTTGGCGATGCCACTTGTGTTAGGCTCGCTTTTGTCCTTTGTGATTTTTCTTGCATATCCTGTCATTATTGCAAAAAGAATTGACGGAGAAGAAAAGTTCTTAGAAAAAGAGTTGGAAGGATATTGCGAATATAAAAAGAAAGTAAAATATCGCTTGATTCCATTTGTGTGGTAAGCGTGACGAAGGAGAAAATTTTATGAAGGACAGGTTTGTATCGCAGAAAAAGAAAACAGCGATAAATTTGACGGAAGGACCGATTATAAAAAATTTATTGTTATTTGCGATTCCCCTGTTTATGGGGCAGTTGCTTCAGCAATGCTATAACGTTGTAGA
>JAEIGA010015183.1_pt1 | contig 11726 bp, 4 predicted proteins | sample 9270691 | NCBI WGS metagenome assembly JAEIGA01 (sample SAMN17057246, study PRJNA624740) | gut metagenome | biome: biome; isolation source: fecal sample | host: Bos grunniens | place: China: Xizang | collected 2019
GCTTCGCTCTCTGGCACTATTTCATAAGTCATTTTTTTGTTCAAAGCCAAGTTTATGAACTCTACCTTTGACAATAAAAGCACTTTTGATGTGTCTATTTTTGATTCGTCTAACAAACGTGCATTTGCAATCAAGGCTTGTAGTTTTGAGATTTTGGCTTCTAACAATCCTTGAGCTTCTTTTGCTGCGTCATATTCGGCATTTTCCGACAAATCGCCCTTATCTCTCGCCTCTGCAATCGCTGTCGAAATTGCTTGACGCTCTACGGTTGTCATATAGTGAAGTTCATCTTTTAATTTTTGAAGTCCTTCTTTTGAATAATATTTAATTTCTGCCATTTCAATGTTTTATTTTTAATTAAAAACAAATCGAAGACTGTTTTGAGCAGTCTTCGATTTTGTATCGATTTATTTATTCGCTCTTACAATGAGAATGAAACTCCTAATGAATGGATTCCACCCATTATTTTTGTAAGTCTGAAACTATAATCTAACGCTAAGTTCATTGCATTCTTACCTGCTTTTGCTTTTGAAAGAGGTGCCATTACAGAAGCCCCACAAGCAAGTCCATTCATAAGGGTTGTTGTACCGTTTTCATCATAAATGTCTGTTGTAAGTTTTTCTTCGTAAGTGTAACCTGCTCTTAGCATAAAGAATTTCATAAATCCGTATTCAAGTCCTAATGTATATTGGTCTTTTCCAAACGCCATAGAAGCAAAGTTACCTGCTATTGTTATTCTATGATTGTTTTCTGCAAACAAGATGTCGTATGACATACCAATATTTAAGCTTGAAGGTAATTCATAAGATGCTGAACGTTGTTCTGTTGTCATATAGTGTGAAGCAAATTCTGGCAAAGTGTTGATTGATAAACCATCACCTGAGAAACTTGCTGAAGGTCCCCAGTTCTTTAAGGCAATACCAAACTTCAATTCGTAGTTTTCACCTGTAACGTATTGAACACCCGCATCAATTGCAAACGCTGTACTTGAAACATTGTCAATTGACTCTGTAAGTAACTTCAATGTCGCTCCTGCATAAATTGATGTTGAAAATGCTTTACCGTATGAAACTGCTACATTCATGATTGATGGTCTAAATGTACCATTGTTTCCAATTTCTGGTGAGTTTACTGTTGTTCTTTCTATTGATCCAAAATTCATTGAACTAACTGACAACCCTAAAACTCCATATTCACCAAGATTTTGTGCGAGTCCTGCTGCTATGTTGCTGATTCCAGAATTTTGAAGCCAAGAAGTGTATCCAAATGAAACTTCTGTTCCTGTTGTACGAGCCAATCCCGCTACGTTACTGAAAAGAGCGTCAACTCCTGTACCGTTTGCTGTATTTACTCCTGACCAACCAGAACTTTTTACCCAAGGGTTTATCAATAAGTATGGAGCACCTGCAGTTCCTCTTCTGTCATCATTCCCTGCATTCGCTGTTATACTTGGCATCATTAAGATGCAAAGTATAACGCCTGTCAATATTCTATTTATATTTTTCATATTCCTATTTTCTTTATAAGTTTTAAGCAATATTGTTAGATTATTGGAATGAGTTTAAGTCAACTGGTCTTAAAGCTCCAAACCATTTGATTAGTTTTTCACCTACTCCATCAGCTTTAATGTGAATTAGATAAACTCCTCCAGCAATTGGTAATCCCTTATGGTTCTTCAAATCCCAATCAACTGATGTTAAAGCTGTACCTCCTCCTGATACCAATGAAGCAGAAGGTCCTCTCAATTTTCTAACCACTGTTCCGTCCAAAGCATAGATTGTTATGTAACAATCAGGTGGAAGATTTGTGATTTTAACAAGGTTTTGAATTTGATCTTGTTCATACGCTGAATAAGCATAGTAAGGATTAGGAACAACTGTTATGTTGTCTAATGCTGATTGTGCTGTTTCTGTATGTCCAAGTATTGTTGCTAAACCTGCATCAATTGAGAATTGATACATAGGGTTGTTATCATTTACAGGATTTTCATTCAAACCACCTTCATTGTTAGACCATTTTGCTACGTATGGTTTTCTAATTCTGATAGATACTGTTGCATCTGTTGGAATCAAAGATTGAGATTTCTTTTCTAACTCAATACTTGCACTTCCTGATTCAAAACAGTTTGCAAGTGGCATTCCAACCCACATTACTGTTGCAAACAATCCGTGAGCAGCTCTAATTCTATTGATGTTATCCGCAGAAGAAGAAACCCCTGTTGCTTCACTTAATCCTTTTAATATGTTATAAGCCCATTGTCCTTGATCGTAACGTGTAGGTTTTACTATACCACCAGCTTCTGAAAGTGTAACTTCTGATGTTCCTAAAACATATATATAGTGCATACCTCCGAATACATATCCTCCTTGGTCTGTTGTAGCCATTGTAGGATTCCACAACATATCTCTACCATTTTGATGTCCTAATGCAGAGTTTTCACCGAAGATGATATTTAGACGTTCACCTGTTTCAAGATTAACAGCATATCCAGGGAACCAACCCATACCTTCTCCTGTTCCATCAGCTAATCCATCTTTTCCAACAGATTGTGCTTTTCTTAATGAGAATGCTCTTGCTCCTCCTTGTGTTAAGGCTGGATCATTTCCTAATTCTATAACAGGACATCTTGTCCATTTAGATTGGTCGTTAGTAAATACAATATCAACAGAAGCTAAATTGTTCATATCGTTAGATATCATACTAACCAATTTTGATGGATTCCATTCATTAATGTTAGAATAGTCATACTCATTAGGATCTGAATTGTAATAATAAGCATCTGTAAATGCAGGGTGAACGTATGGTGTTTTTTGTTCTAAATCATAGTTGTATGACACTGATGCAAGTCTATATGGTGCCCACCAACCACCAACACAGTTTTCAAATTCTGATTTTGCATCCATAGGTGTTTTAACAATTGCAGAGTCTAAATTTCCATCTCCGTTATTATCAACTCCTAATTGTTTATAGTAGCGATGGAAATAATCTAAGTAAGCATTACTCAAATCTTGTTCATCAGATCCCATTACTCCCCCTGCTCTAATCCAGTCTAACGCTTGTAAACCATCATTGTCTGCAACACCTGTTAACCAAGCTTTTGAAGGGTCTGCAAATGTTATTGATGAAGATAGTAATGCTCCTGCTATCAAGTCACCTCCTTTTGCTTCGTTTGCTGTTATTGTTGCCGCATTAGAGGTTGCTACTGCTTTTGGATTAGTTAATTGGATTGATAATCCTAATTCAAATATAATTTCTTCGTTGATTTCTCCAATAGGTCTTGAAGAACGAATAACTTCTACTCCTTCGTATATTTCACCACCATTAGCATTTGTTAGTTCCCAATAAGCTTCATTCATATTTCCTGATGATGGAACTATTTTTAAAATATAGCTTCCTGTACGAACTGCCAATGGGTCAACTATCTTAACGTTTACTGGTCCATAGTTTACTGCATAAACTGGTGTTGGAACAAAATTAACTGGATTTCCATTTTCATCAAGACTTTCTTCACCTTTCTTACCTACTAATTGTTCAATAGTAGTTTTATCAAAGTTCAACACCAATCCACCATTTCCTTGTCCTTCTAATCTAATGATTTCAGGAGACATTCCGTATGATGATTGTAACAATGTACCATTTTGTTCAGAGTTTGTCATGTGTGGAATAGCCACAACTGGCTCAATACTTCCTCCACCACCAAGTTTTCTACTTGCTAAGTAAGGTGTTTTTTGACCATCTAATTTTGTAGGATCCGCTGCACTGAATTGTTTAAAGTTATTATATGCGTATGCTATTGCAATGTAATAGTATTTTTTATTATTTACTATTCTCTTGTCGTTAGTTGACGCAAATTTGTCCTCTGTAATTTTGAAAGAGTGTCTTATTCCTTTATTTTCTCCATCAACCATTACTTGTCCAGATATTATATCATCTGTTGTTGAATAGTTTATTAACTTAGCTATTGGTTGATTATTTTGTGATGGATCATAATTTTCAATATCGCATTGTGCAATCAAACGAGATTTTGATTGGTCATAAATATCTGCAACTGAAGCTTTCTCATCTACTAATTGGAAAATTTGATATCCTTCAAATCTGTAGAATCTATCGTAATCTATTGTTTGAACAACGTTTCCTGCAGTATCTGTAACATCGTATGAACGAGGAATTGTTACGTCTTCTGCTTCAAATTCTTCATTTACGTTATTACCTGCTTCGTTTGTTAAATAAAGTATGATTTCTCTGTCAAGTTCTTGAACTACCACATTTGGTGCATCTGGTCCTTCCAATACGTTGAAACAGTTATCAAACAATGCTTGACATTTGTCGTCTATTTGTCTTAACAATTCAACTGATGCTTGAGGACCACCACTTGTTGCTTGTGCGAAAGGAATACCCACTGTAATGTAGTTAATTGCTCCTGGTTCCAATGTGAAAGGTCCTGCTGATTGCATAAAACGTCTATCCGCTGCTGCATTTCCTGCTGTTTGTTCTGTCCAAACATTATTCTTTCCATGGTCTTCATTTCCACCAGTTCTTGTACCCCAACCCCAAATATCAGAGTTTCCTGGAAACATAAAATCAGCATTTATACTTTTGTCTAAGCCTGTACCTGAGTTGTATCCATTTCCTCCGTAATACATCTTACTTCCATCTTTCCAAATACCTCTCAAATAGTTGTAATAGTCAGTTGCTTTATCTGGTTCTCCATTGTTTGAACCATCATTATTATAGTAAACGAATCTACGCATACCGAAACGTTCGTCGTCCACAATTCCATTACCAAAGTTTACACCATTGATAGCACAAGCATCAATAGAGTCTCTTGATTTTGGATACCAGCAATCTTTGAATTTATGAGCATCTTCCGTTAATAAAACGTGATTTACTGTTCCGTCTTCATTTCTATAAGGATCTAAGGCTGCTTCTCCGTAAATATCAGCAACTTTTATATTGTCAACTTTTGGATTGTCTCTACCATCTGGATCCATATATGGTCCTTGGAAGAAGTCGATACCAATTGCAGGAGGGTTTCCTGAATAAGATCCTGTTCCTGGACCGTCTGTTGCTTTACCATTATAACAATATCCCAATCCTCTTTCAACATCACAACCTACATAGTCGTCATGTGCATATCCTAAGTCTGGGTCAACCCATTGAGAGAAATATGTATTTGTTAATGTAAATGTAGAACGGTTGATGATTTCGTATGAATAGAATGTCATATTGTTGATTTCATCGTTCATAGCGAAAGCAAATGCTTGTGCTCTGATTTCTAATCCAATTGGATTTTCAGAACCTGATTCTGTGTGTGCATTTCCTTTGTCATTGAATACCCACCAAATAGTTTCATCTCCCTTCAACACTTGGTCAACTAATAATCCACCATATGCTTTTACTACACCACCTGTTCCGTAGTTAGGGTTTGTTGTGTCTGATTCCATTGTTGGAGTTGGAGTGAATGGTAATCCTAATTCAGCCCATTGTTCTTTTTGTTTTGCAGGACATAATTCTCCTGATAAATCATAGTATGGATAGTCTCCATCTTCCCAACTATAAACTCCGTCTCCATTTCTATCAAAGAATGGAGCCATAAATTTAGATTGATTTTTAGAAACGTCTCCATGAGCAGGCCAAGTTTTGATTGCTTCTGTTGCTCTTGAAGCATCTACTCCCATAAAAGTTCCACCTTGATATTCAAATCCATCAACGAAATATTCAACTTCTGCTCTTGTTATTTTAAAATGCTTATCCCATTGTTCACAAACTGCTTTATCAACTGAAGCATTTGCGTCTACTGTTAATGGTCCTGGCCAAAAGTCGTCTCCATTTTGTCCGAACTTCAATGCAGCAACACGTAATTGAAGGTTTGCGTCTTGTCCTCCAATCCATAAAGCCGCACAGAACATCGCTGTACTATTCCCATCTTTTGGCACAAAGTAACGTGCTGTAGAACCATCATACCACATGTTACCAGAAGTATTTATACGGGCTCTAACATTGTTTATGCTTAATTCAGCAGAACCTTGTCCTCTACGACATCTTTCCAATTCTGCTTTCTTTGCTGGTTTCTTAACTGCATTCTTATACGTTTCTGCGTATGCAGTCGCACCAACAAGCATAAAGCACATCAATAATAATGATATTTTACTGCTAATATGTTTCATATACTATTTATTTTTTATCTTAATTTATTAGAACTGATATGATACTCCTAAATAAACCATTCTTGGTGTAGAGTAATTATAGTATGCATTGTTATAATACATAGTATAATAATCTCTGTATGATTGTTCATTTAGTTGTCCTTGAATAATTGTTTGTGTTTCAGGGTCTGTTAAGTATCCATTATCTTCAGGGTCTCCTGTTACTCCGTAAACACCTCTAATATTCTTAATATTGAATACGTTTGTTATTCTTGCAAATAAGTTCAACATTGTTGTTTTCTTTCCTACTTTTAAAGTATAAGATTTATCAATGTTCATATCTACACGGAATGTCCAAGGTAAACGTGCTCCTCTGAAACTACCTACGATTGTATTTTGAATGTTGCTGAAATACTTAGTATAAGGTGCTCCTGATTGTGCAACTCCTGTGATGTTGAATCCTAAATTTTGGAACCATCTGATGTTTTGAACTCTTTCATTACCATCTTTATCAACAACGACTCTTGTTGTTGTTGGTCCATTATACTTATCTCCTCCTTGAAAACGGAAGTCTAAGTTTACTTTAAATTCATGTCTTCTATCATCTGCAATAGGGAATAACATCTTAATGTTTGGATAACCAGCCTTAATCAAAGAAACTAATGTTGTTGTTGGTAATCCTGTTGTACCTTCTGCATATTGTAATGTATAGTTTGCATTGATTCTAACATTCTTTGAACGTCTTAAATCATAAGAAACAGTGAACCCTTTTGTTGTCATGAAGTCTTGGTTTTCGTATGAGTAGTACATATTTGTAGGGTCAGCTCCAACATATTGTACTATATTGATAAGGTCTCTTGTTTGCTTGTAATACGCTGTGATACCTAATGCAGATGATTTTGATAACACTTGTTGGAATCCTAATTCGTAGTTTGTAATCTTTTCAGGTTTCAAATTAGGGTTTGTAAACACTGCACCATTCATTTTTTCCATAAATAAGTATCCAGCATAGTTTGCTTGCCATGCTCCTTCTGATGGACGACGAGCAATAACGTCATAAGATGCTTTGAACTCTGATTTATCAGATACAGGGAATGAGAATGCGATACGTGGCATTGCTACATATTGAGGTTTGTAATCTTCAAACGCATCTGTTGATATTTGTGTTGGTAATCCTGTTTCGGTCAAAGTACCTTTTCTATATGGTAAAGGTTGTCCTGAAGCACCAGCTACATCATCTGGGTTTGATACTAATTCTCCACTTGCAGTGTACCATGCATTTTCATTTGCATTACGATATCCTCTGATATCTACATTATCAGTAGTTGTTGATGATGATAATTTATCTACGTAAACTACATAGTCATCTCCTATACCATTAGGAATATCTGTACGTCCTGCTGCTCTCAATTCTCCTGCTGTGTAAGAAGAATAAAGTGTATAAGGGTCTTTTAATCCCATTTGATTTCCATCAAATCTATCAACACGAAGACCAATGTTGAAAATCAAATCTCTAAAGAAGAACTTATCTTGAACATAACCTGCTGCATAGATTGGTTCCCATGCTCCGATATTTCTATTTCCATCAACACCAGAGAAGAAATTTTGCAATGATTGCTTTCCTGTTAATTTATTTCCTCTATGATCGTATCCGTAGTAGCTTACTAATGAATTACCTGTATTGTATAATTCATCAGCAGAGAACATATCCAAAGAGAATGTTGATGGATCATAACTATCTATATCTATATATTCTGTTCCATCTACTGCTAAGCCTAATGCTTGACGTATTTGTTTGTCAAAGAATGTTTGGCTACCAGCATCATAACGTCTTCCGTATGTTACGTATGGTATTGTTGAAGAGTTATCTATAATAGGATTTTCTAAATCTCTATATAACAAGTGTTGGTTTGCTTCTTGTTTCATTATTGTCCATAATCCAGAAGCATTTAAAGAATATCCTCTATATATAGATTGGTCATATTGGAATCCTAATTCTATTTGATGAGCTCCTACGTCAGCAGAAACTCTCGCTGCTGCATATATATATTGGTTTTCTGATTTAGAATAAGAAGTAGTAACAGCCCCAACGTTTGTAAACATACTATAAACAGAAAGAGGAGAATCTCCATTAACTAAACCGTTTATAGATCTCAAGTTATCGTAGTTCATAGTATAACCATAATCTCTCAAATCTTGGAATTCATCACTGAAATAGATTTGAGATGTATATGCTGACATACTTGGATTATATTCTGATGGAGTATAATCGACTTGATAATCTAACCAACCGTTGTGTTGATAAACGTATTCTTTACTTCCATCTCCATCTATATCCATTCTCACTAATTCGTAAGAATTTCTCTTGTGAGTATTGAAGTAACCAACGTGTCCATAACGGAATAAGTTATCTCCGTGATCTTTGCTATAAGTTTCTCCATAAGATCTTGAATAAGATCCTACAACATTAAAGATAACATTTTTAATTAAAGCAGAGCTTCCTTCTTCTGAAGGGAATTTTTGAGTAAAGTCTGCCATAACTTGGAAACTATTGCTATATGACTCAGAGTTATTGAAATTATTCAACAACATTGAAGATACATCACCATTCATTCCCTTTCCATAAGTATACTCTGCGTTTATTTGCAAACTACTATTCTTAGAGAAACGGAAATCCAAACCTCCATCAAGATAAATAGAAGCACTTCCTAAGTTTGGTTTACGACCAACTCTTTCAAAATCATTTAAAGTTAAAAACTCTGCTGAATAGTTTACAGCACCTGTTGCAGGATTGTATACTAATGGATTTTGTCTTAATTGTTCTAAGACATCTTCTTTTACCATATAATATCTTCTATCTCTTGGACGAATGTATCCGTCAGCTGAATAAGAAGCAAAACCTGCTAAACGATATCCTATAACACTATTTTCAACTCCTGTTTCTTTATTTTTCTTTTTGTATAATGGACCTGTAAAGAAGATATCTGCTCTGTGGTATCCTCTCGTATCCAAAAATTCAGAAGTTTGATATTGAACAAAACCTTGGAATTGGTTTTGAGGAGGTAATAATGTAATATTTGTAGCACCTCCAATAGCTTCACCTATACTTGCAGGTGTACCCCCTAAGATAACTTGAACTTCCGCAATTGATTGTTTTGGAATGTTCACAGAACCTTTCTTAGCAACTCCGTTTACATAAGTTTTCATTTGGTCTTGCCCACGAGCACTACCAGCACCACCTTCATTATCGGTAATACCACCGACAGAAGCAATAATACCGTCAACAGTGTTAGCAGTCATTTTGTCCAAATCTTCTGCAGAAATACGCTTTCCTGATTCAGAAGAACCTTGGTCTATCAGCGGAATAGAATACTCAACAACTTCCACAACATCTAAGACTTCTGCAGTAGGAGTCATTTCTAAACTACCTTCCAATGTAAAACCAGAAGCTTTAACTTGAACACCGGTTTTCAAAACAGTTTTGTAACCCATGAACGAAGCTCTGATGTCATATGCACCAGGAGAAAGCGGTTTAATTTGATAATTACCATTTATGTCCGTTGTTGCACCTCCCATTTGTTGACCATTTTGTTCAACAATGACATTCACAAACGGCAATGGTTCTTTTGTCTGTGAGTCTGTGATAGTACCCGTAAGAGTTCCTTGCGAATACAACATCAGACTGGTTGTAAGTAACAACCCGAGTGTAAAGAATAATTTTCTAAACATGCCCATTTCTTTTATGTGTTTTTCAAATTTATAATTTCACTATTTATATGGTCTCTCCAATATAGACGAATAAATAACTGCTTCTTTTAACGAAAACTTTTTATTCTCTTCTACTGAATTTATTTGTTTTTTTTCATTTTCTTGTATTGTTCTTTCGCCCTCACAATTGTTTTTTACTTTTTTTTCTTCAACAATTGGCGTCTTTTCCTTAAATTCTTCAATATTATTTTCCTCAAATTCAAAAAATTGTTGCGGCTCAAATGATTCCTCCTCCTTTTTTCGTTTTTTCAGAGAAATCATTGTAACTAATAATATTAAAGTAAAAACAATTACACTCATAATATCACATTAAGTCGGCAAAATTACAAGAAAAAAATTATCTCACAAATTTTTACCAATAATAATTTATTGAAGAGATCTTTAATTGTCTCTCCAATAAATTATTAATTATTTTATTTACCTGCTTTAAGTTGTTTCTTTTTTTCAGAACGAGTTATTGTAAAGTATGCAACAGGACAAGCAACACAAAGTGAAGCAAACGCACCAACTGCAACTCCAATAAATAATGCAAAAGCAAATCCTCTTAAAACTTCTCCTCCAAAAATAAACACTATCAACAATACTAATAATGTAGATCCTAATGTATTGAATGTACGACTAAGAGTTTGATTCATCGCATCATTCATTACTTTTCCATAAGGAGACTTTGGATACAACTTCACATTTTCTCTTACACGGTCAAATACAATTACAGTATCGTTAATAGAATATCCAATAACTGTTAATATTGCCGCTATAAATTGTTGATCTACCTCTAAGTTGAATGGCAAAATTCCGCTAAACAAAGAGAAAATTCCAATTGTTATTAAAGCATCAAAAGTTAAAGAAACTAATCCGGCTAATCCGTATTGCCATTTTCTAAATCTTAATCCGATATAGATAAATATCAACACCAAAGAAACCATTACAGAAACAACTGCTGAACGTTTTATATCATCAGCCATTGTTGGTCCAACTATTTCTGAGCTTATGATACCCAACGGACTCTTCATTGTAGATTCAAATTGTTCAAGTGTTAATTTATTTCCGTAGAATTTAACAACACCTTTGTGTAATTTTTCTATAACCTCTGCCTTTACTACTTCGCTATCATCTTTTACCTTATAGTCAGTTGTCACTTTTACTTGGTAAGCAGGACCGAATGTTTTAACTTCTGGAGCTGTACCAAACTCTTCTTGTAACGCACTACGAACTTCTACAGGATTTACATCTTTATCAAATCTTATAACGTATGTTCTACCTCCAGAGAAATCAATACCATAATCTAAACCTTTGAATGCTAAAGATCCAATTGAAAGTAAAACTAACGCAATAGCTACAATCATTTGAGGTTTGTGAGTTCCAACGAAATTAACTTTTGGATCTCTAAGGAAGTTTTTAGTTAATTTATTGTAGAAAGTAATGTTCTTTGTAGCATTCTTTCTCTTTAACATTGCCTCAAATACTAATCTTGAAATAAAGATACTTGAGAATAAAGATGTCAAAATACCTATACATAATGTAATAGCAAATCCTTGAATAGGGCCACTACCAAAATATGCCAATACAATACCTGTTAATAATGTAGTAACGTTTCCGTCTATGATTGCAGAATAAGCAACTTTATATCCATCAGAAATTGCAGAACCTATATTCTTACCTGCAAGCAATTCTTCTTTGATACGTTCATAAATAATAACGTTTGCATCGACAGCCATAGCCATTGTCAATACTATACCTGCAATACCTGGCAATGTTAATACAGCTCCTAATGATGCTAATGTTCCCATTAAGAAGAAAATATTAACAAAC
>JAEIGA010015184.1_pt1 | contig 11726 bp, 11 predicted proteins | sample 9270691 | NCBI WGS metagenome assembly JAEIGA01 (sample SAMN17057246, study PRJNA624740) | gut metagenome | biome: biome; isolation source: fecal sample | host: Bos grunniens | place: China: Xizang | collected 2019
ACCTTACACTCCCCTATTTTTTTCATGAGAGTGATGTTAATTTTTTCGCCAATATTCTTTTTATCGTGTCGCATGAGGGTCAACAACTCGTCATAATCGTCGCATGTAATGGCATAAGCTCCGTAATTTTGTTCGACAAAACGCGCCAAATCGTATATCACCGACGAGGGGAACGACAAGGCTCGATGCGCAATGAGCAGTTCGCACACCAATCCCCATGCCACAGCATAGCCATGCGCGACGGTACGTCCATGTCTTTGCGAGTGCGCTTCGATAGCATGTCCTACGGTATGGCCCAAGTTGAGCACTTTGCGCAAGCCCTTCTCGCAGGGGTCTTGCTCGACGATGCGCTGCTTGACTCCCACCGAATACTGCAACAAAGGCAACAGGGCATCGGCATCAAAGGTGGTTATATCGTAATCGAGCAACTCGTTGTAGTGCTTCTCACCATCTATCAGTCCGTGTTTCAACATCTCGGCATATCCCGACAGGAGCTCTTCGCGGGGCAATGTGTCGAAAAATCGGGTAGAGACAACAACCATGCGCGGTTGAGCAAAGACTCCCACCTCGTTCTTGAGGCCGGCAAAGTTAATACCCGTCTTACCACCTACAGCAGCATCCACTGCACCCAACAGCGTAGTGGGGATGTTGACAAAGGCCATACCACGCTTAAAGGTAGCCGCCGCCATACCACCCAAGTCGGTCACCATACCACCACCTACATTGATGAGCAACGAATGGCGGGTAGCCCCTCGGGCACTCAATTCATTCCACACGTAAGCCAATGTATCGAGGCTCTTGGCCTCATCACCGGCGGGGATGGTTATCACCTCGGCATCGGCTATACGCGATGACACGATGCGAGGCAACACACAACGACAGGTGTTGCTATCGCACAACACAAAGTAGCGATCATAGCCCTCGGCACTACACAAGCGCTCGATAGCACCCTCTACCTGATTGGTAAAAACGACTTCGTGACTCATAACCCTATCGTATTGATAACCTCAATCAACTCATCGACATGCTCGGCAAAGTGAGGCATCGAATCAAACACAATATCAGCACCGGCATCATACAACGCGGTGGCCGAGATAGGGCCTGTATTGACGGCAACCGTAAATACTCCGGCTGCCACACCGGCCTGCACACCCAAGGGAGCATTCTCTATCACAATAGCCTCGTGCGACTCCACACCGGCGCGTTGCAACCCCATCAAGTAAGGCTCGGGCGAGGGCTTGCCATGCTTCACATCCTCACCCGTTATGCGATAAGGCATATTGAACGCGCGGGGATAGTCGGTATCGAGCAATTCGAGCAAAGTACCCTGACTCGAGCCCGTAACCAACACCGTGCGCACATCGTGCGCCAAGAGCGATGCTATCATCTTATCGGCTGCCGGCCTACGCGAGGCCTCACCAAGTGCTCTGACTTGACGCACCTTCTCCTCATACAATGCCAATGACACCTCCTCGGGCGCATCATGGCCATACTCTCTATTAAAAAACATATTGATCGTGCGCGTACGTGTGCTACCCTCGAGCAAGAAGAAATCCTCGCGAGTACAAGCTATGCCCAGCGGGGCTATGGTTCGATACCACGCCTCGGCATGATGAGGCATAGAGTCGTACAACACACCATCCATATCGATAAGCGCCGCACGGCACTGCATAGATGTGCATCCGTGGCGCTCCAAATATCTCTTTACTGCTTCTTTTATTTTCGACATAATCATGTGCAAAACTACAAATTTTTTGTCACCTATTTATTAATTCAAATAAAAACCGTAGTTTTGTGCAATAAAATCAAAGAATATCGAACATCTTATCATAAACCACAAAAGAGTAAAAACATGAAAATTCAAAAGTTATTCGCTATTGCAAGTATAGCACTCCTCGCTTCATGCGCCGGACAACCCTCACAACAAGACTACATCGACGCATTTGTAGAATATGAAGACACAAACATCGGTGATAAAGAAAATATCTCTATCGCACACGTACAAGATATCACTGTAGCCGACAGTATTGCTTACCTCACCAACTCATTGGCTCAAGAATACCAAGACCTACTTGCAGAGAAAAAACTCGCATGGGAGAAGAAGTTGGAAGATTGCGAGAAAGACGAACGCGCCAACATCCTTCGCCACGAGGACTACATGAAGAAATACGAAGCTGCCAAGCGTCAATATGGTAATAACATTAAATATAAAAACAAAATTGACGGATACTTGAAGGCAGCTCAAAAGCTCCCCTCAACACACGAGGAGTATCTCAAGTTCGACCGCAGTCGCAGCTACTCATTCACTCGCGACGCTGAGAACTTGCAAGCCGACTATGAACAAACCCTCGCCCTCACACTCGAAGGTTATGCCGCTCAGTCGCCGGCTATCACCGCCTTCGGCGAGCGCAAGCCCGAAGAAGTTGTTGCATCGGCCTACACCATCAATTACCAAAACAACAACGGAGAATGTGCGTCGGAAATATATATTTTCAGCAACGAACCCATCAAGGTTTTGGACAAAAGCAACAACAACAATGTTACTATTCTAAATTATAACGCTGAGTAAAAATAAGCACAAAGTTGCCGGGCTCATGCATCAAAAACATTGTGCATAAAGCGCAAAAAAGTGAAAATAGTTGCAAATCGATGCACATTAACAGCCCACGTGTGCAGTAAAAAGCATTTTCTTAACACGAAATAGCAAATAATTCGCCAAAATGCATTTTCTTTGCAATGCATTTTTTGAAGAAAACTTCTTATTAATTCATTTTAAAAAAGAAAAACTATGTCTGAAGTTGCAGTAAAAGTAAGATCTATCATCGCAGAACGTTTGGGTCGTCCCGAGTCTGCCGTTACAAATGAAGCTAGCTTCACTAACGATTTGGGTGCCGATTCACTCGATACAGTAGAAATGATCATGGATTTCGAAAACACTTTCGATATCAAAATTCCCGATGAGGAAGCTGAAAAGATTACAACTGTAGGCGAAGCTATCGAGCACATCGAAAAGGCTCTTGCCGACAAATAATTTATGGAACTCAAAAGAGTTGTAGTAACAGGTCTGGGTTCAATTACGCCATTGGGCAACAACGTTTCAGAAACATGGAACGCCGCCATCAATGGAGTAAGTGGAGCCGGACCTATTACACATTTTGATGCCAGCGAGTTCAAGACTCAATTTGCCTGCGAAGTAAAAAATTTCGACCCGCTCAATTACTTTGACAACGCCAAAGATGCGCGTAAGCTCGACCTTTTTGCTCAATATGCTATCGCAGCCGTAAGAGAGGCCATGAACGATTCAGGCATCGATGTAGAGAAAATCAACCGTGAACGTGCCGGTGTTATTTATGCGGCCGGTATTGGTGGTTTGGGAACTTTCGAACAAGAAGTATCCAACTACGCATTACACCCCGAAAGAGGCCCTCGCTATAGTCCCTTCTTCATCCCCAAGATGATTGCCGACATAGCAGCAGGACAAATATCTATGATCTATGGATTCCACGGCCCCAACTTCGGCACCGTTTCGGCATGTGCTTCATCTAACCACTCTCTGATTGACGCCTACAATTACATCCGCTTAGGTAAAGCCGATGTAATCATATCAGGTGGTGCCGAAGCTGCAATATACGCTTGTGGCGTTGGCGGCTTCAACTCGATGCACGCGCTCTCTACTCGCAACGATTCACCCCAAACGGCATCGCGCCCATTCAGTGGCTCTCGCGATGGTTTCGTTATGGGTGAAGGTGGTAGCTGTCTCATCCTCGAAGAGATGGAACACGCCTTGGCTCGTGGAGCTAAAATTTATGCTGAGATTGCAGGTGGTGGTCTTGCTGCCGATGCATATCACCTTACAGCCACTCACCCCGAGGGTTTGGGTGCTAAACTCGTGATGCGCAACGCTCTTGAAGACGCCGAAATGAAGCCTGAGGATATTGACTATATAAACACTCACGGTACATCAACACCCGTTGGTGACATATCGGAGGTTAAAGCCATCAAAGAAGTATTTGGTGAACATGCTTATAAGCTCAATATCAGCTCAACCAAATCAATGACAGGACACCTTCTTGGTGCCGCCGGTGCACTTGAGGCTGTACTCTGTATCAAGGCTATGGAGAATGGTATCGTTCCGCCCACTATCAACCACGAAGAGGGTGACAACGATCCCGAGATTGACTACAATCTCAACTTTACATTTAACAAAGCTCAAAAACGCGAAATACGTGCTGCTATGTCAAACACATTTGGTTTTGGCGGTCACAACGCATGTGTTATCTTGAAAAAATTTGAGAAATAACGTGTTTCAATCTATCTATAAACGTATAAGGCTCTTGACGAAATGTCGTCAAGAGCCTTATCGTATTTTCTACGACATGCTTGGGTTTTGCCCCAATGACATCACTCTCTTTCAACAAGCATGCCGACACCGCTCGGTGGGTCGCAACAACCATGAAGGTGGCAACAACGAGCGTCTGGAATTTCTTGGCGATGCTGTCTTGAGTGCCATTGCATCCGACATTATCTACAAGACTTTCAACAACAAAGATGAAGGCTTCTTATCGAAGACCCGTTCAAAAATAGTACAACGCGAAACACTCAATCACGTAGCCTTGGATCTCGGCATGGACAAGATTGTCGAAATCACCATCCACTCGCAATCGCACAATAACAACACCTACGGCAATGCCCTCGAGGCGCTGATAGGTGCTATATATCTCGACCAAGGATACGAGAAATGCCGAAAAATTGTTGAGGAGAAAATCATCCTAAAACACATTGATATAAAGAAACTGGCTCAACAAGAGGTCAACTTCAAGTCACGCCTGATCGAATGGTGTCAGCACCACCACATACCCTATACTTTCGACATCGACGACATCTCAACCGACGAGCACAAGAACCCCATATTCCACGCACGAGTATTAGTTGCCAACCGACAATTGGGCGAAGGCCGTGGATACACCAAGAAAGAGGCTCAACAAGTTGCGGCACAAGCTGCTCTCCAATTCATCAAGAAACAGAAGAATTTTGCCGAAGAGCTCCTAAATAGTCTCGCCAACAACCAAACCAGACAAGAGTAACAAGATTATCCCCCCCTTTAAAACAAAGAGGCCACATTCATCATGCAGCCTCAGTTTTGTTATTGCTATAATCATCTTGCTTAGTCTTGCAACAAGCCATCGAGAATAGAACGACTCACCTCGAAGGCCGTACCATGACGCATTCCTTGCGGGAAAGATACAGAGTCCGACACATCTTCCCAGTGTTGCATATCCTTCGAACGCACAGCACCATACTTACCCTCCATATACTTGTCGAAGTAGACATATACATACTCTCCTACTCGCAACGGGGCAGCACCTTCCGCCCAATAGTCACCGGTAATAGGTTCTGACACAGTTGTAGGGAAGTCATACGGCAAGTTATTCGATGTAACACGGATATTCTTCTCAGCCGGCAACGAATTCTCGTTCTTCACAAAGAGATAGTATGTATCATCTTGGGCATAAATAGCTCCATCAATAACGGAGAATCCGGGTTCGAAGAACAATTTTGTCTCACTAAACACCTTAAAATCACGTGTTGTAAGGTAATATTGACGGTGATTCAAGCCCTTCTCATTCTCGGCCACAGGCAACTCGGGAAACGCCCCGGGCACAGTCGACGACCAAAAGATATAGAAGGTACTATCCTTTTTATTATAGAACAACTCGGGAGCCCATGTATTTTTAGTACCCTCATAACCCTCCATAGCCGGCACATAGAGCTGCTCCGACCAGTTTTTCAGGTCTTGAGAATGCGCATAACCAAACCCTTGATCCCACCAGCCGGTAGTCCACACCATATGGAATGTACCATTTTCATCCTGTACAATACTGGGGTCGCGCATCAACTTGTCCTTACCTAACTCGGGCACCAACAATACAGAGTCATTATGCAATGCAGTCCATTGCAATCCATCAACACTGTAAGCAAGGTGCAATCCATCACCATTGCCATTGAAGTAAGAGAACATATATACACTCTCTTCCTCAGACGATATAGCTTGTTTATTAATACAAGAGCAGGTAGCGAGTACTATACTCACTACCCACAACAATTTATACTTGATCATACGAATAATTAACGACGATGTTTCTCTACAACACTCTTGATGTTGGCAAAAATATCTTCGATACTTCCCATGCCGTGCACGGCCTCATACTTGCCTTGCTCCTTATAATGGTCGCGCAACACGTTAGTTTGGTTATTATATACTTCGAGACGCTTCTTGATTGTTTCCATATTGTCATCACTACGACCCGATGTCTTTCCGCGATTGATAAGGCGTTCAACCAACTCCTCTTCCTCAACTTCAAGACCCACTACAATATCCAACTTGCCACCACGCTTCTCCAACAACACATCTAAAGCATCAGCTTGATGAATGGTACGAGGGAATCCGTCAAAAACAACACCCTTAGCACTTTCAGGGTGAGCCGACAACACATCATCCAAAATATCAATCATCAACTCATCGGGAATGAGGTGACCTTGCGAGATATAAGAATCGGCAATCTTACCCAACTCAGTACCTTGTGCAATCTGCGCACGCAACACATCACCGGTAGATATATGATAGTAACCATACTCCTCAATAAGCAATGCGCTTTGTGTACCTTTTCCTGAGCCGGGAGCTCCAAATAATACTATATTCATATCTTGTTATCTTTATTTTTTCAATCTTGTACAATCGAATAGATATCCTTGAGATTGCGACCCAAGTCATCATAATCCAGTCCGTAACCCACAATAAATGCAGGAGGAATATCCAATGCAACATAGTCGATAGTCACATCGCACTTGAGCGACTCAGGCTTGAAGAGCAGGGTTGCAACCTTGATTTCGGCAGGATTGCACTCTTGCAACAATTCCTTAAGTTGCTTAAGTGTGTGTCCGGTGTCTACAATGTCCTCAACTATAACAACTGTACGACCCGTAATGTCTTCGGTCAACCCTGACACCATTTGCACCTCGCCGGTCGATTGTGTACCTATATACGACTTCATGCGTATAAAGGCAATCTCCGCGCCAGGGATGGTTATCTCGCGGAACAAGTCGGCTGCAAAAACAAAAGCGCCATTCAGCACGCACAAAAACAAAGGACTCTTATCAGCAAGATCTTCGTTGATACGAGCAGCTACATTTTTCACAGCTGTAGCAATCTCTTCGCGGCTTATGTATGGCCTAAAGGTCAAATCTTTCAGTTTAATAGTATCCATAACCATGAATGCAATGAATTTGTGCAAAGGTACAATTTAAAAACCAAATTACCACACCTACCATACAATATTTTCACCAATAATCGGCATTGGCAATAAAACATTCTTACAACCACACAATACGCATCAATAGCATTACAACCTCCACCCAACGCAATTTTATTAAATTCTATTCTATAAAAATAAATTTAGCAAACGTTCTTTGTCTTTTCCTTGCGATACACTATCTTTGTAAGTTAAAGATAATTGAGCAAAAGCACATCACTTATGAAGATATTTTCGGCTGGCGACCTACGCCAAATAGACCTGGACACAGTTGAGCAAGAAGGTATTAGCACCCTCGATTTGATGGAGCGCGCAGCATCGGCTGTAGCATACGAAATTACAACACACTTTCCTCGCAATAAACACATTTGCATTTTTGCCGGCCCGGGCAACAATGGTGGCGATGCTCTGGCTATAGCTCGTCTGCTCTTAATAGAAGGCTATAACCCTCAGATATATCTTTTTATCACATCGGCACAACTCAAGCCCGACTGCCAAGCCAACTACGAACGTCTCAAAGCCGAGTTTCCCAATGCTCGTCTCGATGAGGTTATCAAGACATTCCGTCCGCCACATCTCTCAGCCGACACATTGGTTATCGACGGACTTTTCGGCACAGGCCTCAACAAGCCCATTTCGGGAGGCTTCACCTCGCTTGTTGAATATATCAACGATTCAGATGCCTATGTTATCTCTATCGACATACCTTCGGGCTTAATGAGTGACTGGACTCAAAAGAACGAAGCCCGCCATATCATCCGAGCTCACATTACATACACTTTCCAATACCCCAAACTTGCATTCTTTTTCAGAGAGAACGAACCCTATGTAGGTAAATGGAAAGTGCTAGACATTGGCTTGAAACCGAGCAACAACACCGACATCAAGTCTCGATTTTATTGTGTCGAAAGTAACGATATCGCATCGCTAATACGTCCTCGCGAGAAATTCTCCGACAAGCGTACCTATGGTCATGGCCTGCTTGTCAGCGGTCGTTACGGCATGATGGGTGCAACGGTATTGGCCACAAAGGCCGCTATGCACTCAGGTATTGGACTCACTACCGTACACGCCCCTCGTTGCGGAAACGTAATTATGCAAACCTCCGTTCCCGAGGCTTTATACGAACCCGACGCCGAAGACCTTGTATGTAGCGACGTTACTATCAATACACGATACAATGCCCTGGGTATAGGCCCCGGCCTTGGCTACGGAGCCAAGCAAACCTCATGCATGCTCAAGTTACTGTCCGACGGTATCAAAATACCCACAGTTTTTGATGCCGATGCATTACACATTTTATCGCGACAACCCGAATTGCTCGACCTCCTACCTGCCGGTTCTATTATCACACCACACGTAGGCGAGTTTGAGCGATTGTATGAATGCGTAATTGACACTGATGCACATCGACTACAACAAGCAATAGCAATGGCCAGCCGTTACAATATCATCATTGTTTTAAAAGGCGCTCACACAGCTATCGTATCACCCAAGGGAGAAGTATACATAAACAATTGTGGCAACAATGGTATGGCCACAGCCGGCAGTGGCGATGTTCTCACGGGTATTATCACCTCCCTACTCGCACAAGGCTACGAGCCTATCAAAGCAGCCGTATTGGCCGTACACCTTCACGGCACTGCAGGTGACATAGCTTCAGCCGAAAACTGCGAGGAGTACATCACGGCTCAAGATATTATTGCCAATATCGGAAAGGCATTCAAGAAAATACGAAACTACGATAAATAAAAAATTGCAATAAACCGGGACACAATCCCCCAACACACAACATCATGAAACATTGCATATTTACAGCACTCTTAATGAGTATGGCATTTCTCGCTACCGCTCAGGATGTAATACAACTACAACCCGAAAAATTTAACGACTATGCCCTCAACTACTACTTGCCTAAGACAACCACCGAGATAGAATTTGTGGCATCAAAGACCACCCACAAAGCCGGAGAGTACTACCAATATGCTCGCAAATATCTGGGTATAACCGATGTTATTACCGAAGACTCCGAGACATGGAAGCTCGAAGGTGCTACCATCATTGTACGTTCTGAGGCAAATACCGAGACTCGCTATCAACTTACCTTCAAGGCCGGACAGACTCCCTACATCTTCGTAAGCCCCGAACAAACCATTCTCAGCGCCAATACTACACCCGACGCATTCGTTCACGACACATTCCCTGCTGTAAGTCCCAACAGGATATGCAATATTGACTATTCAAAAGCCCTCTCAGGCGACATCCTCATGTCGGGTTCGGTAACTCGCATGGCAGAGATGGCTGCCAAGCAAATATATCGCATAAGAGAGAGTCGCATGGACATACTCACCGGCGAGGCAGACAACATGCCGGCCGATGGCGAGTCATTGCGTATCATCATCGAACAACTCGACCAACAAGAGCAAGCACTATCGTCAATGTTTACAGGAACTACCTCGATAGAGTACACCACTAAGCGTATAAAGTTCACTCCTACTACCGACATTACCAATCAAGTCGTTATGCGCTTCTCTGAGCATTTGGGATTTGTTGACACAAACGACTTGTGTGGTGCTCCCATATACCTCTCGGTAACTATTACCGAGCGAGGCCAATACCCTCTCGACAACAAAGGTGTTATCAAGAAAGTTCCCAAAGGTGCTTTAGCCTACAACATCCCCGGAAAAGCAAACATGACACTGCAATTCGAAGGCGAAACATTGGCTTATAAAGAACTAAATGTGGCTCAGTTGGGCGTTGTATTTGGCTTAGACCCCTCGCTACTCACACACAAGAAACAGCCCACGTTTGTCATCTTCGATCCTACAACCGGAGGCATCATGCAAATGGGGGTCATTACCGAATAAAGAAAAACAAGAGCGCATCTCACGAGGCGCTCTTATCTTCTCTTAAATCAAACAAATAGCAAACTATAACTTAGGAATAACAAACAATTCTATAGGGATGGAATAAGAGTTTGTTTTACAAAATCTCATTTGCATATAAAACAGCCCAACAAAAGAAAAAGTTCTGTTATTCACAATAAAAATATCTATATGCTGTTGCCATATATGGAGAGTGGTCGCATTGAAGCCGGTTGCGACGAAGCAGGTCGAGGTTGCCTATCGGGTGCTGTATTTGCTGCGGCAGTAATTCTACCGCAAGACTATTACCATCCGCTACTCAATGACTCAAAGCAGCTAAGTGAAAAGCAACGCTACACCCTGCGCCCTATCATCGAACAAGAGGCTATTGCATGGGCTGTGGGTATCGTTACTCCTCAAGAGATTGACAAGATAAACATTCTCAATGCTTCGATATTGGCCATGCATAGAGCCGTAGAACAACTTTCGCAAGCACCTCAGCATCTCCTCATCGATGGCAATCGCTTTAAACCTTACAAAGATATACCTCACACTTGTGTGGTAAAAGGTGATGGAAAATATCTATCTATCGCAGCGGCATCTATTTTAGCCAAGACCTACCGCGATGACTATATGATGCAACTGCACGAGTTGCATCCTCAATATGGATGGGACAAAAACAAAGGCTACCCAACAAAAGAGCACCGCTATGCTATAGAACAGTATGGCGCAACCCCCTATCACCGACAATCGTTTCGTCTCACCGACCCACAACTCAAACTCTTTGAATGAACATCAAGCACCTTAAACCCACTACCGATGAGGTTGAAATATGGGGATTGAGCCTTCTGCTTATCCCATTCATTTCGCTTCTATTAGCCACTGCAACTTTTATCTTCGGTGGAGGCGTGGCGGTGTGGATGTTTCCTACAGCCGTAATTACAGCCCTTGCCATAGGACACCTTTTCATCATAAGACAAGCCCGCACCCGACACTCATTGGGGCGATATTATCTATATACCATACTATCACTCACCTTTGCACTACTTTCGGCAAGCCTCCTCTACGACAATAGCTACGACGGCAACACCTATCACCAAGGGGGTATTATCGACATGATGATGGGGTGCAATCCTATCTATCACCCCGAGCAGTTCAGTTCGTCATGGAGCACTCACTATGCCAAGGCAATTGAAATATCGGCCTCAACCATTGCTCTTCTATTCAATCGCATAGAGTGCGGCAAGGGTGTTAATATCATGCTAATTATAGCATCGATATATATTACATACAGCTTTCTACGCCGAGAGTTTCACGAGCATTCTACTCGCAGAATACTTTTATTTACGCTATTACTTTCATTGTGTCCTGTTGTGATAAGGCAGGCCTATATCTACTATATAGACTATGCCATGTACACATTTATGTTGCTGACTATCATTGCACTCATAACTATTTATCGCAGCAACTCACCCCTCGCGTGGTGCATACTCATTGTCACCACCATATCGGCTGCAACAACCAAGTTTACCGTAGCATTCTACGTATTCCT
>JAEIGA010015185.1_pt1 | contig 11726 bp, 10 predicted proteins | sample 9270691 | NCBI WGS metagenome assembly JAEIGA01 (sample SAMN17057246, study PRJNA624740) | gut metagenome | biome: biome; isolation source: fecal sample | host: Bos grunniens | place: China: Xizang | collected 2019
ATGGTTCAACAACGAGAGATACAGATAATTCCCAAGTATGGGGTTCTTTGATATTTACAATTATTATGTTGTTTATAATAACAATGTTTATGTTCGTTGTTGCTTTCATCAACTACTTACGAAATTATATTTTACATATATGATAATTACAAAAGGTATAATAGACAAAACCAAATCAATTCTAATATATTTTGGAAGAAAGAATCTAAAGAAAGACATTTAGACCCTATCAATATTATAATGCCACAATATGATGTCAAAAATGTCTATAGCTAAAACAATAGAAGGTATTGAAATAGGAACAATAATGGAATTCAAATATGATGACAAGATAAATCCATTCAAGAATTATTTGTCATTATACCCTGAAGAGTCAAGCTGCATTGAGTTCAGCAAAAACAATGCAACAGAAATAAAATACACAGAATATATTGACACATTATCAAGCTCAGATACAGAATTTATCACATATACATACGACGGAAAATATCCCGTCACAAGAAATAGTAATTCCGGATTAGATTATTTTGAATATGAATAAATCTTATTTGTAATTACAAAAAACCGTCTATCTTTTGCTTGTTAGACGGTTTTTTAACAAATAAAAACAAATTCTGTTTATTTTTTCAGCATATTAAAATAAGTCTCAAGGAGTTTGTTAGCTGCCATATAGGCACTCGTTCTTTTTTCTTTCACATCAGATTCTGTGAGTGCTATCATATCTTTTATCAACGAGTTTTCGTAGAAATCATTTCTTAACGCCTGTTCGATGCTGTCGTACATTGTCTGTACATCTTGTTTAGCTCTTTTCTTTTGCAGATAACCGGATTTACGGATATTTTCCACATGTTCGGTCACCATATTCCATACTTCTGGCACATTATGATGAGTTAATGCAGAGCAAGTCATCACGTTTACAGGCTGTCCTGATTCAGCGAGAGGGAAAAGGTGCACGGCATTTCTAACCTCAGCCATAGCGCGGTTGGCTCTTTGGACATTATCTCCATCAGCTTTATTGACAATGATTCCGTCAGCCATTTCCATGATGCCTCGTTTTATTCCTTGCAGCTCATCGCCTGCGCCGCCTATCAGTACGAGAAGGAAGAAATCGACCATAGAATACACGGCTATTTCAGATTGTCCGACGCCTACAGTCTCAACGAATATAGTGTCGAATCCGGCAGCTTCACAGAGTATTATAGCCTCACGAGTTTTACGAGCCACGCCGCCTAAAGTTCCAGCAGAAGCAGAAGGACGGATATAGACATTACGCTGTTGTGACAATTCCTCCATACGAGTTTTATCGCCGAGGATACTACCTTTAGAGCGTTGGCTGCTCGGGTCGATGGCGAGAACTGCCAATTTATGTCCGTTGCGGCTCAATTCCATGCCAAGAGCCTCAATGAAAGTACTTTTTCCTGCGCCTGGTACGCCGGTAATACCGAGACGGATAGCGTTGCCAGAGTATGGCAAACATGCTGTTATGATATCCTGAGCCATTTTCTGATGTTCAGGCAAAGCGCTCTCAACCAAGGTAATCGCCTTACTCAATACAACTATATCGCCATCAAGTATTCCATTCACATAATATTCTAACGGCATTAATTTCTGACGTTTAGCCATAATGCGTTCCAAAGCCTTAGGATTCACCTGAATAGGCTGTTCGGTAGGAGCGTTCACTTGAAGTGCTGACTCCCACTCATGCTTCTGATTTTCAAAATGCTCTTGTAATTCCATAATGTGGCAAAGATAAGAAAAGACTAAAGACTAAAGACAAAAGGCTAAAGTTTTTTTTCGTGTGTAAAAAAAATCAAAAAAAAACATTTGTTTATTAAAAAAAAGTTGTACTTTTGCAAACCGAAATGAGAAAAATGCTTCCTTAGCTCAGTTGGTAGAGCAATTGACTCTTAATCAATGGGTCCAGGGTTCGAGTCCCTGAGGGAGTACAAAAAGCGAAGAACGTTTGTTTTTCGCTTTTTTTGTTATTTTTCAAAAATCTCAAATTTTTCTTCCATAAATCAAAAATTTTTGCTTAATTTTGTATTCTTGTAAAATGTCAAATATGGAAAAGACTAAGGTACTATTTGTTCATCAGGAAATAACACCTTATTTGGAAGAAAACCCGATTTCTCTCATCGGCCGTAACCTTCCTGAAGGTATTCAAATGAAAGGTAAGGAAATTAGAATCTTCATGCCAAGATTCGGCAATGTCAACGAACGCCGTAATCAATTGCATGAAGTTATTCGCCTCTCAGGCATGAACCTGATCATCAACGATACAGACCATCCTCTTATCATTAAAGTTGCTTCGATTCAGAAAGCCAGAATGCAAATATATTTTATCGACAATGATGATTTCTTTACAAAACGTAAATCAACAATAGCAGATAAAAACGGTGTATTCTTTGAGGATAATGACGACCGCACAGTGTTCTTCTCACGCGGAGTCATCGAAACAATACGCAAACTCAACTGGCCTCCTGACATCATTCACTGCCACGGCTGGATGTCGTCACTTATCCCAATCTATATCAAAAGAGCATTCAAAGACAATCCTTTATTCAGCGAAACAAAAATCGTTTATTCAATCTACGATGAAGATTTCTCTGAAACATTCCGTGCTGGCTATGATAAAAAAATGAAACTGCCAGGAATCGCACCTAAAGATGTAAAGAATCTTAAAGATGCCGATTATGTCAATATTATGAAAAACGCCATCGACTTCTCTGATGCCGTAATATATGGAAGTGAAAAAATAAATCCTGAACTCGTTGAATATGTAAATTCTACAAAAAAACCTGTTCTTGAATACCAATCTCCAGAAAATTACGTTGATGCTTATAACGATTTTTACGATAATTTGTTAAAAGAAAAAAACTAATACTTTGAAAACAAAACATTTAATCATAGCCTCGTTATTATTATTGATTGGGTTCGTATCTTGTAAAAAATTACCTCAACATATTGGTGATTCTTTACAACCTAACAGCAGCAACATCCATGTGTCTTTTTCTGGCAATCAAGACATCAAAGCGGAAGTAAAACATATTGATTCTCTCAGCACTAAAGCTGCATCATTATCGTTGGTCGGTAATCTTAACGACCCTCATTTTGGCAACTCAAATCTCAGTTTCTATACGCAAATAGGTCTCACCAGCAACAGCTTGCAATGGGGAGAAGGCGCAACAACCGACTCTATAGTAATGCAAATATTATATGCTGGATACTACGGAGACACATTGACACCTATGACAATTCGTATTCATGAAGTAACAGAAGATATGAGCGGCGACTCAATCTATTATTACTCAAATACATCATTTGAAATTGGTGAAGAATTAGCAAACTACACTTTCACCCCTCGACCAAAAACAAAAGTATTAATCGGCAACGATACAATAGGTGTAAATATTTTACAAATACCTGTCAACAATGCCTTAGGCGAAAAATTCATGTCAAACGCAGAAAGTTCCTTCTCATCCAACAGCGTCTTCATGAATTATTTTAAAGGCCTTTACTTCTCATGCGAACCAACTTCAGAAACAGGTTCTATTTGTTATTTCAATCTGTTAAATACAAAATCTTATCTTAGAGTTTATTATCACAACAATTACGATACTACATTCTATGATTTCAATGTCAGTGACAAATACATCTATTTCAACCACTTTGAACATGATTATACAACAGCGCAAGCTCCTATAACATTCGACGATACAACTTACAACCCTTATTTGTACGTTCAATCGACAGCAGGCGTAAGATCAAGAATAGTATTTCCAAATCTTAACCAATGGGCAAAAGATATGAATACAAACGTTCTTGTCAACGAAGCGAAACTCATACTCACAGGAGCTAACGATATAATAAATGGTGTCAACAACGACACAGCAACATTTACTCAGCCTGTTCAAATCATAGCCGTTAAAGCTAATGAAAATGGAACTTACGGGATTTTACCAGACCAATTAGTAGGAACCAGTTATTTCGGCGGCTATTATGATCCAAAAACAGACCAAGTTTGGTTTAGGATTTCAGAATATGTACAAGACCTCATTCTTGCAAAACCTGAAAGCGACAACTATGGATTATTCCTATACACATACGCCGGTTCATACAATGCGAAACGTTGGATTTTCCACGGACCTGACAGTCCTGACACAACAAAAAGAATCAAGTTAGAACTTATTTACTCACAAATAGACGATTAATTATGAAAAAAATTTGTTTAATAATTTGTATCCTATTAGGTATGACAACACAAGCACAAGAAAAAGAAACATTGGTCTTAATCAAGACTACAAAAGGTAACATCACAGTTAAATTATACAACGACACTCCTTTACATAGAGATAATTTCATAAAATTAATTAACGAAGGTTGGTACAACAATTCACCATTTCACCGTGTAATCAATAATTTTATGATTCAAGGCGGTCATAATGAAGATGGCAGTGTTGACCCAGGTTATACAATTCCGGCAGAATTCCGCGCTAACCACATTCACAAAAAAGGCGCATTGGCAGCAGCACGTCAAGGCGACCAAGTGAACCCTAAAAAAGCATCAAGCGGTTGCCAATTCTATATCGTTCAAGGTCAAGTTTTAACAGAAGCTCATATCGAAATGTACAAACAACGTTATGGTTTGACATTCACTCCAGAACAAGTTGAAGCATATACAACAGTAGGCGGTACTCCACATTTAGACGGAGAATACACAGTTTTCGGCGAAGTTGTTGAAGGCCTCGAAGTAATCGACGCTATTGCAAAAGTTAAAACTGGTTATATGGATGTGCCAGTTGAACCAGTAACAATGACAATAGAAATTTTGAAATAATATCGAGCAATGAGCTCAGCTCACCGCTAAAAAAGTAAAATCAAGATGAAAGAAAAAATAGCTCAAATATTAGGAGAAATCAACTCTTTTAAAGCAGAAAGCAAAGAAGCTTTAGAAAACTTCAGAGTCACTTATATCAGTAAAAAAGGTGTTATTCCAGCATTGTTTGCCGATTTCAAACAAGTTGAACCTGAGATGCGTAAAGAACTCGGCATTAAACTTAACGAGTTAAAAAACAGAGCTCAAGAGGTTTTCGACGAACAAATGCAACAATTTGAGACACAGAATGTGGCTACCAACGACCTCGATTTGTCTTTACCTGTTGACGCTATGAAAGGCGCTCGTCATCCATTGTCGATAGTTAGAGAAGAAATCAACAATATATTTGAGCGTTTAGGTTTCGTCATCAGCGAAGGTCCTGAAGTGGAAGACGATTTCCATTGCTTCACAGCATTGAATTTCCCTCCTGACCATCCAGCTCGCGATATGCAAGACACATTCTTCATCAGCAAAGATCCTGACGTATTGCTTCGTACTCACACATCAAGCGTACAAGTACGCGCCATGGAACAAGGAGAACCTCCAATTCGTATCATAGCTCCAGGAAGAGTGTTCCGCAACGAAGCTATTTCAGCACGCGCTCACTGCATCTTCCATCAAATTGAAGGCTTATACATCGACAAAAACGTGTCTTTCGCTGACTTAAAACAGACATTATTCCACTTCGTGAAAGAATATTTCGGTGAAGATACAAAGGTTCGTTTCCGCCCTTCTTATTTCCCATTTACAGAAACATCAGCAGAAATGGACATCTCTTGTAACATCTGCGGCGGAAAAGGCTGTAACATCTGTAAACACACCGGATGGTTAGAAATATTAGGTTGCGGCATCTGCGACCCTAACATATTAAAAGCTTGCAATATCGACCCTGAAGTTTACACAGGTTTCGCCTTCGGTATGGGTGTAGAACGTATCGCAATGCTCAAATATCAAGTCAATGATTTGAGATTATACTTCGAAAATGACGTAAGATTCTTACAACAATTTGAAAAAGCATAATCAACAGAAATATTTTAAACAAACAAAAAAGCCTCAGAATTTTAAATTATGTTCTGGGGCTTTTGTTTATTTCATCAATGATATCCATTTCGTGAAACTCAATATCTTCCAAAATGACATCTATCTTTTTATTATGTTCCAAGTCAACAATATAAGCATGAAACACGTTCTGAATGCTATTTATCTTTGTCAGAATTGACTGGAAATCTGATTCTTTAATATAATTTCTGATAATAAACAGGAAATCGGTTTTTGGCTTGAATGGAACCCATTCTCTTCCTTCCGATACCAACGAAACTAAATTATATGCGTTTGAGTTCTCGCCAGCATCATAAAGATAGAAAGAAAAGAAATCTTCACCGTTATTGGATATGCTTTTATACTTGGCAAGTTCTATTTTAAGCGTTTTATTAAGATGCCAAGCCAACTGATAATCCACCATTGCGGTATTGATGCCTATGATTTTAATATCATCAAAAGGCTCAACTACAAGCTTATTTTTTCTTTTTACCATGAGGTTTTAATTTGATTCACTATTTTGGTTTTCCATCATCATCACCCAAGTCTTTTCAGCTGCGAGTTGTTCTGCGCCTTTTATTGAATGGTCGGAAGCTTTGGCGTATTCTTTATCATCTATCTCAACTTGTATTACATAAAGTTTATCATAGCCGGCTCCTTTAGATGATATTTGCTTAAAAACGATATGATGCTTTTCTTTTTGTCCCCATTCAAGAAGTTTACTCTTATAGTTTTTCTCATTTTTCTCAAGCTCAACGAGGTCGATATGCATTTTAATCACTCTATTGACTATGATTTTATATGCGAATTTATAACCGAAATCGAGGAACAATGCACCTGTAAAAGCTTCGAAAGCATTACCTCCCATTGATTTAAACTTATGTTGTTCATGAGATTTTGCGTAATGAATCAAATCGTTGAGGCCAAATTTCACTGACAGTTTATTCAAAGAAGAACGGCTTACGATTCTTGAACGCATTTCTGTCAGGAAACCTTCTTGCTTAGTTGGAAACTTTTTGAAGAGAAATTCAGCAACAACACTGCTCAACACAGCGTCGCCAAGATATTCGAGGCGTTCATTGCTGATAGTATGACCGGATGTTGTCTTTGACGACAATGATTTATGTGTGAAAGCGAGTTTATACAACTCTATGTTCTTTGGATAGAATCCGAAGATGTTATGGATAGAACTTGCCAATGCTCTATCATCACTATTCTTATATCTAAAAATCGTTAATAGAGACAAGGCTTTAATTTATTGATATTTTTTAAATACTATACTTGCATTATGGCCGCCGAATCCGAAAGCATTACTTATTGCGTAAGTCATTTCCTTCTGGCGTGCGTTCCAATAGACTATATCGAGCTTAGGATCTATTGAAGGGTCATCATTGAAGTGGTTTATTGTTGGAGGAATAATTCCATATTTCAATGTCAATACTGTTGCTATTGCTTCTATTGCGCTTGATCCGCCGAGCAAATGGCCTGTCATTGATTTTATTGAGTTGATTGGCATATTAGAAACATGATCTCCGAACAATTTGCTGATAGCCATTGCTTCTGATGTATCACCTGCTGGTGTTGATGTACCATGTGTGTTTATATGGTCGATGTCGGTTGTTTGCAATCCAGCTGATTTAAGAGCACGTTGCATACACATCATAGCGCCGAGACCTTCCGGATGAGGAGCTGTAATATGATAGGCATCGCTTGAGAGTCCGCAGCCTGATATTTCACCATATATCTTTGCGCCGCGAGCTATAGCATGTTCATATTCTTCCAAGACGAGACAGCCACAGCCTTCACCCATTAGGAAACCGTCACGATCGGCGTCGAATGGACGTGATGCTGTCATTGGGTCATCGTTGCGTGTTGTCATTGCGCGCATTGCCTCAAATCCGCCCATTGCAGGAGGAGAGACAGCTGCTTCTGAGCCGCCGACTACGACAACCGAAAGCATGCCTGAACGAATATAATTAAAACCTTCAGCGATAGCGTTAGCCGATGAGGCACAAGCCGAAACTGTTGAATAATTCGGTCCATGGAAGCCATTCCTTATCGAAATATGGCCGCCTGCCAAATCGGGTAATAATTTAGGGATGATGAAAGGGTTGTAACGTGGAGTTCCGTCTCCAGTGGCATAAGCAGCGACTTCTTCATAAAAACTATTTATACCGCCTATACCAGAACTAAAGACAACACCAACCTCATCAAAGTCAGTATTGTCTTTATTAATTTCTGAATCTTTAATCGCTTCATCAGATGCAATGATTGCAAACTGTGTATATAAATCCAATTTTCTGGATTCTTTGCGATCAAAGAAATTTTGTGGGTCGTAGTTCTTGACTTCACATGCTATGCGAGTCTTGAACCTCGTGCAGTCAAAACGAGTTATATCACCAGCACCATTAACACCTTTACATATTGAATCCCAAAACTCAGAGACCGTATTGCCTACTGGCGTAATAGCTCCTAATCCAGTGATAACTACACGTTTTAACTCCATATATTATTGCTTGTTTTATCCAATATTTTCTTCAATATATTTCAAAGCATCACCCACTGTAGAGATTTTCTCTGCTTGGTCATCTGGAATTGATACATTAAATTCTTTTTCGAATTCCATGATTAACTCAACTGTGTCAAGTGAATCGGCACCTAAATCATTTGTAAAACTTGCTGTTTCTACTACGTCTTCAGGATTAACGCCTAATTTATCAACGATGATTGACACAACTTTTTCTTTTACGTCTGCCATGATTTTAAAATTTAAGTTAATAATACTTTTTCTGCTCAAGAAAAAAATCTTTGCAAAGTTAAACCATTTTTTCAAATTATAACATTTTTTTTTGATTATTTGACTTCTTAAAAAATGCTAATATTGATTATCAGCATCTTAGATTTAAAAAATAATTCAGCTGTATAAACCAACTAATTTTACTTTTTATTCACCTGCGTAAGTGTTTTTTTCATACTTTTACTATAAAATTTATATGATGAAAAAATTATTCTTACTTGACGCTTACGCATTGATATATAGAGCTTATTTCGCTTTAAACAAAAATCCAAGAATCAATTCTAAAGGACTTAACACTTCGGCTATAATGGGTTTTCTTAACACTTTATATGAAGTGCTAAGAAACGAGAAACCGACTCATATAGGTGTCGCCTTCGACCTCGGAGCGCCAACTTTACGCACCGACGACTTCTCGGCATATAAAGCTAACCGCGAAGAGACTCCTCCCGACATCAAAATTTCTGTCCCTTACATCAAAGAAATCATAAAAGGATTTAACATTCCTATCTTCGAATGCGAAGGATATGAAGCCGACGACATTATTGGAACGCTTTCTAAAAAAGCTGAAAAAGAAGGCTTTACAACCTATATGATGACTCCTGACAAAGATTTCGGACAACTTGTAAGCGACAATATATTCATTTACAAACCTGCTAAAGGCGGTGAACCGGCAAAAATACTCGGTCCTAATGACGTGTGCGAGAAATATGGCATCGCTCGACCTGAACAGGTAATCGATATTCTCGGACTTTGGGGCGACGCTTCCGACAACATTCCTGGCATTCCTGGTATCGGAGAGAAAACCGCATCCAAACTTATCGCCGAATACGATTCAGTCGAAAATCTTATCAATAACGCTGATAAACTGAAAGGCAAAATGCGTGAAAATGTAATCAATTTCGCTCAACAAGGCCTTATGTCAAAAAAACTTGCAACTATCAATATCGAAGTGCCGATTGACTTTGATGAAAAATGTCTGGAAGTTAAAGAACCAGATTTTCAACGTCTTACAGAATTGTTTGAAGAACTTGAGTTCAGAACTTTCATGTCGAGATTTAAATTAAATCAACAAGACTACAAGACTACAAGACCGCAAGTTGATAATGAGGAATTAGGAATTAGGAATGAGGAATTGGGTGTTGATAATGATAAAAATAAAGTACCACAAAATCAAAACGGTCAGCTTGATCTTTTTGGCGATCCTAATGATAGCAACGGCTCACTTTCTCTTTTCTCCTCAAAGAAAAACTACCAGACACAAAATCATGAGTATCATTTGACGAATGACGAAGACAAAATAAACAAACTTATCAATTTATTGAATAACAATGATATTTTTGCTTTTGACACAGAAACAACAGGATTAAATATTTATTCTTCCTCATTAGTTGGAATGTCATTTTCAGTCAAAGCACACGAGGCTTATTACATTCCGCTTCCTGCCGATAAAGAACAATGTAAATCATTGTTGAACAAGTTTTTGCCTATTTTTTCAAACAAAGAAAAAACTATTGTCGGTCACAATATAAAATTCGACCTTTCAATTCTCGCAAGATACGACATTGAGATAAAAAACAATCTTTGGGACACAATGATTGCTCACTATCTCATTGAACCAGAACAGAATCACGGCATGGATTATCTTTCTGACGTATATCTTGACTACACTCCAATTGCCATCGAAGAATTGATAGGCAAGGGGAGAAGTCAAATCAGCATGCGCGATGTGCCTATTGAAAAAGTGAAAGAATATGCAGCAGAAGATGCCGACATAACAATACAGTTTTATAACAAATTTAAACCTTTAATAATTGAAAATCAATTAGAAAAACTATTTTACGAAATTGAGATGCCTTTAGTCAAGGTTTTAGCAAAAATGGAGGCAAACGGTGTTAAAATCGATATTGAAGGCCTACAACAAATCAGCAATGAACAAGCTAAGGAAATTCGTGAAATTGAAAATAGTATATATGAAATTGCAGGAACTTCATTCAATATTGGTTCTCCAAAACAACTTGGAGAAGTTCTTTTTGAGAAACTAAATATCAAGGCGCCAGCCAAAAAAACCAAGACTGGACAATATCCTACAGGAGAAGATATTCTTCAAAAGATTGTAAATGAAAACCCTATTGTTCAGAATATTTTAGATTATCGTTCTTTAACGAAACTTAAATCTACATATGTTGACTCTTTGCCTTCATTAGTAAATCTTAACGACGGATTGATTCACACATCTTATAATCAAGCTATTACAGCAACAGGACGATTAAGTTCCAACAATCCTAATTTGCAAAACATTCCGGTGAGAACCGACAAAGGCAAAGAAATCAGAAAAGCTTTTGTTCCAAGAGATGAAAATCATATCTTGCTGGCTGCTGATTATTCTCAGATTGAGTTGCGAATAATCGCTCATCTCAGTGGCGACACCGTTATGCAAGATGCTTTCAGAAGCGGCAAGGATATTCATACCGATACAGCTTCTCGCGTGTATAATATTGCTATAGAAGATGTTACAAAAGAGATGCGTCGTAATGCTAAAGCTGTCAACTTTGGAATTATTTATGGAATGTCGGCATTCGGTCTCGCCGAACGTTTAGGAATTTCAAGAAGCGAAGCGTCAGAGATAATCAAGAATTATTTTAAAGAATACATTGGTATTCAAGAATATATAGACAAACAAGTTGATTTCGCAAAACAACACGGCTATGTTGAGACAATGCTCGGACGTCGTCGTTATTTAAAAGACATCAACGCAGGCAATAGCGTGGTTCGTAATTTTGCAGAACGCAACGCCATCAATGCGCCAATACAAGGTACTTCTGCCGACATGATTAAAATCGCTATGGCAAATATACATAAGGAAATGACAGACAACAATATGAAATCCAAGATGATATTACAAGTTCACGATGAATTGGTTTTTGACGTCTATAAAGAAGAATTGGACTTTTTAAGTAATATCGTCAAAGATAAAATGATAAATGCGCTTCCACTCAACGTTCCTATTGAAGTCAA
>JAEIGA010015186.1_pt1 | contig 11726 bp, 15 predicted proteins | sample 9270691 | NCBI WGS metagenome assembly JAEIGA01 (sample SAMN17057246, study PRJNA624740) | gut metagenome | biome: biome; isolation source: fecal sample | host: Bos grunniens | place: China: Xizang | collected 2019
CACATCGTTTAAATAGTGTTCACTATCTATTAAGGTGAAGTTTTTAAGATATTCGATACCTTCAAGCCAAAGTTTTTCTGCTTCTTCAATATCGTAAGCAAAATTCATTGATTTTAGAATAGACTCGTGACGAGCTTTTGCTACAGCATATTTTTTGTCAAAATCTAATAGAATATCACCTACTCTTAAGCCATAACGACCTACTTTGTCTGTGTATGTAGGACCGATACCTTTACCTGTAGTACCTACTTTTGCATCACCTTTTGCAGCTTCGTTTGCAGCATCTAAAATACGGTGAGTAGGCATAATAAGGTGTGCTTTTTTAGAAATGTATAATTTCTTGGTCAAATCGTGACCAGATTTTGCAAGTGCTTCTGCTTCTGCTTTAAATAATGCAGGGTCTAAAACCACACCATTAGAGATTACATTGATTTTGTCTCCTTGGAAAATTCCAGAAGGAATAGAGCGTAAAACGTATTTTTCTCCATTAAATTCTAATGTATGTCCAGCGTTTGGACCACCTTGGAAACGTGTAATAACGTCATAATTAGGTGTTAATACGTCGATTACTTTTCCTTTACCCTCGTCACCCCATTGTAGGCCGAGTAATACATCTGCTTTAGTCATTTTATTATAGTTTTTACTTGATTTTCTTTTTTAGCGGTGTAAAAATACAAAAAAATTAGGAATTAGGAATTAGGAATTAGGAATTAATTACTATCTTTGTGAAAAATTTATTAATTAATAAACATTTACAATTATGGCACACGTTATTTCAGATGATTGCATTGCATGCGGTACTTGCATCGGCGAATGTCCAGTAGAAGCTATCAGCGAAGGCGATATCTATTCTATCAACCCAGATATTTGCACAGACTGTGGCACTTGCGCAGAAGCTTGTCCAACAGGCGCAATCAATCCAGCTTAAGTTCATTGAGAACTACAAAACAAATAGAGGTGACCTTTTGGCCACCTCTTTTATTTTCAATAACAGAAAATCCTACTCACTTACTTCATCACTTGTTCCCTCTTGAGAAGGTTGTTCACTGATTTGAGCACGCATAAAATCTAAAGCTTCTTTGAAAGCAGCTTCAAATTTGTCAAAATCTTCCTTGTATAAGAAGATTTTATGCTTTTCAAAAATAAATTGACCTTCTTCTGTTACAGATTTGCGTTTGCTCTCGGTGATAGAAAGGAACAAATCGCTTCTACGGTCTTTCTTCACGTCAAGGTAATACATACGTTTTCCTGCCTTAATAGACTTTGAAAAAACAATCTCCTTGTCTTCTCTTTCCTCACGTTGAGTTGGAGCTGAAGCGGGTGCAGGAGAAGTTACTTTTTGTATGTCTCTTTGCAATTTTCCAAAAAAGTTTAACATCTTATATATTTTTACAATTTGGTTACAAAAATGCACTATTTTTTTCAAATTTCAAAATAAATACAAACTTTTTCGTTTTTTTTGACATTACATCTTTTTTCTTAATAAAAAAAACTTAACTTTGCACTTCACTAAAAAAATATCATAACGATGATAAACAGAGTATTAATCCGTATTAAAATTATTCAACTGCTTTACTCTAACCAACTTAACACAGGAAAAAGCATTGAAGAGTTCAAGAATGAGTTATTAGAGAGCCTAGACAAAACGTACGAACTCTACCACTGGCTTCTACAGTTAATAATAGACCTTAGAGATTTCGCCGAAAAGCGTATCGAGTTTGGTTTAAACAAAAGATACCCTACAGACGAAGATCTTAATCCAAATAGACGTTTTATCCAAAATAAAATAGCTATTGCTATTGCAAACAACGCAGAGCACAAAGAATATGCTAAAGCAAATGGCATTTCTTGGGATGAATATGCAGACCTTATTAAAGGTTTATTTGAAGCTATTTGTGCATCTGAATATTATAAAGATTATATGTCTGCAAGAACAAATACATACGCAGACGACAAAATGATTTGGAGACAAATCTTCAAAAAAGTAATTTTCACATACAAACCTTTTGAAGAACGTCTTGAATCTATGGACCTATATTGGAACGACGATATAGAAATAGTTGCTAGTTTCGTTGAAAAAACTATCAAAAAATGCGAAGAAGAAAAAGGTTCTAACCAAGAACTTCTACCACAATACAGAGACGAAGAAGACAAAGATTATGCTCTACTAGTACTTTCAAAAGCACTAGAATATGGTGAAGATTACAAAGAACTTGTTAAATCTTTCTCTCAAAACTGGGAAAAAGACCGCATCGCTACTATGGATATGTCTATTATGCAAGCGGCAATTGCAGAAATCAACTTCTGCCCTACTATTCCTGTAAACGTAACTCTTAACGAATTCATTGAAATAAGTAAATACTATAGTTCTGATAAAAGTAGTTTGTTTATCAATGGTATCTTGGACCGCGTTGTAAACAAATACAAAGAAGAAAAAACACTACTTAAAGTAGGCATGTATGTTAATAACTAAACTTTAAACAATATGAACAACATTTTATTACAAGCAGCTGCAGCTCCAGCAGGACAAAACGGCTGGTCATCAATTTTAATGATTGTTTTAATGTTTGTGGTAATCTATTTCTTTATGATTCGTCCACAACAAAAACGTCAAAAAGAAATTAAAAAATTCCGCGAAAGCATTAAAGCTGGCGATAAAGTTATCACCGCTGGTGGTATCTATGGTAAAGTGAAAGATGTAAAAGAAACTACTATTACACTTGAAATTGCAGACAACGTACGCATTACTATAGATAAAAACTCTGTTTATGCAAATGCAGTTGATTCAAACTCTGCTGCAGAAGCAACCAAAGCATAATTTTATGCAAAACAAAACTAGAAATAATATAACTAGATTTTTTAAACGAATGAAAGCATTCCTTGCTACAAGGGATGCTCTCATTTTCTTATTTTTCTTAATCTGTTCTTCACTTTTTTGGTTTACTATTACCTTAAATAAAACATACGAACTTACTGTACAAATACCTATTAAATATAGTAATGTTCCTCCTGAACTTGAATTTACCACAGAATTACCAGATTCTTTTAGCGTTAAGCTTAAAGATAAAGGTACTTCTATGCTTGCATATCAGTACAAGGAATTTGACCCTGTTATTATCAACTTCAATGAGTATTCTGTTTATTCAAACAGCAACTCGTGGTCTATTTCTACTACTACCCACTTTGAAAAATTTGTAAAAAAACAAATAGATCAAAGTTCTATTATTTTAAACTATTATCCGGAAGAAATAGTTATAGAAAAGAAACTTTTGGATTCTAAAAGAGTAAAAGTAAAGTCTCTTGTAAACATCAACTTACAAAAACAATATTTTTTATGTGATAGTATTACTACCCTACCAGACTCTATCACACTTTATGGTTATAAAGAAATTTTGGATAGTTTAAACGAAGTTTATACAGAGGAATACACTTCTGACAATCTTAAAGATACATTAAAAGCTACTTTACAACTTGATGTACCTGCACATTGCAAGGCGAACCCAAGTAAAGTAAATATAACTGCTCCAATAGAGTTCTATACTTCAAGTGATATAGATTTGTCTATTAGAGTGAAAAACTTACCTGAAAATATTGCTGTTAAGACTATTCCTGAGAAATTAAATTTAAGTTTCCTTGTTGGGCTTAGCAAATACAAAGATATTAGACCTTCCGACTTTATACTTTCTATAGATTACGAATCGTTAAGACAAAGTAATTCCAACACAGAAACTGTTTCTATAGAGTCTTATCCTGCATATATAAAACAACCATACCTTAAAGAAAATAAGGTAAAATGGTTAATTGAATTTGTTGAACCTAAATGATAAAAATTGGCATCACAGGTGGTATTGGTTCTGGCAAAACCTACGTTTGCAAATTGCTAGAGCTTATGAATTTTTCTGTATTTTATTCTGATGCAGAAGCAAAGAAAATTCAAGATACCAATGAGTATGTCCGCATTAAGCTTACTGAACTTTTTGGGAAAGAAGCATATACAGAAGATGGTCTTAACAGAAAATATATTGCAGAAATAATCTTTGGCAATCCTACTGCTAAAAAGCAACTTGAAGAAATAATTCATCCTAAAGTGGCAGAAGCATTTGCTACTTGGTGCGAAAACAAAAAGAATACAGACGAAAGAATTGTGTTTATTGAAAGTGCTATTCTTTACGAAAGTGGCTTTGACAAAATAGTAGACAAGGTAATTATGGTGTATGCCGACGACGAAGTGCGTATTGAAAGAAGTATGCGTCGCGACGGTGCAGACCGTAAAGCCATAGAGGATAGAATTAAAAATCAATCTTCCAACAACGACAAACGTCTGAAAGCAGACTACGTTATCCACAACAACCCAAACGACTATATAAACAAACAACTCCTCAACATAGTTAAGGAGTTGTATTCTACAGAAAAATAAAATGTTTATTTAATAAATGACCTATCCAATTCTTGTGACACATTAATCATAAAGTCACCCATTTTCTCTAGTTCATTTATTATGTCTATATAATAAACACTTGTTTGGTAATTTTTCTTATTGTCTTCTATATCGTCTATCTCAGAATCTCTCAACATATTTCTAAGTTCATTTATAGAATCTTCTGCTTTATATGCTTTGGAAATATCACCTAAAGAACCATCGTTTGCTAGCATTAGGTTATTAATCATAATTTCGTATGCAGCATCTACTGCTGAAACCATATTTAATAAATTTGCTATTGTTGTATCATCAAAACTCTTTTTGTGAGCATTTCTTCTTAAAATAATTCTACTAATAGACTCTCCTGAGTCGCCTAAAGATTCCAATTCACCAATTATTTTATACATAGATTTTATCTTCATAGAGGTCTCTTCACTTATATCTCCTAAAGATACTGAGTTTAGGAAACTTGCTATTTCAGATTCTATTCTATCTGATATTTCTTCATATTTCACCAATTTTGCACGGAATTTTTCAAATTCTTCAGTTCTAGACTCCTCTATAGCAGATTTTACGTAGCCTAGACCTTTTCTTGATATATTTGCAAAATGAACAATTTCATTCATAGATTGACCTAGTGCCAACTCTGGTGTAGCAATTGGACCTGCATTAATATATTTAAGTTTGTATTCTTCTTCCTCTTTGTTTTTAGGTCCTTTTATCACAAAGCAAACCAATTTTTCTATAATTGGAATAAACCAAATAAGAATAAATGTGTTGATGGTATTGAACAAGGTGTGAAGCATAGATAGTCCATACAAGGCTGCTATTTGAGCTTCTGTTTGCACAGGCATACCTTTTGCATCGTATTCCATTTGAATAGCAAAGCTATCTGAAGCAGGATTTGGCAAACCAAATATGGTTGATGTAACCCAACCTATAAGTTTAAGGAATAGTGAATATATAAGAAGCGCCCAAATCACACCAAACACATTGAATATTGTGTGTGCAAGTGCAGAACGTTTTGCAGATGTATTACCCACAGCTGCTGCTATATTTGCAGTAATAGTTGTACCTATATTTTCACCCAACACCATAGCACATGCCATATCGAATCGTATCCAACCCATATTTAGCATAATAAGTGTGAGAGCCATAGTGGCACTAGAAGATTGGAGAACCAATGTGAGCAGTGTACCAAAGACTAAGAATATCAACACCGAACCAAATCCATAACCTTGCCATCCTTGAATAAATGAAAGCACTTCTGGGGTTTGTTGTAAATCTGGTACAGAATTTTTCATTAAAGATAGACCTAAGAATAGTAAAGAGAAACCTACTATTAACTCAGAAATATTTCTTCTCATATCTTTTTTTGATAGAGAAAGAACAAAACCAAGTGCCATTAATGGTACTGCTAGTATTGAAATATCTGCTTTAAATCCTAGCCAAGATACCAACCATGCTGTGACTGTGGTACCAATATTTGCACCCATAATCACACTAATGGCTTGTGCCAAGGTAAGTAATCCTGCATTTACAAAACTTACTACCATCACTGTGGTGGCACTTGAAGATTGTATCACAGAGGTGATACCAAGCCCTGTAAGCACACCTTTAAATGGATTTGATGTCATTGCAGAAAGAAAGTTGCGAAGTCTGTCGCCCGCAGCTTTTTGAAGTCCTGAACTCATTAAGTTCATACCGTATAGGAACATACCTAATGCTCCCAACAGTGTAAATAATTGTAGAATCATAATTTATATATAAAATTTATTATGTAGTCACTATAATCTAGTAACATTCTGATTGTTAGAAGTTTATAAATAAGTATGTGTAAAAAAGTATATTCCTTTTCTACTAAATAATAAACTCCCTGTGCAGTATAAGCCTATAATTTGGCTGAGAAATAAAAGAATGAAGATTTATAGAAATTTCTTGTAATGAATACTTTAAACCTGTATTCACCACTTTATCAGATTTTATATATGTGAAATTATGCTTTAGATTTTCAAATCGCTTCAATGTACGTTGTACGCGAGCAGGAATAGAATTGGAAGAAGAAATTGTATTACTTGTGCAAAGATTTGCGTCGGTAGAATATGCTTGAAAGGTACTAGAGTTTAACTCAGTTTGAGGAATTTCAAAATTCTCCTCAGAAACCGAATCTACATCTGTATAAAATGCAAATGAACAAATTAAAATTACAAATACAGACAAACAAACTAATAACCTATTCATTTTTTCAATAAGTAATTCAATGGCAAAATTAATAAAAATCTTAAAAATACAAGTTAATCTGTAGTAATAAAATAGTTTATATACTATTATTAAGATTAATATTGATTTTTCCACTGTTTTTAACTAACTTTGTAGCAATTTTGTAGCACATTATGGGAAGAATTTTAGCTATAGACTATGGAAGAAAAAGAGTTGGTGTGGCAGTAACAGATCCTCTCCAACTTATTGCAAATGGGCTTACTACAGTCCCATCTGCCAATATTGTTGATTTTATTTGCGACTATGTAGGCAAAGAAAACGTGGAAAGAATCATTGTAGGACTGCCAAAGCAGATGAACAATCAACCTTCTGAATCAATGAAATACATTAAGCCTTTTGTGGCAACCTTGAAAAAACGCCTTCCTAATATGCCTATTGAATATTCTGATGAACGTTTTACTTCTGTGCTTGCACACAAAGCGATGCTCGATGGCGGACTAAAAAAGAAAGATAGACAAAACAAAGCATTGGTAGATGAAATAAGTGCTACTATTATTTTACAAGATTACCTAGAATTTAAAAAATACAGTATATGATTTACCCAATAGTTATTTACGGAAACGCAGTTTTAAAGAAACAAGCAGAGCCTATTACTCAAGATTATCCAGAACTTCCTACCCTTATTGAAGATATGTTTAAAACATTGGATAGAGCTGAGGGCGTAGGTCTTGCTGCTCCACAAATTGGCTTGCCAATAAAATTGTTTATTGTAGATTTAAGCCTACTTAAAGATGAAAATCCTGCTTGGGCAGACTTCAAAAAGGTATTTATCAACCCAGAGATTACATTCTTTAGCGAAGATAAAGAAACAAAAGAAGAGGGCTGTTTGAGTATTCCAGGTGTATCTGAAAGAGTGCCTCGTTCGCTTTCTGTAACTATTCATTATTTCGACGAAAATTGGATTGAGAAAACTGAAACTTATTCTGGTTTTGAGGCTCGTGCTATTCAACACGAATACGACCACCTAATGGGCCACGTGTTTGTTGATAGAATCTCTCCTATCCGCAGACAAATGATTTCTTCAAAGCTTTCTTCGCTTTCAAAAGGCAAAGTAAGAACGCATTATAAGGTAAAAAATTAATTTTATACTTAAAAATACAAAAACAACGATAATATGAAAATTTTAGTAACTGGAGGTACTGGTTTTATTGGTTCTCACACTGTGGTAGAACTAATAAATGCAGGTTGTGAGCCTATAATTGTAGATAACCTTTCAAATTCAAACATTGGAGTGTTAGATGGCATTGAGAAAATCTGTGGCGTAAGACCAAAATTTTACGAGATAGATTGTAGAGACAAAGATGCCCTAGACAAACTAATGGAAGAAAACAAAGGCATCGACTCTATCATTCACTTTGCGGCAAGCAAGGCTGTGGGCGAATCTGTAGAAAAACCATTGCTATACTACAGAAACAACCTAGTTTCTCTACTGAACTTACTTGAACTTATGAAAAAACATGAAATTAAAAACATAGTTTTTTCTTCTTCTTGTACTGTTTATGGTCAACCAGAAATACTTCCTGTTACAGAAAATGCTCCTATACAAACAGCTCTTTCACCATATGGCAACACTAAACAAATCTGTGAAGAGATTATTACAGATACTGTAAACGCAGACAAAAATATTTCTGCTATTCTACTTCGTTATTTCAACCCTATTGGTGCTCACGAAAGTGCAGAAATTGGCGAACTTCCTATTGGTGTTCCACAAAATTTAATACCTTACGTTACTCAAACTGCTGCTGGCATTAGAGAATGTTTAAGTGTATATGGCAACGACTACAACACCCCTGATGGTTCTTGTATTCGTGACTATATAAACGTAACCGACCTTGCAAAAGCTCACGTAGTAGCTGTGAAACGTTTAGCAGAAAACTTAAACAAAAAACAAGTTGAAGTATTTAATATTGGTACTGGTAGAGGTCTTTCTGTACTTGAAATTATCGACGTATTCCAAAAAGTTACTGGCGTAAAACTTAATTATAAGATTGTGGGTCGTAGAGCTGGTGATATTGAACAAGTGTGGGCAGACCCTACTTGGGCAAACACTGAACTTGGTTGGAAAGCAGAAAAAACAGTAGAAGAAACTCTACTTTCTGCTTGGCGTTGGCAAGAAAAACTAGGCAAAAAGAACTAATATGAAACCTTACGTATTTAATGTAGCAGAAATTACAGACGCTTGTATTAAATGGATACAAGACTGGATGCAAAAAAATGGCAATAATGAAACTAAAGTTGTTATTGGCATAAGCGGTGGCAAAGACTCTACCGTAGTAGCTGCACTTTGTGTTAAAGCTCTTGGCAAAGAGCGAGTGCTTGGTGTAATGATGCCTAACGGCGTTCAACCTGATATTTCTGACTCACAAAAAATAGTAGATTTCCTACAAATACCTAACCTTACAATAAACATAAACAACGCTTACAGTGGACTTACAGAGGAAATAAAAACTCAAATGAGTTTAGAAAGTCTAAGTCCTCAATACCTAACCAACACCCCTGCACGACTTCGTATGACCACCCTTTATGGTATTGGTGCTATATTAGGTAACGCGCGCGTGGTAAACACTTGCAACCGTTCAGAAGATGTGCAAGGCTATTCTACTCACTACGGCGACAGTGCTGGCGACTTTGCTCCAGTGGCAAAACTTACCACAGAAGAAGTGGTGGCTATGGGCGATTATCTTGGATTGCCTTACGACCTTACACACAAAGCCCCTTCTGATGGTATGTGTGGTAAAACTGACGAAGACAATCTTGGCTGGACTTATCACGAAATAAACCAAGTGATAAGAGAAAACGAAGTAGGCGAACACTATGAACAAATAGTAAGAAGATACAAGTTTATGCAATTTAAACTTCATGCTGTGCAATTGCCTGCATTTTTACCAAACTTGCCAGACTACTTCCTTGAAGAGTATGGAATTTAATGCACAATTGTAGCATAATTGTAACATTTATGTTGTAAAACATATTTTCTGAGAGATAATTTTTGTTATCTCTCATTTTTTTTGTATTTTTGCACAGAATTTTAAAATTTGTGCAAAAATGATTGAACAAAATCTTATCAAGCTTTTTGAGCATAGTTTCAAAACAAACTGGGAACTACCTGCTTATACAAATTATTACAAAAAACAAACTCTAACTTATGGAGAAGTTGCAAAACAAATAGCAAAAATTCATTTACTATTTGACCAACTACAAATTCAACCAGGAGACAAAATCTCTCTTATAGGTAAAAACACCCCAAACTGGACTCTTACATACGTTGCTTCGGTAACATACGGTGCAGTAATTGTACCAATTCTTCAAGACTTCAACGCAAATGATATTCACCACATTGTAAATCACTCAGATTCAGTACTATTATTTTGTAGCGACAACATTTGGGACAAACTTGAAGAAGAAAAAATGGAAAACCTACACGGAATCTTCTCTCTAGACGATTTCCGTTGTGTTCACCAAAAAGATGGTCAAGGCATTCAAAAAATTATGCTAGACCTAGAAAATAGTTTCAACGAAAAATACGCAAAAGGTTTTTCTGCAGAAGATATTTGTTACGCAGAACGCGACAATGCAGAGCTAGTAATGATTAGCTATACCTCTGGCACAACAGGCTTTAGCAAAGGTGTGATGATTTCTGCTAACGCACTTGCTGGTAACATTACATTTGGTATCCGTACCAAACTTCTAAACCGTGGCGACAGAGTATTAAATTTCCTACCACTTGCTCACGCATACGGTATGGCATTTGACTTCTTAACTGCAACTTGTTGTGGTGCTCACACATACCTATTAAATAAAATACCTAGTCCAAAGGTACTTTTAAAAGCATTTGAAGAAATTCGCCCTACCGTGATATTTACTGTGCCATTAATTCTAGAAAAAATTTATAGAAAACAACTTCAACCTACTCTAAACAAGAGAAGTATGAAGATGGCTCTAAGTATTCCACTTGTTGACAACAAAATATACTCACAAATAAGCAAAAAACTTCATACTGCATTTGGTGATGAATTTAAAGAAATCATCGTTGGTGGTGCTCCTCTAAACAAAGAAGTGGAACAATTCTTACGCAAAATCGGATTCCGTTTCACCGTGGGTTATGGTATGACTGAATGTGCTCCACTTATCAGTTATGCTCCTTGGACAGAAAGTAAAGAAGGTGCTTCTGGTCAAATTCTAGACACTATGCAAGTGAGAATAGATTCTGATGATCCTTACAAAATTGCTGGCGAAATCCAAGTGCGTGGCGAAAACGTGATGAGCGGCTACTACAAAAATGTTGAAGCTACAAAAGATACCTTTACAGAAGATGGCTGGCTAAAAACTGGCGACGTAGGTATCGTAGACGAAGATGGTTTCATTTACATTAAAGGTCGTTGTAAAACAATGCTTCTTGGAGCTAATGGTCAAAACATTTATCCAGAAGAAATTGAGGCTAAATTGAACAATATGCCATTCGTAATGGAAAGTCTTGTTATTGAGAAAGATGGCAAACTTTATGGTCTTATCTACCCAGACCTTGAAGCTGTAGACGGCGAAGGTATTAGCACAAAAGACCTAGAAGTAATTATGGAAGAAAACCGCAAAACTCTAAACAGCATTGTTGCTTCATACGAAGGTATTACCAAATTAATACTTTATCCTACTGAGTTTGAAAAAACTCCAAAGAAAAGTATTAAGAGATACCTATACACAAATATACAAGTGTAATTAACATTTTTTAACTTAAGAAGTTTTAGGCAGTTTTGTTATATACGTATCTTTGCAACGTAAAAAACAACAGTTGTTTAATATTAAAATTTTTAAAAATGAAAAAAATCGTTTTATTCGTAGCTGCTGCTGTTGCTGTTGCTTTCGCAGCTTGCAACGCTTGCCAAGAAAAAGCTGAAGAAGCAGTAGTAGAAGAAGTTGCTGCTGACACTCTAGTAGCTGAAGTTGCTGACTCTGCAGTTGTTGTAGAAGAAGTTGCTGCTGATTCTGTTGTTGCTGAATAATTTCTCAACACAAAAAAAATAAAACCGTA
>JAEIGA010015187.1_pt1 | contig 11726 bp, 9 predicted proteins | sample 9270691 | NCBI WGS metagenome assembly JAEIGA01 (sample SAMN17057246, study PRJNA624740) | gut metagenome | biome: biome; isolation source: fecal sample | host: Bos grunniens | place: China: Xizang | collected 2019
AGCGTGAAGCTCTTTAACATACTTGGGGAGCTGAAAAACAACAACGCTCAGAATGAGTACTATCTGACCGACGCTCCCGCAATAATGATGGAAAAAGGCTTTAAGATAGGAACCTTTACGATAGCGGATCCAACACAAATGTACGGAGTTAACACCCCTGAGGACCTCGAATTTTGCGAAAATCTGCTCAAAGAGAGAAATTGCAAATAAATATTGAAAATTGACGCAATATGCATTAAAATAAAAAAACAAAAGGAGGAATTTTGATGGCGATTTTGAGCGGAATATATGAGCCGTATTATTATATTGAAATAGGGGAAGCCATAATTTTGTTTATTTACGGTATTATTCTTCTTGCTTCGATAGGTCTTTATATAATGCAAAGTATTGCGGTTATGAAGATGGCGAAGAAGAGGAATATCAAAAACGGGTGGCTTGCGTGGATTCCGGTGGCAAGCGACTATATGTTCGGCAAGGTAAGCGAGCCTACGGGAAAGGGCAAAAAGACGGGTATTACGTTGCTGGTACTTAATATAGTAATGAGCGTAGTTACGGTAATATTTGCGATAATCATGGTTGCCTTTATGATGGTGCTTGCATTTAATCAAGATTCAAATGTAATAGATTCGGGTACAGCAGGAATACCGATTTTGATAGCTTTTTTACTTGGACTTGTGGTTATATTGGGAGTTTCCATTGCGTATATAGTGGTAAAATTTATTGCGTACTACAGAATCTGCGAAAATTTCGGAGGAGAATCCGGAACCGGTTTCTTTATAGGAACACTTATCACCACACTCTTGGATATAGGAATCGTTCCCCCGATACTTATGCTGGTTCTTGCAAGTAAAACTCCGACAGATGCAGGGGAGGTTGTGCAGACGGCAGCTGAAGCTCCTCAAACGGCAGCTGAGGAGCCGAAAACCGAGAAAGTACAGATGATAGCTCCTGAAATCAGCGCACCCGAAGCGCAGGAGGTTCCTCAAGAGGAAGAAAAGGCAGAGGGAACCGACGAAGAATAAAATTTTGATATAACTAAAGCTCCGACCATTGTGGCCGGAGCTTTAAATTTAATCGAGCTTGAGTACCTCAATGAAGGCTTCGGGCGGAACCTCGACAGAGCCGAGCTTACGCATCTTCTTTTTACCTTCCTTCTGCTTTTCGAGCAGCTTCTTTTTACGGGAGATATCACCGCCGTAGCACTTCGCCAAAACGTCCTTTCGGAAAGCCTTAACGGTTTCTCTTGCAATAACCTTTCCGCCGATAGCCGCCTGCACGGGAATCTCAAACATCTGTCTGGGAATATGCTCCTTGAGCTTTTCAACCATACTGCGAGCGCGGGCGTAGGCTTTGTCGGCGTGCACTATAAATGAGAGCGCGTCTACCGTTTCGCCGCTGAGTAAAATATCGAGTTTTACCAGCTTTGAAGGCTCGTAGGAAGCAAACTCGTAGTCGAGAGAGGCATAGCCTCTTGTGCGGGATTTCAGTGCATCAAAGAAATCGTAGATTATCTCGTTGAGCGGCATTGAATATCTCATCTCAACGCGGTCGCTGTCAAGATATTTAGTGTCTTTATAAATTCCGCGGCGCTCCTGACACAGCTCCATGATGGAACCGATATACTGTGCGGGAGTGAAGATATTGATGTTGACGTACGGCTCCTCGACCGATTCGATTATAGAGGGGTCGGGGTAGTTGGTGGGGTTATCTATTTCGAGCATTTCGCCGTTGGTAAGAGTTATCTTATATACAACGCTCGGAGCAGTAGTGATTATGTCGAGATTAAATTCTCTTTCGATACGCTCTTGGATTATCTCCATGTGGAGAAGTCCCAAAAAGCCGCAACGGTATCCGAATCCCAAAGCTGCCGAGGTTTCGGGTTCAAAGGAAAGTGCGGCGTCGTTGAGTTTTAATTTTTCAAGCGCATCACGCAGGTCGGAATATCTTGCGCCGTCAAGAGGATAGATTCCTGAGAACACCATCGGCAATACCTTGCGGTATCCGGGCAGAGCTTCTTCGGCGGGATTTTCGACGGTAGTGACCGTGTCGCCCACCTCAACATCTCCGAGACTTTTTATACTTGCGGTGATATATCCTACATCTCCTGCACGGATCTCTTGCGCGGGAATAAGCTCGGTAGCTCCCATATATCCCGTTTCAACTACCGAAAACTCGGCGCCGGTAGCCATAAATTTTATGGTATCTCCGGGGTGAAGGGTTCCGTCCATTACCCTCACGTAAGCGATAACGCCCTTGTAGCTGTCATAGTATGAGTCGAAGATAAGTGCCTTGAGCGGAGCTGAGGCATCTCCCTTCGGTGCGGGAATTTTATCCGCTATCTGTTCAAGTACCTCTTCAATATTGAGTCCCTGCTTGGCGGAAATGAGCGGAGCATCATCTGCGGGGATACCGATAACATCCTCGATCTCATGCTTTACTCGCTCCGGGTCAGCTGCAGGAAGATCTATTTTGTTTACTACTGGAATTACCTCAAGATCATGCTCTATTGCAAGGTAGGTGTTAGCGAGAGTTTGCGCCTCAATACCTTGTGATGCATCAACTACAAGTATTGCTCCCTCGCAAGCCGCAAGAGAACGCGATACCTCATAGTTAAAGTCAACGTGTCCGGGAGTATCAATCAGGTTGAAAACGTAATTTTTTCCGTCTTTTGCCGTATAGTTAAGGCGGACAGCGCGTGCTTTTATGGTAATTCCGCGCTCCCTTTCGAGATCCATATTATCAAGGAGCTGATCGTCCATATCGCGCAAAGCTACCGCGCTTGTCTTTTCGAGCAAACGGTCCGCCAACGTGGATTTTCCGTGATCTATATGGGCTATTATACAAAAATTACGTACAGCGCCTAAATCTGACAAAGTATTTCACCTCATAAATTATTTAAGATTACCGGCAAGCTCCAACAGATACTTTTTAAAGTCCTCGCCTATTTCATCATGGGTAAGGCCGGTTTCGACTATTGCTTGTAATATTCCGAGTTTATTGCCCATATCGTATCTGGTTCCGGAAAATTCAACTCCGACCATTCCCTTGGTGCGAGCCAGAACCTTCATTGCGTCGGTCAGCTGAATCTCGCCGCCGGCTCCTGCGGGAGTATTTTCGAGTATGGAGAATATCTCAGAGGGAAGAACTACTCTTCCCAAAATTGCGTAATTGGAAATTATCTCTTCGGGAGCGGGCTTCTCAACCATATCGCTTACCGAGAAGATACCCTTGCGGAGCTCCTTTACGTTCAGAGAGCAATATTTTCCGATCTGCTCACTGGGAACATATTTTACCCCTGCTACTCCCAGTCCGAACTCGTCGTACGCATCGCAAAGCTCTTTACATGCGGGAACCTCTCCCAAAATAACATCATCGCCGTAAAGTACCGCAAACGGATCATCCCCGACAAATGTTTTAGCGCAATACACGGCATGTCCCAGACCTTTTGTTTCTTTCTGGCGAATATACTGAATATTTGCCATTTTTGATAAATCAACTATTTCATCATAAAGCTTTTGTTTACCTGAGGCTAAAAGGCGCTCCTCAAGCTCGGGGGAACGATCAAAATGGTCCTCAATTGCAGACTTTCCGCGGTTGGTTATTATCAAGATATCCTCTATTCCCGATTTTACCGCTTCTTCGACAATGTACTGTATAGCAGGCTTATCAACGATAGGGAGCATCTCTTTGGGAATGGATTTGGATGCGGGTAAAACTCTGGTACCAAGTCCTGCTGCAGGAATTATAGCCTTTTTAACTTTCATAATATCACGGTCCTTTTCTGTTTTATACTTATATTTTACTCTCCGTGCTGTTTTTTGAAATGTAATTATAAATCGTCGTTTTGTAATTTCATACTCTATTATTATATTATAAAACAGCCGAAATTTCAACACAATTTTTACTGAATTTACATCTCACACGGAATAAAGATTCGGCGGCCCCCGCCCGTGCGAACGAAGTTCGCACGCCGACGCACAGGCAGGTAGTGAGGGGAAGGTAAGGTGCTGAAATGTGCGTCGGAGCGCATTTTAATGCGCCGGCGGGGGCCGCCGAAGGAGTAAAAAATAAAAACGGGTTGAAAAAAGAAAAAATATCTGTAATAATATAGGGAGAAGAGAATTATGCACAGATGATTTGAGGAATAGATAGGTAAAACGAGGGGAAGAGGTGATTAGATGGGGTACAAGGTAAGTGCAGGCGCGTGGAGCGGAATGTTTGGGTTACCGACGGAAGCGGTAGATAAATATGTGAAGCTCAGTTCTGCAGGAGCATTAAAGGTACTCTTGGTTATCTTCAGAGAAGGTGGAGCAGTAGATTTAGAAGAGATATCGAGGAAGCTGAATATGAAGGCGGATGATGTAGAGGATTCGCTGGAATATTGGGTGGAATGCGGAATATTGTACAAAGACGGGGCAGAGGAGAAGGTAAGCAAGGTTAAATATGAAGAGGAACCTTGCGAAGAGACGGAAATAAAGGTAAAGAAGAAGTCAGCGGCGCAGCTCAAGCCGCTCACAGCACCGATAAAGAAACCGACCCCGAAGGAGATAGACAGTATAGGGAAAAAAGAGGACGTACAGATGCTGCTCAGGGAAGCGGAGGCTACGCTGGGCAAGACGTTTACGAGCTCTGATACATCTACACTTATATGGCTTTATTCATGGGCAGGAATTCCCGCGGACGTGCTTTTGATGATAATCGCCTACTGCAAGCATGTCGGGAAAACGGGAATGAATTATATACAGAGCACAGCGATATCTTGGGTAAACGACGGAATAGATACCGTGGAGAAGGCCGAGGAATATATTGAGAAGCGGTATGGTCAGGATGAGTTTGAAAGAAGAATAAGAAGAGTGTTCGGACTGTGGGGCAGAGCATTTACCGAAAATGAAAAGAAAAGGCTTGAGGAGTGGAGAGGGTACGAGTTTAGCGATGAGATGTATAAAGAGGCGTACGACAGAGCGGTAGAGGCAACGGGGAAGGTTGCGTTCGGGTACATAAATACGATACTTGCAAATTGGAATCAAAAAGGAATCAGAGATTTGAGTTCAGCGGAAGATGAGAGTAAAAAGGTTAAGGCGGAGAAAGGGAATACGGAACAGTCTTACGATATAGAAGAAATAGAGCGCAGCATAATGGAGCGCAATCAAAAGATGAGTATGGAGGCGTAAGCGATGGGATACTCCAAAGAGGCGGTACACGAGGCGAAGAAGAAATTTGACACGCGGAAAAGCGAATGGGAGAGGAAATATGAGGGGAGGAAAGCTGCCCTTTATACCGTGCTGCCTGAAGTGAAAGAGATAGATGAGGAGCTTGCGAAAACGGGTTCCAAAGCGGCGGGAATATTTTTGGCGCGTAAGGGTGGCTTTGAGAGCGAAATAAAAAAGCTGAAAGCGGAAAATGAAAAGCTGATTGCGAAAAAGACGGAGCTGATAAGCAGTAATAAGCTGTTTTGCAATATGGAAAAAGAGAGATATTACTGCGACAAATGCAAAGACAGCGGATATATAGATAATAAAAGATGCGAGTGTTATGAGAAGCTGATAAAGGCACAGATGTGCGAGCGGCTAAACAGTGCATCCGCGCTGAAGCTGAGCGGATTTGAAAATTTTTCATTGGAGTATTATTCCGATGAGCTGAAAAACGGAGTTTCGCCAAAAAGAGTGATGGCGGGAATATTTGAGCAGTGCAAAAAGTATGCAAAAGAGTTTAGTCTTAATTCGGGCAATATATTGATGCAGGGGAATACGGGACTCGGCAAAACGCACCTCTCTCTTTCGATAGCGAAAGAGGTTATAGAGAAAGGGTACGGAGCGGTGTACTGTTCTGCGCACAATATTTTTGATACGATAGAAAAGGAGAGATTTTCCGCATCGTCGGGCAGCGAAAGGGATGAAACGCTGAGAGCGCTCTTGGAATGCGACCTGCTTGTTATCGACGACTTGGGTGCGGAATTTACTACTCAATTTGTTGCAGCGGCGGTGAATAATATAATAAATACGAGAATGCTTACGGGACTGCCGACGATAATCAGCACTAATCTTTCTCTGAAAGAAATTGAAAAGAACTACGGAGCAAGAATATTATCGAGGATAATCGGCGAATATAAGATAATGAGCTTTATGGGTTCTGACATAAGATGGAAAAAGGCGAAGAATTAGACTTGAGCGAAAGGAAGTCGGGAGCAGGTGAAAAGGTGTTGTATTTTTGCCGCGGGAGAGCTCAGTGAGAAGGAAGTCCGACTGAGAGGGGACGAGCTTATAATAGCGGCGGATGCGGGGTATGAAAATCTGAAGTCGATGGGAATAATTCCTCACCTTGCGATAGGCGATTTTGATTCTGCACAAGCGGTACCGACTGATACTGAGGTGGTGAAATACCCGAAGGAAAAGGACGATACCGATACGCTGCTTGCGGTGAAAGAGGCAATATCGCGCGGAAGCGGTGAGATAGTGATATACGGCTCGCTCGGCGGAAGGATAGACCATACCTTTGCGAATATACAAACGCTTTTGTTTATTGCAGAAAACGGCAGTAGAGGGTATCTGGTCGGACAGGGCTGGGTAATTACTGCGGTGAAAGACGGAAGTATCAGCTTCGGAAGCGAAAAATCGGGAACGGTATCGGTATTCTGCGCGGGAGATAAAGCGAGCGGAGTAAATATAAAGGGACTCAAGTATGAAGTGGAAAATGCGGAGCTCCGAAACGATTTTCCCGTCGGAGTAAGCAACGAGTTTATCGGTAAAGAAGCCGAAATTTCCGTGAAGCGCGGAATAATTTTAGTTATGTGGGAAGATTCAGGGTATTGACACCGAGAAAAAGAGGGTGTATAATACCTATAATTTAATAAGAAACGGGGAGCTTGTGTGGCAGGCTGAGAGGAGATTATAATCTCGACCCTTATACCTGATTCGGGTAATGCCGACGTAGGAAACGATTAAGATTTTTAACGGAAAACGTTGTCCTGCGTTTTCCGTTTTATTTTTTTGAAAGGAAGAAAAAGTAATGTTTGGAGAAACGCTGAGAAATATTGAAAAGAAAGGGCCGGTGGTTCACAATATAACGAACTACGTGACGGTCAACGACTGCGCTAATATAGTGATAGCGGCAAAAGCGTCGCCGATAATGTCGGACGATGCGGGAGAGGTCGAGGAGATAACCGCGATATGCGGTGCGCTGAATATAAATATAGGAACCCTGAACGCGAATACCGTTCCGTCGATGTTTGCGGCAGGGAAAAAGTCAAACGAGCTTGGACATCCCGTGGTGCTTGACCCGGTGGGAGCAGGGGCATCAAAGCTGCGTACCGAAACGGCAAAAGGACTTATTGAAAAGGTTAAGTTTTCGGTAATAAGGGGTAATATGTCGGAGATAAAGGTGCTCGCAACCGGAATCGGAGCTGCAAGGGGAGTTGACGTGTCAAAGGACGACGTGGTAGATGCAGACGGACTTGGTGCAGCGGTAAGGTTTGCTGCGGACTTTTCCAAGAAAACGGGAGCGGTAATTGCAATAACGGGAGCGACGGATATAGTAGCAAGCGGCGAAAAGGCGTACATCATCAAAAACGGACATCCTATGATGGCGAATATAACCGGAAGCGGATGTATGCTGAGCGCAATGACAGCGGCGTATATTGCAGCGAATCCCGATAATATTCTTGAGGCTGCAGCGGCTGCGGTGTGTGCGATGGGAATATGCGGCGAGAGAGCGGTAAAAAGGATGACGGAGAGGGACGGTAATTCAAGTTATAGAAATTATTTGATAGATGAGGTGTATAATCTTACGCCGGAAATACTTGACAGCGAGTCAAAATTTGAGATAATGTACTTTGATAAATAAAGTGCTTAGAGGTGCGGTTAATGAACGTAGAAGAACTAAAGGAAAGTATGCTGCTGTATGCTGTTACCGACAGAGCGTGGCTCAGAGAGAGTACTCTTTACGAGCAGGTGGAAGCGGCGCTTAAGGGCGGAGCGACTTTTATACAGCTGAGAGAAAAAAATCTGGGATATGATGAATTTTTAAAGGAAGCGGTGGAACTCAAAAAGCTGTGTGCGGAGTACAAAGTACCGTTTGTGATAAATGATAACGTGGATATTGCACTTGCGTGCGATGCTGACGGAGTACACGTCGGGCAGGAGGATATGGAAGCGGGAGCGGTGCGCGAAAGGATAGGGAAAGGGAAAATTCTCGGAGTATCTGCAGCTACGCTTGAGGATGCGCTGACAGCCGAAAAGCGCGGAGCCGATTATATAGGAGTCGGAGCGGTATTCCCGACATCGACAAAAAATGATGCAGCAGATGTATCTTATGACGAGCTGAAGGCGATATGCGACGCAGTGGAGATACCGGTAGTCGCCATTGGGGGAATAAGCAGAGAAAACACGATTCTTCTCAAGGGCAGCGGAGTAGACGGAATAGCGGTAGTATCTGCGATTTTTGCGAGCGAGGATATTGAGGGAGCTACCCGCGAACTGAGAAAAAAGAGCGAAGAAATGACGGGTACCGTGCGGGTAAAGGGTGCGGTATTTGATTTTGACGGAACCCTTATTGATTCGATGTGGATGTGGGACGACGTAGGGGGAGAGTACCTCAGGGCGAAGGGAATAGAACCGGAGCCCGACCTGAGAAAGATTACCTTACCGATGACACTTGAAGAAGCGGCGGAGTATTTCCACAGCTATTACAAGGCGGGAAGCAGCGCTGAGGAGATTTGTGAAGAGATAAACGAGATGCTGCGGAGGTATTACGAGGAAAAATTCATACTGAAGTCGGGAGTAAAGGAACTGCTTGCACAGCTTAAAGCAAAGGGAATAAAAATGTGCATAGCTACGGCGACTAAAAAGGAGCTTGTGAAAAAGTGCGCTGAGCGTAACGGAATTTTGGAATATTTTGAAGATATAATCACCTGTCCGGAGCTTAACACAAGTAAAAGCGTGCCGTTTATATATGAAAAAGCCGTTGAACTGCTTGGCGTGAAGAAGGAAGATGCGGTAATTTTCGAGGATGCGTGCCACGCGATAAAAACTGCCAAAAATGCGGGATTTTACGTGATAGCAATAGAGGACGCTTCGGAAAAGCACAACAGAGATACCGTAAAAGCTCTTGCGGACGTATATCTTGAAAAGGTGAGCGACAGAAAAAGATTACTCAGAATAATTGCAGGATAGGCAAAAGCGGACAAAATAAAAAATCCGAACCGTAAAAGGTTCGGATTTTTTGGTGAGCCATCGGAGATTCGAACTCCGGACACCCTGCTTAAAAGGCAGGTGCTCTGCCTGCTGAGCTAATGGCTCGTATAAACGGTACTTTCCGTTTCCTCAAAACATTATAGCATAATTTTTTTAAATGTCAATAACAGGAACGAGATTTTTAATAAAATATCATAACTGTATACGGCGAAAGGGTATTTTAAAATGCGAATTATATCAATTGCACAAAAAAATAAAGAAAAGTGGTGAAGCGGGTAGTGACAAGAGGGGGATTTGGTTGTAATATATAGGTAATAAGAAATAAAAATGAAAGCGTGGTGGAGAATATGGCAGAGGAGAGCTTGTCGGTGCGTTATTTAAAGGGCGTGGGAGAAAAAAGAGCGGCACTGTACGCAAAGCTCGGAGTTGAAACGGTAGGAGAGCTTGTGCGGTATTTTCCACGCGGATATATAGATATATCGAAGCCATACTCTTTGAGCGAGGCTCCGAGAGGGGAAAAAGCGGCGGTAAGAGGAGAGGTTGTAGCGAAAACGGGAGAGATGCGTATTCGCAAGGGACTTTCGGTGTTTAAAGTAACGGTTACCGACGGCGAAAGGGATATGCTCATTACCTTTTTCAACGCAAAATATACCGTGGAATCCCTGAAAATCGGGAAGGAGTATATTTTTTACGGAGTAGTGGGCGGCGGATTTGTTACTCCCGAAATGTCCTCGCCGATGGTCGTAGCAGTAGACGGAGCGGATAAAATGGTAGCGCAGTACAGCCTTACTGCAGGACTTACCTCTAAGATGATATCTGCAAATGTACGCTCCGCACTTGATAAATTAAACGGACAGATACATGACCCGATGAGCGAAAGTATCAAGAAAAAGTTTTCGCTTTGCGGACTTGAATACGCGCTTCGGAACATACACTTTCCGCAGAGTGCTGCAGCGCTTAAAGCGGCGAAAGAGAGAATAGTATTTGACGAGGCGCTGGAGATATGCGTGGGAATGGCTATGGCGCGCAGGAAAAATGCAGGACTTACCGGCGAAAAGATGGAGCCGAAAAGTATGGATGCATTTTTTGAAGCGTTACCGTTTGAGATGACCTCTGCGCAAAAAAGAGCGGTATCGGAGATAACGGAGAATATGTGCAAAAACGAGCCGATGAACAGGCTCCTTCAAGGAGATGTAGGCTCGGGTAAAACGGCGGTAGGAGCGGCTGCGGCGTACTTTGCGTATAGAAACGGACATCAGACGGCGCTTATGGCTCCGACAGAGCTTTTGGCGCAGCAGCACTATGAGGCGTTATCGAAGATGCTTGGATTTTGCGGAATGAAAACGGAGCTTTTGACGGGCTCGGTAACTGCAAAGAGGAAAAAGGAGATATACCAAAAAGCGCAGCAGGGGGAGATAGATCTTCTTGTGGGAACCCATGCGCTGATAGAAAGCGGAGTGAGCTTTAAATCGCTCGGACTTATCGTTACCGACGAGATGCACCGTTTCGGAGTATCACAAAGGATAAATTTAAATAAAAAGGGGAAGAATCCTCACACGCTTGTAATGTCGGCGACTCCGATACCCAGGACGCTTGCCTATGTTATATACGGAGATCTGGATGCATCGGTGCTTGACGAGCTTCCGAAGGGAAGAGCGCCGATAAAGAGCTACTTTGTGGGCGGCGACAAACGGGTAAGAGCCTACGGATTTATAAAAAAGCAGCTTGATGAGGGTAAAAAAGGATATATAATCTGTCCGCTTGTAGAGGCGGGGGAAGAGGATACGGGCGAGCTTTTTAACGTTGAGGAATACGCAGAGGAGCTGTGCAGAGGTGAGTTTGCAGATTACGGTGTGGGAGTAGTTCACGGAAAGATGAAGGCTTCGGAGAAGGAAGCGGTAATGCGCGAGTTTAAAGAGGGGAATATAGATCTTTTGGTGGCTACTACCGTTATCGAAGTCGGAATCGACGTACCTGAGGCTACGGTAATACTTATAGAGAACGCAGAACGCTTCGGAATGAGTCAGCTCCATCAGCTCAGAGGAAGAGTAGGGCGCGGCAAGGAGCAGTCCTACTGCATATTAATATCCGACGCAAAAAATCAAGTCGCCCGAGAGCGACTTAAAACGATAGCGTCAACTACCGACGGATTCAGAATAGCTAAAGAGGACCTCAGAATGCGCGGACCGGGCGACTTTTTCGGCTACAGACAGCACGGAGCTCCGGGAAAAGATGCATTTGAGCTTCAGGATAACGAGGAGCTTTTAACTGCCGCAAAAGAAGCTGCCGCGGATATTCTTGCAGAGGATCCTGAACTTTCCAAAAGCGAGAATGCTTATCTTAAATTTGCAGCAGAGAAAATTTGTGAGGTAGCGGCGAGGTAGGGTTATTTTATCTTTTCACGAAGCAGTGCGGTGGCAGAGAGGATATTCATATCCTTTCTGAAGACGCTTGAGGAACCCACAACAAAGAAGTCGGCACCTGCTGAGCGTAAAACGGGAGCGGTATCAAAGCTTACGTTACCATCCACCTGTATGC
>JAEIGA010015188.1_pt1 | contig 11726 bp, 21 predicted proteins | sample 9270691 | NCBI WGS metagenome assembly JAEIGA01 (sample SAMN17057246, study PRJNA624740) | gut metagenome | biome: biome; isolation source: fecal sample | host: Bos grunniens | place: China: Xizang | collected 2019
GACAGGACGCAGCGTGCTGCGTGCTGCGTATGTTAAGGTATCCCACCCGGCGGCGACCCGACAGGACGCCTGCGTATGCTGCGTATGTTCCTGCGTAAAGTGTACGGGACGACCCGACAGGACGGGACAGAGTGCGCGCCGCCACCGGCAGAGCCGGGACCCGACAGGACGCAAAATATTTTTATCAAAGTACTTGACATTCTTGCGTAAGTGTGGTATAATATAGTGGGGTGCGGCTGCGCAGCCGACAGGACGCAAAAAAGCAGCCGCCCACCCGAAGGCAGATGGCTGCTTGTCAATTATAGTGCCGTGCCCCGTAGGGCTTGGGCTTACTCTACCTCAACGGTAGAGTTGCCCTTTTCGGCTTTGGCACGAGGCTTTCTCTCGGCTCTCTCAAAAGGTGCTTTGGTAGATACAGTTACATCAAAGTTGATGTAGACAACATTGCCGTTGGCGTCCTCTACCTCAATGTAGTAGATAGACTTGTCCTCTACCTTGCGAGCGTTGGCGAACACCGAAGCCTGATTTTTTGCGACATAGTCGGCAAGTGCCTTACGAACGGCAGTCTTTACAACACCTTTTTCAGTTAATGCGATAGATTTGATTTTCATAGTAGTTTCTCCTTTTCCTTTATTGTACTATTATTATATCATAGTTTTAAGAGTTTGTCAAGGGTTTTGAGAAAACTTTTTTAAAAATTTTTTTCAAGTACCGATTGACTCTCCCTCTCAACTACAATATAATATTAAACTATTTTTTGAAAAAAGTCAAGAGTTTTGCGAAAGATTTTTAAAAATATTTTTTTCAAAAAGTACTTGACAAATGCCGACAAATATGGTATAATAAAGGGGGAGACTGTGCGCGCGCGGCCGACAGGACGTCCTGTCGCCATGATCCGACAGGACGCGGCACTATAGAAAAAAGGGTCCTGTCGGGCCCTTAAAGAGTGAGGATAAAAACATTAAGCACGATGCTTGCAAGGTGCATTGCGATGCCGTTAATATGGCGGTCAGTTGCAAAGTCCTTAATAATGCCGAGGGTGGCAATGGTCAAACCAAAAATGGCACCGACCTCAAACCCTGCAAACACTATAAGAGCAACATTGATAATTTGAAGCAATGCTCTCAAATCATTCATTTCAAACTTGTATCCGTTCTCGATATGGAAAAATTTCTTAATCTTGTTTATCATTGTCCTGTCGGCTCCTTTGTGGTTTTTTGTGGGTGGTATGGCTTTAGATACCTAAAGCCATACGCAAGATTTCAAGTTCTATCAAACTGTCCTCAAGACCCGTGTGTTCCTCTACAAACTCAATGTTGTTAGTCATAAAGCGGTAAAGGGTTTCGGCTTTCTTTTGAGGGCGAGGGGTTTTGTGCTTTGTCATATAGCCGTTGCTTACACAAAAGTCCTTGTATTCGTCCGTGTCGGTGATAGGCTTAATGTAGCCCATAATGTCCTTGATTTCAAGGCAACCGAGAGGGTTTTCTACCTTAAACCAATTACACATAAAGTTGAACACACCACTGTCAAAACGGCTATTGTAAGCATAGATTTCGGTGATGTTGTACTTGCGAAGGTCATTTGCCAACCATCTGCAAACATTGCCCCAACTTGCCTTTTTGGAGTAGCCACTTTTCAGCCTTTCCTCGTAAAGAGGGGTTTTGCTCGCGTAGTAGCTTGTAGCCATAAGAGGCTTGTTGTTCCAAACTTGACTGATTACATAGGATTTTCTCTTGATGATTTCGCCACTGTCCTTGTCGGCTATTACATAGCCAAGGTCATAAGCAAACTGTTTTTCCAAGCCAATGCTTTCAAAGTCCAATACCATAATGTTCATTTTTTGTTACCTACCTTTTCCTTATTGTGTTATTATTATAACATATTTATTTGAATTTGTCAAGGGGTTTTTGAAAAGTTTTTCAAAAATTTTTTTCCATAGAGTTTATTGAGTGTCGCGACCACTCGTAGACTTGCCCGACCCCTTGACTACGCTTATATTATAGCATACCTTGACAAGTTTGTCAACCCCTTTTGCAAAAATTTTTTAAAATTTTTTCAAAATGCCGACAGGACGCTTTAATCAACCCATCAACCCGACAGGACGCTTTTACATCCGGCGGCCCGTCCTGTGGAGACCGACAGGACGCTTGCGGTATGTCCTGTCGGCAGGCGGGAGAGGTGTCCGCCCACCGAGAGGGAGTCCCTTATTTAAGGGACTCTTCAAGAGCCTTGAGCCTTTTCTTCTCTTCGGCAAGAGCCTTTTGCTTTGCGATTTTCTCGGCTTTCTCTCTTGCCGCCTTTTCGGCTTTGGCTTTCTTGTCGGCAAGTTCTTGCTCGTACTCGTCCGCAAGTTCCAAAATGTCCTCTGCGGTGTCCTTGAACACAGGCTTTAAGACAATGGGAATGAAACCGACTTTGCGATTATCAAGAGCAATGCCCAAGCCCTCTTTGGTTCTTACAACGATTACGCTATCGGTTGCGACCAACTCGTTGAATACCTCAACAAGCAAGGTTGTAAACTCGTTGCGAATTGCGTTGCGTGTGCGTTGTTCAATTTTGGAGTTCGTGACTTTGATGTCCTCACGATTTGCCAAATCGTCCAAATACTGTTTAATTCTTTCCATAAATGATACCTACCTTTCCTTTATTTACACCTATATTATATCACATCTTAACTCGTTTGTCAAGGGGTTTTGCAAAAGTTTTTCAAAAAATTTTTTAGAGTTTTAAGGTCACATACTCGTCAAGATTGCCGTTATAAATATAGCCGTTCTCTCGCACAAGGTCAAGCCAAACTTTCAAAGTCTTTTGAGCCTTTCTTGCGCTTTCTACTGCGATGCCCGTCACATACGCTTCCCATATTTGAATGGCAAGGCGTTCGGCTCGCTCCCAACCCTTTTGAATTTCAAGGTTTGTCATAGTGGTTTCTCCTCTCTCTTGGTACTTATATTATAGCACAAGAGCAAAGTTTTGTCAATAGGCAAGTTGCACAAAGTTGAAAAAATTTTTTTGTGCAACTTGCCAAGCGGTCAGTTGCCGTACTTGTCGCGACCTTGTCCCTCGTATGAGATAAGACCCTCGTCAACGGCACGGCGACCAATTTCGCCCTTACCCGTCAGCACAAAAATGATAATATCCAAAATCTTCTTCATAGGTGTAACCTCTCTTTCGTTTGTGTTTATATTATAGCATACTCGCAAAAGTTTGTCAAGTACTTTTGCAAAAATTTTTTAATTTGCCGACAGGACGCTTTGACCATGCCGGATCCCGTCCTGTCGACACCCGACAGGACACCCCAAAGGGGGAAGACCCCGACCGCCTTAGCAGTCGAAGTCATAGCAACCCTGATAAGGGTCGAACCCACACTCGTCGACATCGTCGTTGAAGTCGTCGTAGTTATCGGGGTCAATCTTTTCAAGGTATGCTCGGGAAAAAGTCTCAACGGCAAGGAGTTCGTAACCCTCATCAAGGAGAGAGAGAACCTGGAGAGTGGTCTCGTCGTCCTCACCGAAGTAAGTAACACAAAGAGTGTGGAGTGCGTGTGCAGTATTCGTCATAGTGGTGTACCTCACTTTATTAGTATCAAGTTAAGCCTCGCTCCGTCCACCCGCACTTTCAAGGCTCGTGCGTTGTCTTTGGTCTACTGTCTTATATACCGAGTCACCGTCTTACGGACACTTGTGTGTCGCACCTGTTTTGGCTTTGCGGTTGTGCGGAGAGTGACCTCATTACCTCGGTCGGTTGGGCATTGCCCTTCCTCTTTACATTTATATTATAGCACACTTGCTACCTTTTGTCAAGGGGTTTTTGAAAATTTTTTCAAAAATTTTTTCGATTGGGACGCCCTCTGCCGTGTACTTTGGTTTAGGACGGATTACCGCCACGCCCTCTTGACACTATTATTATAACACATCTAAATGGATTTGTCAACCCTTTTTTGAAAAAATTTTTATTTACCCGACAGGACGCTTTTGATAAGAGGAAAGGCGGTTTACACCGCCATCATTTCCTCAAGCACCTCTGCCGCATAATTGATTACGGCACGCTCGCTCTCGACCATACCTGCCACGGCAAGATAGCCACAGTATTCGCCATCTACATTGATGGGAAACATACATTCGTTAGAGGGGTCGAACTCCATCTCCTCGGGAGCATTGCGGTCACCCATCAACTTATAGTTAGAGTTGTCATAGATGGCACACTCAATTCCTCTCTTGGTGAGAGTGTTAATGACGGTCTTCATACCCTCGGCAAACTCACCGAGCGGAGAGTATTTGACAAAGGACACCATTCTGCCCTCGGTGAAAATCTCAAGAGGGTCACCCTCACGGATGCCGAGATTTCGTCTGATTTCCTTCGGGATAACTACTCTTCCCAAATCGTCAATTCGTCTTACGATACCTGTTGCCTTCATTTTTGAATACCAACCTTTCCTTTATTGTGATACTATTATAACATATTCCAAAGGATTTGTCAAGAGGTTTTTGAAAAATATTTGCAACTATTTTTCGGTCGAGTTTGCAACCTCTCCCTATATCGTGTGCTAATGTCTTCAATGGGTACTTTCCGCTTTCCTCTCCATCGTGCCACCTGTACAAGTGCCAATGGGCGAGTATCTGTGCCGTAGAGCCATTCCATCGAGTTCGCCTCACGACTTCCTCTTGACACTATTATTATAGCATAGTTGCCCACAAATGTCAATACCTTTTTTGAAAAAAGTTTAAAAAGCCGACAGGACGCCGGCCACCTCAAAAAGGGCGGTTGCCCGCCCTTCTCTTAATAGGTGTCATAACCGAGAATGTCCGCTTCCTCGGGGTCAACCAATCTCACAAATTCGGGAGCGGAGAAATTCTCGTCCGCAATCTCCTGACACTTTGTGATAAAGTCCTCGGAACATTCGCCCTCACACTTACGCTCCTCTACGAAGAACACCTCACCGGTTGCTCGGTCAATGAATTCGCAATCAATCCACGCGCCATTGGGATACTCATCAAAATACATAATTGTTACCTCTCTTTTCTTTGGTATCTATATTATATCATATTCTTTTTAATTTGTCAAGGGGTTTGTGAAAATTATTTTAAATAAATTTCACAAACCAAGACCTCGGACAAACATCCCTCAATGCACATCTCCAAGTAGTCAACCTCGGAGTTAGCAAAAGGCTTAAGAGTTTCGACCTCTTCAAAATACCAAGACAAGCGCGCGCCACCAATCCACTGTTCCGCACACACCTTATTGCCCTGATACACACGAACTTTGTCAAGACCAACAATGCAAGGAATATCCACAACAACCATTTTGATTACCTCTCTTTCTTACATCTATATTATATCATACTTAAATGGATTTGTCAAGTAATTTTATAAAAGTTTTTTTAAAAAGATTTGTGTCCTGTGGACACCGACAGGACACCCCACCAAAGAGGAAAGCGCACCTTATAGGCACGCTCTCCAAGCCTCGGCACATTTGCGCTCAAACTCTTCTTGTTCAAGCCAAAGGCGAACCATTGAGATAATTCCTCTACGAATGGTTTCGTAGTCCATTACCCAAAAGGTTTTGTATGCGCGGTAAGTGGTACGAAAGATTTTCCATTTCGGTCTTACAACCTCATAGATAGCAACGGCACACATAGAGCCACCCATTTCGGGACTATAATGGCACTCGAACTCTCTTTCGTCAAAGTTGATAGTGATTACATTTTTTCTCATTTGTTTGTACCTCTCTCTTTTGTACCTTTATTATACCACACTTTAATGAGTTTGTCAAGTAGTTTTGCGAAAAAAGTGGAATTATTTTTCCACAATTTTTTCGCCCACTACATCTTTGTAAGTCTGTTCGGTTTTAAAGTGGTGACCGCAACCGCACTCGTATTCACGGATAACAACCACACTTTCTTCCGTCATCATACTTTTGTAATCAAACGGAAAGACCTGTGCAGTGCTACCACAATTAGGACATTTTGGCATTTGTTTTTCCTTCCTTAATAATATCTTTTTTAATGAGTTCATAACGCTCAACCCAATGGCAACCGCAACACGGACAAATATATTCGTGATGACTCATCGTGTGAGAGGGATTTGCCCACATCATATTGATGGAGCAAATTTGCCCACAATTAGGACATCGTGACATTACATTATCACCTCTTCCCTCACCCACCAAGTCGCACCTTCCCAACCCCAACGCTCTTCACCTTCATAGTCAAGAGGGGTGTCCTCGGGAAGCCCACTTGAAAAAGCATCATCTTTTACCATTTGAGTGGCTCGTTCGGGAGTGCCACAGATTGCGATTAAGCCGTGCCAATCCTCGTAAACAAGGTAAACATATTTCATATCAAGTCCTCCTCGGTGATTAGTCCGTTACTGTAAACGGTGAGTTTGGTGTAGTAAGTTGTGTAGAAAATAGCAAGTCTGCCACCGCCACAACCTGACACTACCTTTTCAAAAAGAATGTCATTGTATCCTCTCTCCAAGAGAATTTTGACGGCTTTGTTAAGGTCTTGTATCCACATTGTTTTGTACCTCTCTTTCTTACATTCATATTATACCACAACCAAACATATTTGTCAAGTACTTTTTTCAAAAATAATTGTTAATAAATTATGAACGGCGCCACATGTCCTGTCGTCCCCGACAGGACACCCCTCAAGAGAGTAGGGTGCCCTACTCTCCGATATACTCGCCACTCTCGAAGAACTCTTTTGCAAGTTCGACGAAGTAGAGAGCCTCGGCATAGGACACCGCCTGCTCGAAGATTTCGGCACTCTCGTAATGGTTAAGCATTATCTCGCCCGTTTCGTTGTCGACTACTGTGACATCACGGAACGCAAGGCGGAGAATACCAATGTACTCACGCATCTGTTCCCAAGGTGCAGTGATTTCGACGGTAATGTTGGGTTGCTCGCAAGATTTAGCGGTGATAGTGAACATAAGTGTTACCTCTCTTTCTTTTCTTTACACTCTTATTATACCACAGTTGAGTGAGTTTGTCAAGGGGTTTTGAGAAAATTCTTAAAAATTTTTTCGCCACCCCTTAGGGTGTGGAAGTTTACTCAACTTCCACGGTGTCAGTGTCTGCCGACTTCTTAGCCTTAGGCTTTCTCTCGGCAAGGTCGCTCGGGTGCTTAGTCGAGATAGTCATGGTAAGCACAGTGTGAACCTGATTGCCATGAGCGTCTTCTCTCGTCTGCACATAGGCATTCTTTTCGGCTACATAATCATAGCCAAGGTCGGACATTACGGACTCAAGTTCGGCAGTGTCCTTTGCCTTGATTGCGTTGCGCACAGCGGTCTTAAGAACGTTCTTCTCAGTAAGTGCATTTCCCTTAATAGTCTTCATAGTTTTAATCTCCTTCGGTTTTTTAGACTTGAACCTGTCTTTATCTTACATTAATATTATATCACATCTTTTGTGATTTGTCAAGGGGTTTTTGAAATATTTTTCAAAAATTTTTTCAAGTGGTTACTTCGCTTATTCAATGCTTTGCACACATCGGTGAGTGTCGACCCCCCACGACTTCAACCCCTCGCCCCTTAGGACATCTTTATTATACCACACTTTTGTGGGTTTGTCAAGAGGTTTTTAAAAACTTTTTAAAAAATTTTTTAACCTCTTGACGCGCCGCCTTACTCACGGCTTGAACAGAGCTTTTGATGTGAATGGGTCGCGATTCGATTTCCGTTGTTCACGGCTACTCCGTCTAGGTGTGCTCTGTTTCTCCCCTCACCTGATGATATAATTATAGCACAAGTCTCCAAAAATGTCAACCCCTTTTTGAAAAATTTTTTAAAGTTTTTTACGATAGCCGACAGGACGCGACCGCTCCGGACCGGTGTCCGGTGTCCTGTCGACTCCGACAGGACGCTTCGCAAAAAGCAAAAGAGCGGTTTGCACCGCTCCGCTTTATCGGTTGACAAGGTTGATGGTTTCAAGCAAGTCGGCAATGGTTTGAGCCTTGCTGATTTTGTAGCCGATATTTCCTTGCTTATATGCCCACTCCTCAAGGTTTACTCCGTAATCGTCAAGCAAAATTCCAACCTCGCTTACCATAAAATCAACTTTTCTTTCACCATTTCGGCAAATGATAATGTTGGTTTTTTTGATAAATGGCATATACTTTTTAAGCCATTTTTTCTTGTCTTGGTCGGCTCTTGCATTTGGGCTTGCCGTCAAGATGTAAACCTCATTTTCTCTTGCGAGTTCGGCAACGGCTTGCACATTTACCTCTATGGGTTGCAAGTTTGCGAAGAACCCTTTTTCTACCTTGAACCTTGCGACTGCATTAGGCTCTCTATTGAAGTCTGCTACAACTCCGTCCATATCACAATAAATAACTCTTTTCATAATGTCACCTTTTAACCTTTCCTTTACGCTTATATTATAGCACTTTTTCTTGCTTTTGTCAAGGCTTTTTTGAAACTTTTTTCAAGATTTTTTTGGCTTGTCCTGTGCCCTGACCCGACAGGACAAGCCGCTTTTTTCAAGGCTTTTCTTGAAGCCCTTGGGACTTAAAGTCCCAAGTAAGCCTCAAGTTCCTCGCAGTGCTCATTGAGCAAGCCGTTTTCTACAAGGTAGTTAAGAGTTAAGCGTTGATTTCTAATCACTTGCATATCTCTTATAATGTAAGCACCCTTGCAAGTTGCTTTTGCTACCACTATGTAGACCACTTTTGTCAGCTCATTTACAAGGATGTTAGGCGTTTCGTTGCCGAAAAACTTAACATCACAGTAGCGAGTTTCTTGCTCAAGACCCTTCCAGTCAAGGACTATGTCCTCTACAATGTAGCCTTTATTAAGACCACCATTTGCATTGTGAGCAAGGTTTTTGTAGGTGCTTAATGGTGCGTTGTTGACCATATCCAACACAAGACTATTGATGCGACCCTTAAGGCGAACCTTGCGGTCACCGCTTACGACTTGAGCGTCAACCTCAAGTGCTAACTCATTGATAACTTCTCTCTTACTTAATACTAACATTGTGAATACCTCTCTTTTATAGTTTTGATTTGCGACAGGACACTTCCTATCTACACCTATATATTACACGATATAATAAAATTTGTCAATAGTTTTTGCAAAAATTTTTTAAAATTTTTTTATTTTTTTAATTAATATTTATGCAAATAAAATGAATAATTATGCACGAAAAAATTTTCGTTAAAATTTTAACAATCTTTGCCCCATCTTTGATAAAAATTTAACAAAAAAATTTTTTAAAAACTTTCGCAAAAAGTATTGACAAAATTAAACGGATATGCTATAATATAAGAGCAGAGAGGGAAGAGCGAACCCCTCCCACGTGCACCACGAAAAAATTTTCGCAGACAACACCCCGGGGGGTGGGTCGCGGGAAACGGGGCACCGCCCCGGGCGCGGGCGCGCCTCTAGTCAAAAATATCGCTACAAAATTCTACAACTTGCTATGGTATCCCCCTTATTTTTACCCCTTTCCCTCCCTCCCGCAAAAGAAAAAAGACGAGCTTTTATCACTCGTCTCCTCTCATAGGGGGTATATTTTTTATCCACCGGATTTCATATTATATCCATATTCAGTAGCATTAAAGTAGCTAATCCAGAATTTCTCTCTGGCGTTGAGGTTATCCTTGGGCACCTCCTCCAATAGCTCGAACTTAAAGTTCCACAACTTATTGGACATCATTGCGCTATACAGCTTCGATCCACTGATAGTGCCGGCCTCCGCTCCAATGCCGCGCTTGATATGCTGTCTCCATCGCTCTCCCATATCCACAGATTGCCCGATATACATTTTGCCATTCGTAGTATCAGTAATTTTATAAATGCCCGACACTCCTTTAACGCCAAGGTCATTGATGAGATTGGTGGTCGGCACCTTATAGTAGATATCGTACATTGCCTTACAAAGGGGGAGAGGATTACGAATATGCCCGCAAACATCTACAAGCTCGGTCAATTCGTAACGGTCTATATCTGGCATCACGAGATAGTGGCGGCCCTCGTCTTCGTGTTCTTGACGATTCTGCTCCAACGCAATGCGGAGTATGTTTTGTTGTTCATGGATAGTGCGGACCAGTGCCGCATATTCGTCTTCGAGTTGCGCGCGTTTATGCTCCCAGTCTGCCGCATAACTGCCGGCTTTATCGGAGTATTCTTTATCTAACGCTTCTAGTTTGGCGCGAAATTGTTCTTGCAATCTTAACTCTTTTTCGCTGTATGCCGCGTTTAATGCCCGAACCTTCGCTTCGTAACTCGCTCGTAGAGTGGTGTCTTCAACTTGCGCACTAATTAGGGTGGTTTTGGCGTGAGCGACTTGCTCTCCTAAGTTTAATAATTCTTCATTTTTAGTAACAAGTTTACCCTCTACTATATTGAGTTGCGCTGTTTTTTGGTCGAAATTAGCCGTTAAATCATTGAGTTCTGCGGTTTTCTGATTAACCTTACCCTCTAAGGCGTTTGCTGTGCCAAAAAGCTGTTTATAGTTTCGCAGTTCGTCATGGCAACGGTATGCCGCGACCAAAGAAATAATTAGGGCCGCTCGTAAAACAATTACTGCGGCCCATAAAAATAATGTCATTACTCAGCAACAGAGTCGCTTTCAGGTTCTGCCTTCACAGGTTCGTCCTCGAGAGGCATATTAAGACCTGCATTAATGCCGGCCTTGATACCAGTAATGAATGGCTCATCCACAATTACTGGTTCGTTGTTGATGAATGCAATGCCGAATGCGTCGTATGCATAGCGTCTAGCAAAACCAGACACAGTCAAAGTCTGATTTTCCTTAGAGAAGGTGCAGCTATATACAACGATACGCTCTACCGTTTCTTCTTGCTTGATTTCTTCAACGAGTAATACATTTACAATTTCCTGTTCGAGGTCGTAGACTACCTGAACATTTACGTTTTCGCCAACCATCGTCTTCATAACAGAAGTGATGTTGTCTTGAGTTTTGGTTTTCATAGCTTTAAGATTCATATATATAAATCCTCCTTTATCTTTTCTACACTTATATTATAACGCATTTTGCGGTAATTTTCAACTTTGAGCAGACGATAAATCTGGATTTGAATTTTCCCTAAAAAGAGGGTATAATATAAGTGTAAATATGAGGAGGGACCAGCAATGAATGGATGTCCAATTTGTAAGAGGAATGTAGAAATCATTCCCACAAACAATCCCCTCTACCCTGGAATTTGTCTAGAATGTTTACAAGAACAAGTTGACTACCGAGACCTAAATCAGGTCGACTTTTTCTGCAGAACGTACAACATTCCGTTTTTGCCGGACAAGTGGTTACGAATTGCCGAGGAAGTAGGGGAAGAAACCTTCTTCCATTATGTGGAAGTAGTGAAAAACGAATATCCTAAAACTTTATATAACGGTGAAACTGCTTCTGATTTGTGGAATAAAGTCAACAAGGAATGGCTAAAATGCACATCTCTTAATGATGCCATTCAAGCTATTGCTCCGATTAAGGAAAACTTTATTAAACGAATGCAACTCAAGTGGGGTACAGAATATAGCTTTGAGGATTATATTCAGCTAGAATTTTTGTATACGAACACTGCTCAAAGTAGCGGTACTACAAACCCCTTGACGCTCGATATCATTCGTAAGATTGCTATTGTCAGTGTAGAGATGGAAAAAGCTCTCACCGATAAAAATATAAAGGCTGCCGCCGAGTTTAGCAAGATGCATAAACAACTAATTGATGCGGCGGGTATTAGCGATATGATTGAAGTTGGTGAA
>JAEIGA010015189.1_pt1 | contig 11726 bp, 11 predicted proteins | sample 9270691 | NCBI WGS metagenome assembly JAEIGA01 (sample SAMN17057246, study PRJNA624740) | gut metagenome | biome: biome; isolation source: fecal sample | host: Bos grunniens | place: China: Xizang | collected 2019
GGCATCGAATGGGGCAAGCCTGTGTTCCTGGCCCTGGTACGCCAGAGCCGCCACACTAAGAAGCTCCTGGATGCCACCGGCGAATTCACGGTGAACATTCCTCTGGATGCCATCGACAAGAAGATCCTTGGCTACTGCGGCAGCAAATCCGGCAGGGAAGTGGACAAGATTAAGGAGCTGGGTTTGACATTGGAAGATCCCGAAGTGATCAGCGTTCCCGGTATTCGCCAGCTGCCGCTGACCCTGGAATGCAAGGTGCTGTATCAGCAGACCCAGGATGCCTCCCATTTCCCTCAGTCCATCGTTGACCGGTATTATCCCATGCCCTATGACGATCATACGGTGTATTACGGCGAGATCGTCAGTGCCTACATCATTCAGGAGTAAGCTATGATCGTAAAGAGAGATTTTATCTATAGCCCTAAAGGTAAGAACCGTCCCCTGCACATTTATCTGCCGGATGATTACGATGCCAGCGAAGAGAGTTATCCCGTCATGTATTTCTTCGACGGACATAATCTGTTCTTCGATGAGGACGCTACCTACGGTAAAAGCTGGGGACTGAAGGAATTTCTGGACAATTGGGATCATAAGATCATTCTTGTGGGCATTGAATGCGGTCACGAGGGTAATGAACGGCTGGTGGAGTATCTGCCTGCCAAGTCTACGATTCCTCCTTTGCTGTTCAAGGCTCCCATGGGTTCACAGACCATGGACTGGATCGTCAACGAGATCAAGCCTATGATCGACCGGGAGTACCGCACGCTGCCCGACCGTGGGAATACTGCCATCGGCGGATCCAGCATGGGTGGTCTTATGGCACTGCTGGGAATCGTGAAGTATAATCAGTGGTTTTCCAAGGCGGCCTGCGTGTCCACTGCTTTTGGGGTCTGCTTCCGTGATCTTCTTCCTATGCTGCGTCACTGCATGCTGGAATCTGACACCAGAATATTCTTCTCCTGGGGTACGCAGGAGGCTTTCCGGCTGAAAGACCGAACCCAAAAAGATACCACCAGCGTAACCTACCGCCAGAATAAGCAGGCCGCCAAGCTGCTGAAAAAGGCCGGAGCAGATGTAAAACTGCTGTGTCAGGTGGGTGGAAAGCACTGTGAAGCCCACTGGGAAATGCAAAATCCCACCTATATGAACTATCTCTGGAAATAATTTCTTGATCCCATAGCCCAAACCGACGGGCTATGGGATTTTATGCATATTTTAGCCGAATGTATTTGAAAATTGGTCAGTATTGTTTGACATTACGGTCTGAATATGGTATTCTTATAAATGGAATTTTATCGGATTCAAGAATCTACAGGCGGTATAATAAATGAAATTTACCAACAGGATCTTTTCTCGTTTTCATAAGGATGATCCCGCACAATTCCGAAAGGAACTTCGCTGGCTGTTTCAGCGCATGATGCGCCATAAAACCATGGTTGTGATGGTTTGCGTTATGGGACTTGTCGGCACGCTGATGGGACTTGCCAGCAGTGTCGCAACCAAGTATCTGATCGATGCGGTAACGCTGCGTAACAACAGTCTGCTGACTGCCGCTTTGTTGACTTTGTTCATGATGCTTGGAAGCTTTGCTTTACAGGCCTTGGCCTCCCGTATCAGCGCTCGTGTCCATATCAAGGTTCGTAACGATAATCAGAGCTTGACCTTCGGCAAGATCCTTCATGCCGGCTGGGAAGCGCTGGAGCCTTATCGCAGCGGTGATTTGCTGCACCGTCTTGAAACAGATGTGGGCGTTGTGTCTGACGGCGTGATTTCCTATTTCCCCAATCTTCTGACTGCCTGTGTTCGATTCGCCGGATCACTGACCATTATGGTGATCTATGACCCCACCATGGCGTTGATTACTTTTTTGGGCGTTCCTGTTATGCTGTTCATGTCCAGGTATCAGATGTCCAGACTCCGCCATCACAGTGCGAACATGAAGGAGCTGGGCGGTGAAGTCATGTCCTTCCAGGAGGACTCCTTCCGCAATCTGACCAGTATCAAAGCCTTTTCCATCGTAGAACAGTTTGAGGATGAGATGCGCCGTCTGCAGGGCAGATATTCTGATGCGTTCCTGTCCTTTAATGCCTATCATATCAGCATGAGCACACTGATGAATCTTGTCAGTATGCTGGTCAGTACCGGCTGCTTTGGCTGGGCGATTTTCCGTCTGTGGTCCGGAGAGATCACTTACGGCTCCATGACCATGTTTTTGCAGCTTGCGTCCACACTGCGAGCCAGTTTTTCCGCACTGGTCAGCCTGGCGCAATCCTCTGTAACGCTGACGACCTCTGCCGGACGGCTGTTGGCAGTGGAGGAGCTTCCTGCCGAAAACGACACGGTTCCCGACGGTCTGCTTCAGGAAAAGGAACTGTCTGTGCGGATGAGCCAGGTGGATTTTCAGTACCAGAACGGAGATGTGGTTCTCCATCCCTTTGATTTTCATGCCGATAATGGAGAGCTTATTGCCATCACCGGACCTTCCGGCGAAGGTAAAACCACCTTGCTGCGGTTGATTCTTGGACTGATCGAGCCTCGCAATGGTCATGCTGTTCTGCAAGGTGCCAACGGCGTTCAATATGATATCTGTGCCGGCACCCGGGGCGTATTCGCCTACGTTCCACAGGGTAACAGTGTATTCGCCGGAACGATCGCTCAAAACCTGCGGCTGGTTGCCCCCAATGCTTCAAACGAAGAGCTGGTACAGGCTTTGCGTATTGCCTGTGCTTACGATTTTGTGAAACAGCTCCCCAACGGCATAGATCATTATCTTGGTGCCGGTGGACGGGGAATTTCCGAAGGTCAGGCACAACGGCTCGCCATTGCCCGTGCTCTGCTGCGCAAAGCCCCTGTTTTACTGTTGGATGAAGCCACCTCTGCTTTGGATGTGGAAACAGAACGAATGCTTATGGATAACCTTAGGGTCAGCGGTGTTGTGAATACCTGTATTTTGGTAACTCACCGCCCGTCCAGTGCTGAGTATTGCAACCGGGCGTATGAGATCCGTAACGGTTTCTGCCAGGAGGTCATCAATGGATGCTGAGCTTCATGTGTTGGCACCGGAGGTGCTGATGCCAAAGATCCGGGCACTGCTGGCAGAAGGGGATACCGTTCCATTGATCATCAGCGGTGGCAGTATGACACCATTTTTGATCCATGGACGTGACACCGTGTTTCTCAGCCCCCCGGACAGAAACTTTGTCAAAGGAGATATGATCCTTTATCTTCGTGACAATGGGCAATATGTCCTTCACAGAGTTTATGCGGCAGAATCCAATGGATATTGCCTTGTGGGCGATGCGCAAATTGCGTTGGAGCACGGCATCCGCCATGACCAGGTCATTGCCTGGGTCAGCGCAGTGATGCGAAAAGGCAAGCTCCAAAAGCCAGGCTGCTTCTGGTGGGAATTTTTCGCAAAAATCTGGATCCGCATGGTACCGTTCAGATCCGTCATTCTGGATCTGTATACAAGGATATTTCGATGAACAGGAGTATTAGATGATCGATCTGCATTCTCATATTCTTCCAGGACTTGATGACGGTGCCTCCAGCTTGAACCAGGCCATTGAAATGGCAAAGATCGCTGTGGAAAGCGGTATCCGCTGTATGGCAGTAACGCCACATTGCGTGGACGACCGGCGGATCAGCATCCGTGACGCACTGGCGCTGCTGCGCGACAGTCTGGCAGAAGCCGCTGTCCCTCTGGTACTGTACCCGGGCATGGAGATTTTCGGCACAGAGAGCACTGCCAGACTTCTTTTGGCAAAAAAGCTTCTCACCATCAACAATTCCCGTTATCCATTGATCGAATTTTCTTTCACCGGATCAGGAGAACAGGAAACCTATATTCTTGAAAGTGTGATCAACGCCGGCTATGTGCCTATTGTGGCACATCCGGAACGATATAAATATGTGCAGGAGAATCCGATTCTTCTCAATACCTGGAAGTCCCTCGGCTGCCTTTTCCAAATCAATCAGGGGAGCTTTCTGGGGCATTTCGGAGAGCACGCCCGGTTTATCGCCTACGAGATGACCGCCCGGGGCTTTTCCTCTGTGGTTGCTTCCGATGCCCATTCTACACAGCATCGGATCCCTTGGCTGCGGGATGTGCGCACAATTCTGGAGCGGGAAATATCCCCCGATGCTGCCCGGGTATTGCTGCGGCAAAATCCCCTGCGAATTCTTAAGAACGAAGAAATCCCCGCCACAGAACCGAATTGGTTCTAATTTTTCAATACGTGAGTATCAAAGCGCAAAGGATGGAGAAATAATGAAATTAAGACACGCCGTACCGTACTTAATCATGATCGCGTCCGCCGTGGTCATTTTGATGGCATTCCAGATGTGGAAGCTGTCTGTAACGGATAACAATATCCCAAAGTTTTATGTGGACGAGGATATTTTGGAAATTTCCGTCGAGGATGGTGTCGAAACCTACCTGCAGGGTATTACTGCCCAGGATGACAGGGATGGTGATGTGACTGATACCATCGTTGTGGAGAAGTACGGTCAGATAGGGGATAACGACGAGTTTATCGTCACTTACGCCGCCTTCGATAAAAGTGGCAATGTGGCAAAGTATCGAAGAACAGTTCGGTTTAAGGATTATGTCAGCCCCCATTTTTCGTTGCATGCGCCGCTGATGTTCCTGTACGGCAGAGATGTGAGTGTGGAAAAATACGTTCATGTTATCGATGTGATCGATGGAGATATCAGCCACAAGATCAAACCCACCTTAATTTCTCAAGTGCCGCTGTCCTCCGAGGGCATTCACCAGATGATGTTCCGGATCACCAATTCCATGGGTGACACCGTGGAGCTGCAGCTTCCTGTGGAGATCTATCCCACCGGAAAGTATGACGCCTCCCTTACCTTGAAGGATTACCTTGTGTACCTGCCCAAGGGAAGCTCTTTTAATGCGGAGGATTTCCTGGGTACATTTACCCACCATGATATGAGCATCTCTCTGGACAACGGTGTTCCGATGAATTTGAAGCTGATGATTTCCGGGTCTGTCAATACCGATGTGAAGGGCGTGTATCCTGTGACCTATACCGTTTCCTATGAGCGGGGTCAATACACCTATTCTGCAGTATCCAAGCTGATCGTCATTGTGGAAGGATAATGAATATGGAAAATATGAAAGAAAAGAATACTTCCGAATCCGGTCTGCTGGCGTTTGATCCTATCGTTCTGATTCGAGATCTGCTTAAACGGTGGCTGCTGGTGGTTGCTATATCCATCGTGGTGGGTGCCGGTGCCTATATTCTCAGTGATTTGACCTATCAACCTCAGTATCGAACCTATACCACCTTTGTCGTTACCTCCCGCAGCAGCAGCAGTACGGTTTACTCCAATCTCTCCTCCACCTCAGCCCTTGCCAATGTGTTTTCCGAAGTTATCAACAGCTCCGTCATGCGGAAAATGATCCTGGAGGAAGCGAATATTTCCTATTTTAACGGCTCCATTTCTGCCAGCAGCATTCCTCAAACCAATCTGCTGACTTTGACCGTTGTTTCCTCTGATCCCAAGGCAACCTTTGATGTAACCAGAGCCATCATCAATAACCACGAGGAGCTTACTTTCCAGATCATTGGTGATATCGTGCTGGATATTTTGCAGGATCCTGTGGTACCCACCGCCCCAATTAACCATTCCAACTCAGTTTCCAATATGCGGCTGGCCATGCTGGCGGCTGCGTTTGGAACCAGTGCGCTGCTGATCTTTTTGTCCTATAACCGGGATGCAGTGCGCAGTGCCAAGGAAGTTCGCAAAAAGCTTGACTGTCACTTCCTTGGTGAGATCCCCCACGAAAAGAAATACAAGACATTGAGAAAATGGCTCAGCCGTGAAAAAACCGGTATTGTTATTTCCAATCCCACTACCAGCTTCCATTTTACCGAAAATATCCGCAAGCTTCGCCGCCGAATTGAGCAGCGTATGGGCGGCGGACGTGTGCTGATGGTGACCTCCGTTATGGAAAACGAGGGAAAATCTACGGTTGCCGTAAACATCGCAATGGCTCTGCATCAAAAGTATGACCGTGTGCTGATGCTGGAATCTGATCTTCGTAAGCCTGCGATCCATACCATCATGCAGCAGAACGATGTGAAAGTGTCTGTAAAAGATGTGTTGATCAACGGCGCCGCACCGGATACCGCAATCATTCAAGACCGCGCTACTGGCCTGTATATGATGCTTGATCCCAAGGGTCTTCGCAATCCCGGCGATATCCTCAGCTCCATGTCCATGAATCAGCTTCTGCAATGGACCCGGGAGAATTTTGATTATGTTGTCGTAGACCTGCCGCCCATGTCTGTTGCCACCGACGCAGAAAGTGTTCTGGAATTTGCGGACTCCAGCCTCCTGGTAGTTCGGCAGAATGTCGTCAAGGCAGACGCACTGAACCGTGCCATTTCCGCTATGAAGCGCGGCAAGGCAAAGCTGGTAGGCTGTGTGCTCAATAATGTGTACAGCAGCTTCCTTTCCTCCGGACAGGGCATCCGTGGCGGTCATTACGGAAAGTACAGTAAGTATGGCAAGTATGGTGCTTATGCATCCAAACACACAGAATCTTAAGAAAGGCGGATGATCATGGAATATAATAATAACGATCTTCAGCCCATCAATTTGACGGTTCTGCTGGATGACTTTCTGAAAGAAGCTAAAAAGCTGTGGCTTTTTGCGATCGTGTTGATTTTGATTTGCAGCATTGGACTTGCAGGTTTCCGATATGTGACTTTTTCTCCTTACTATCAGGCCAGCGCTTCCTTTACTGTTAAAGTTGTCAACCCTCTCCATTCCAACGTCAGCGGCTACAATTCTGCTGCCGCAGAACAGATGGAAAAAACCTTCCCCTATATTCTTAACAGCGATGCCCTTCGGGAAAAGGTTATGAAGTATCTGGGCATAAGCTATGTACCCTCTGTGTCCGCCAGTGTGGTGGCCGGTAGTAACATCTTTACCCTTGAAGTCACCGATGTCGATCCCAACCGTGCCTACCAGATCCTTCAGGCAGTGATCGCTTGCTATCCCGAGGTGGCAGATTTTGTCGTTGGTCCTACCAAAATGATTCTTCTGGATGATTCAGGTGTTCCAACTACGCCCAGTAACGCCTTTTCCATCCAATCACCGCTGAAAAAGGGTGCCCTCATTGGTGCCGGACTTTGGGTCATCATCGTGCTTTTGCTGGCAATGACCAAGAGCACCATCCACAATGAGGTGGAACTGAAGCGGGTCCTGAACGTGGACTGCCTGGGCGAGCTGCCCACAGGACGTGTTATGCGTAAAAACATCTGCCCGCTGGTCATTAAGGGCGTGGATCGTACCGGTTTCGGTGAATCTGTACGTCTGCTTCGGTTGCGCGTGGAGAAGGAGCTTGAGGAAAAGCAACGAAAGGTTGTGCTGATTTCCAGTGCCATTCCCGGAGAGGGAAAAACCACTGTTTCCGTTAATCTGGCTATTTCCATGGCATTGAAGGGTAAAAAGGTGCTGATTATCGACTGCGATATGCGTAATCCTACGGTAGGAAAGGCGCTGGGCATCAAGAACAATGCCGGTATGGCAGAATATTTGACCACCAACGCACCTGTACGTGAGATCATTTCCGGTACAAAGGTGGAGAATCTTTCTGTAATTACCGGTGGCACCAATGTCAAGGCAGGTTATGCTGAACTGCTTTCCGATAAGCGTCTGGGACAGCTTGTAAAAGCCGCCAGCACCTTATTCGACTATGTAATTTTGGACACTCCTCCATGCTCCCTGCTGGCTGATGCGGCTGAGGTTGGTTCCGTTGCAGATGCTGCACTTGTGATCATTCGCCACGATTTTGCTTCACAGGAGCAGATCATGGACGGTGTGCGTGGTTTGGCAGACTGTGGTGTTCCCATTATGGGCTGTGTGCTCAACGGCATTGAACACGGCTTCGCCACAGGTTATGGTTACGGTTATGGTTATGGCCACGGCTACGGTTACGGCTATTCCTACCGTCATAGCTACGGCTACGGTAACAATAAATGATGCGTGGGGCAGAGCTTGCGCTGCTGGCACTGTTAAGGGCTGCACTTTCCGGAGAAAGATTACAGGAGCTGCCACCACTGTCCCAGGAGGAAGTTCAGTCACTATTTCAATTGGCCTTCGAGCATAAGATCATGCCGCTGATCTACGATGCAGGTTATCCGCATTTTCAGCAGCTTCCGGTCCGGCAGTCTGTTCGCCAGCAGGCGATCCTGCAGACGTTAAAATCCGTTGAGTTCCATAAGTTATACAGTATGCTTCTGGATGCAGGTTTACATCCGGTGGTCGTTAAGGGTATCGTTTGCAGAAAGCTGTATCCCAATCCTGATCTGCGTGGTTCTGCTGACGAGGATCTTTGGGTACACCCGGATGAATTTGATGCTGCTTGTACGGTACTGCGGGAATTTGGAATGGAGACCACTGAGCGAAGCATGGATGCTTATGAGTTTCCTTTCCGGAAGGTCGGAAGCCCGCTGTATATTGAGCTGCACCGCTCCCTTTTCCCGCCGGATAATCAGGCGTACGGTAAGTGGAACCATATGTTCCGCCATGTTTTTGATAGTTTGTATACTGAAACCGTAGACGGTATGCCTTTGTACACGATGGCGCCCGGGGATCATTTATTGTATTTGATCCTTCATAGTCTAAAGCATTTCATGCACAGTGGCTTTGGTATCCGTCAGGTTTGTGATATTTGTATGTTTGCAACATATCATGGCAATACTATCGACTGGGATGCTATGCTTGAAAATTGCAACAAAGTCAACGGTGGTTACTTTGCGGCAGCGATTTTTGAAATTGGGCAGCAGTATTTGAATTTCGATCCTGACTATTGCGGCTATCCGGCTTCCTGGAGATCCATGTCTGTTGATGTGGAACCTTTGTTGCAGGATCTGCTTTGCAGCGGTGTATACGGCAGTTCTTCCGTCACCAGAATGCATTCCAGCAATATCACTCTGGATGCGGTAGCAGATAATCTGCACCAGGGCAGGGGAAGGGCCTCCATTTTCGGCTCGGTATTCCCCTCCGCTAAAAAGCTGGAAGCACGTTTTCCTTATTTGAGAGGACGGCACTGGCTGGTTCCCTTTGCCTGGGCACAACGACTGCTGCAATACTGTACAGAAACGAAATCCAGTGATGTAATAGAATCTGTTCAGATCGGTTCCCAACGGGTAGAACTGCTTCGTCAATATGGAGTTATCAAATGAAAGAAAACAATGAAAAGAAAAAATTCAACTTTGGCAAGCTGCTGCTGATTATTTTGCTTGTCATCATTTTGCTGATTTTCTCAATCTTTGCCATTGGATATGGATATTACCGTTCCAAGATCGGTCTTTTACAGCCGGATCCCCCTGTGACAGAAACCCTTTCTCCATCAGAGGAAGCGCAGGTCAATGATGATGCGCAGGACTATGTCAGCGAGATAGAAGATGTACTGGGCACGGAGCCGGAAGTGGAAGCAACAGAAGCCACTGCTCCCGTTATAGAGGACGGAGAGGTAATCAACATCCTGCTCATTGGCACCGACGAGCGTAAAAAAGAGTATAGCACCAACGCCCGCGGCGATACGTGCATTCTGCTGTCTGTGAATACCCATGGCGATCACCCTGTGATCTCTCTGGTCAGCTTTGAACGTGGTATGGGTGTTCCCATTCTGTCCGGTCAGTATCAGGGAAAATGGGATTGGCTGACCCACACGTTCCGCTATGGCGGCGCTGAGCTTATGCTTCAGGAGATTCAGTATTGCTTCAAGGTAGATGTGGATCACTATGTGCGGATCAATCTGAATTCCTTTGAAAAGGGTATCGATGCCATCGGTGGTGTGACAGTTTATTTTGATGACGCGGAAGCTACCTATTTCCGTGATGGTCATATCAATTACGATATTTACCCGGGCTATAATCACTTAAACGGTCACGATGCCCTTGCTTATGCCCGGCTTCGTGAAATAGACAGCGACTGGCAGCGCATTCAGCGGCAGCGGGAAGTCATCTTTGCCGCGTTGGAGCAGGTCAAGGGAATGGACCTGGCACAGATCGATTCCTTGTGCAATTATTTGCTGTCCCTTGTTCGTACCAATGTGCCCGAAAGTGTGATTACAAAACTGTTGCTGCTGGCTCCCAGCTTGCCCAATATGGAGTTCCAGCAAATGACGATCCCCCAGAAGGGAACTTATGGCGGTATGACCGGCATGGGCGGAAGACCCCTCTTTGCGGTGGATTTTGAGACCAACACCCGGATCCTCCATGAATTCCTTTACCCCCATTTATACGACGATCAGGAATAATCTATTTTGCCGCCGATGCTGTTGCACCGGCGGCATTTTGTTGTTACATATCAAAGGCAGGATTCATATAGTAGACATTCTTTTGATTCAATTTTTCACGCAGAAGCTGAATGGCTTCACCAAAACGTTGGAAATGAACGATCTCCCGCTCTCGCAGAAATCTGATCACATCGGTAACATCAGGATCATCGGAAAGACGAAGAATATTGTCATAGGTGGTTCGTGCTTTCTGCTCCGCAGCAAGATCCTCTGTCAAATCGGTAATGGGATCTCCCTTAACCTGCATAAAGGCAGCAGTATATGGGGTACCGGAAGCAGTTGTCGGATAAACGCCAGTGGTGTGATCTACAAAATACGGAGCAAAGGCAGAATCCTGTATCTGACTGTCAGACAGATTTCTTGTCAACTGATGGACAATGGAGCCTACCATTTCCAGATGTCCCAATTCTTCTGTACCGATATCTGTCAAAAGCCCCTTTAATTCATCGAAAGGCATGGAATATCTCTGGGACAGGTAACGAAGGGATGCTCCCAGTTCACCGTCAGGACCACCATATTGAGAGATAATGACCGATGCAAGACGGGGATTGGGGCGAGCGATCTTCACAGGATATTGCAGCTTCTTATCATACACAAACATACTCAAGCCTCCTTGTTGGCGCAGTATTCCCAGGGCCAGGGATCATCCAGCCAGCGGTAGTCACCCTCCGTGGGGATCGCGTGATTCACCGGACCGTATTTTTCAGAATACATCATCATTGCCTTGTGGTAGATTTTTTGATAGGCTCGATAGACCTCCAATGCTTCCTGATCATCCCGGTGCGTATCCAGATAGAGCGCCAACTCCTGGATCGCAAACGCCATGGTCTGCAGCTCCGTCATAGGTGTCACAGGTTTTTCATTCTGATTGACCGATCCCATAAAAGGAAGTTCCAGTCCAGGGAATAACGTGCCTCGAACAAAGCCGGTTGCAGCTTCGTATTTCGGCGGATTTTTGGACTGGAAGGGGACATAGGGATTTGCAAGGGGTGCACTGGACGGCAGCATCCCTTCCCGGCATGCTTTGTCGCATTTTTTCGAATCCAAATCAATTCCTCCATTTCATAATAATTGGAATTGTCACTCCGTGTCATTCTATGCCGCATTTCATAAAGGAGTGAGCAGTTGCATAGAAATGAAGGAGGTGATTTCGGTGAAATTATTCAAAGCAATGATACCATTCTATGTGCTGGTACTAGTGGGTGCAATCGGTTTGAGCCATTGGGCAAGTCGCACAGTAACCGCATTCGTTCAGTCCATGCCGGTGAAAAACCGCAGTTATGTTGTGATCGATGCCGGACATGGAGGTATAGACGGAGGAGCGACATCCTGCAGTGGAGTTTTGGAAAGTAAGATCAATCTGGAAATCGCCTTACGTCTGAAC
>JAEIGA010015190.1_pt1 | contig 11726 bp, 20 predicted proteins | sample 9270691 | NCBI WGS metagenome assembly JAEIGA01 (sample SAMN17057246, study PRJNA624740) | gut metagenome | biome: biome; isolation source: fecal sample | host: Bos grunniens | place: China: Xizang | collected 2019
ATTTATCATCGGTGTCTGTTGCCCAAATAAATTAAAGAGTGAACTTACTTTCATTCTTTTCACCCTCCTTTTTTGTATTATTAAAGGTGTTACCAGTAAAAGTAGAAGTGAAACTTGATGATGGTTTAGTTTCTAAGTCTAATATTCTTGTTTCTAAACCATTATATTTTTTTAATAATTCATCATAAGTTTCTTTTGTAACATAATTACTTAAATCTACTTGAGGGGTAACTTGAGGGATGATTTCCACTTCTTGTGTAGGAGGATCACTGAGTACTTTAGTAACCAATGGCAAAGGAATGCCATTATTGTCTACCGATTTAATATACACAAAATCTCCTTCAGAATCGAAAAGTGGAAGAGTAGTGCCTCGAGCAACTGGATATGATTGAGCACCAGCTTTTCCTTGAACCCATACCATTAATGAGTTCGAACTTGTTTGTCCAGGTTGGACATTTTGGTTTTGTGGTTGTTCTACCACTTGTTGTGGATATATCATCGGCATCATTGGTTGTGCCTGAGGATAATATCCGTAATAAGGTGTTGAATAGTATGCCATTACGCATACCTCCTTTCTTTAGATAATATTATCTCATATAATAGAATATGGGACTCTCCATTCCAGAGTCATAACTATCATAATAGCTACCATCTATAACAGCGACCACATGGCTTCCAGTCGCCAAAATAAAAATACCGTAGGGATTATCATAACAAAAATCCCTTACGGTATAACAATCTGGGCAAGTATTAGGAATGACTTTACGAATAAATCCACAACCTCTAAGATATGAATCCCACACTTCGTTTGAATCACCCCAATCTTTCATTAGATATCCTTGAATACATAATTCTAGGTAGGTATGATCCCAAGATTGATTCATTGCTTTAGATATTGCTCGCACCACACAATCTCCTCGATTTTTATGATGTGGATTTGGATTATAATATTTGTAAGCCATTGTTCTAATACCTCCTTAGATATCAGTTGTTACTGTTGTTTTTTAATTTCCTCTATAACCGAATTAATAATTTCTTCGGATATATTAAGACTTTCTTTTAAATTATATATGAACGCCGTAAGAGAATATTCGTTATCCATAAAGTCGTCCATCTTCATTTTGAGAAGAGTTGAAAATTCCGTATACTCAGCTTCAGGAATAGAAGATATCAATACATTTATAGCACCTTCCTTACAAAGCTTATCATACTCATAAACAACTTCTTCTTCGTTTATTTCTATATCTGTATATAATTCAATTAAACGCATAACGAAAAACAAATAACGATTAGCACTATTTATTTTTACAAATTTTCTGTCTCCGTCTTTAACGAAACAAGTCGCCTTTACGATTGCATCACAATAACTACATTTTGTTATGTATGGAACATAATCTGTTACTATATGCTTATTAATAAATCTTTTAAAATTATCTTCTGTTGTTTTTATATTTGTTCTATATGCTTTTACAAATGAATCTACTGATATTCCCATAATCACTTTCTCCTTTTATTCATTGTTTGATATTACCCAAAAAATAAAATAATATCCATCATCTGTTTCAATATGATATTCATTATTAGCGCAGAAAAACTTCATATTTTTAATCTGCGTATTTTTATTTGTATCCATTAATAAATTACACTCTTGTGGTGTGATTTTATAATTTCGTTCCTTTAAAAAATTCTCGATTTCTACCGAATACATTAATACACCCCCTATAGAGTTTATACTTTTTCCTTATACATTCTTAATGCGCCTTCCCCAATTAAGATAGCATCAGCTTGGTCATCGCTCGCTGGTGTAATCCCATAGTTGTTTATGACATATGTTATAGAGAAGTTTTTTTGTTCTTGTCTTTTGACTCCTTTTCCATTTGGAAAATCTGGAATATATTTTCGCCACGCCGATGGCATAACACAATGAAACTCTGCATTATTCAAAATACACCATGTGAAAACCACTCCTTGAATACGATTTAATTTTTTCTGTGTTTCGGGGTTTCCGTGACAATATGTATCTTCAATAAAAACAATGGAAGGGGAGTAGTAGTCCAACCCCTTCCAAAGTTTTAATCCCATTTGTTTTTGACGTTCTTCAACGTCTTTGATATTGCTCATATCAATAATATGAGATTCTTTGTATTCACCATTATCCCATACGGCAAGACCAGAACATTTGGTAGAACAATCAAGACTAAGTAGTCTTATTTCTTTTTCCATATAATCACCAATCTTCTTTTGATAAATGCGCTGTCCATGCACGTTTTTCAAGTAATTCGCTATATTTGTGTAATATATGTTGAGTACTTGCAACGGTTATATTATTTTTAAATTCAGGATGTTCTTTAGTATATAACTCATACCTTCTTATATCATCCATAACTTGATCCCAAGCATCCTTACTATGTTCTTTTCCTAATTGAAGTTCATCTTCAAAACGTAGAATCCGAACACGAATGGTTATTGCTTGATTTTCATCAACCTTTTTCTCCAAAGCATCCATTTTATCGCCAAGTGCTTTTACGCCTAACATTTTACCTACTAATCCGCCAAACCAAGACCATGGGTTAATCTTAACTGGCGAAACCTCAACGGCGCTAAGTAAAATAAAAACAAGAATGGTTTTGACTCCAGGAGTATTAATTGCAGTAGTCCACCAATCATACACATTAACACTAAGTATCATATTGTGTAACCATCATCTTTACTAAGTTGTTTATATACTTGATGTATTCCTATAGCTAATCCGCCACTTGCAATTCCTGAAGCAACCGCCTCATATGATAACCCATTCATTATTAAACCAGATATACCACCTATTAATATTGATATAATTGGTAAATAATTATCTTTAACAAGTCCAGTTTTCTTTATACCATAACAGATACAAAAACATACAACTGCAATAATTGGAACTGCAAATTGTTCTATTAATTCTGCAACATTCATGACCGTTCCTCCTCACTTAATGTTTAATTTAATAAACTTAATAAACTTCGTAGTACCTTTACTACATATTCCATTTCTTCATACGTTGTCTCATTACTTAATGTAAACCTAATACACTCCATAGCTTCTTCATTGGATAACCCATACGCCTTAGCAACATGGCTTGGTTTATCAGAATCGGTACTACAAGCAGACCCAGTTCCTACATAGATATCTCTATCATTTAGTAAATTCATTAATGTTAATCCATTTACTTTAGGAAATCTAATGTATATATTATTTGGTAATCTATTTTCTTTTGTACCAATCAATATGCCACCCATATCTTCTAGGCACGATAATAAATAATCTCTTTTGTTCTGTAGAGGGGATGTATTATAATCAATTTTGTCAAAAGCAGCCCCTAAAGACGCAATTAACGGAGTAGGGTAAGTGCCACCTACTAATCCTTGCTCGCCCCAAATAATCGGTTTAATATGTTCTCGAATTACTTGACGAGCGACAAGTAGACCACTTCCTTTTATGCCGCCAATTTTCTGTCCAGACATTGATATGGCATCTATTCCCCAACATTCCATATTAATAGGGTAGTAGGGAATATATTGTGTTGCATCCATATGTAAAAAAGCATTGTCGTATTTTTTGACAATGCCAACTATCTTTTGTATTGGTTGTATTATTCCAGTCTCGGAATTTGCCATTTGAATAGATACTAACGTTGGAACTTTCATTTCTTCCGTAGAATACCTAAGCACCTCGGTTAATTCATCTAAATTAATTAATCCATTTTTATCTACATTTAGTATATGTCGATATGTAAGTAGATTGTTAATTAATAACATAATATCATTGTGTTCTACATTAGTTGTAATGATCATTGCATTCGGATGTTTGGCTAAAAACCCTTGAATAATTAATTGATTACTCATTGTTGCTCCGCTTGTAAAAAATATATCCTCACTATCACAATAAATTTTAGACGATATATTTTTTTTAACCATTTCTATACAATCATTGGCAAGATTTCCTTCCTTGTGTTTTGAGGATGGATTACCATATAATCTTTCGGCAACTTCTGTAAATTTTGCCAATATATCCGAATCAACTTTTGTACTCGCTGCATTGTCTAAATAAATAGGTTTCATAAAACAATCACCTACCTTTGACTCAGCCATTCTTTATATAAAGAATACGTTTCATTTCTTTCAAATACAAATACAACTATTGGAGTATTTGTACGAGAATCTATACTAGGATAAATATGTATCGGCTCAACCCCTTTGCTCCAATAGAATGCAGCTTGTTTAGGATTGACGATGCATATATGTTTGTCTAAATTAATTTTCTTAATCTCCATTTATTCATCTCCAATCACTTAATTAATACCTACTATGTTAGGGTTGATTTTTCAAACAACATTACAAGGACATTGTTTGAATCAACATATATATCACAAGGATATAATCCGTTTGCAATATATAGTTTTTGTTTATATCTATCTTTTACTTTAATAACTTTTTTTACATCGTAATCATATGTGTAAAATCTTGGTTTTATTTTCATAATCCTTCTACTCCTAAAAAAAGGAGTAGCTAGTACTACTCCTCGGTACTAGCCTTCTCCTTGTTATCATTCTTCTTAAACTTATCACGCTTAATAAAAGAATTGGCAATAGAAGTCTTAGGCTCTTCAGCCTTCTCTTCTTTAACTTCAGCCTTAGGCTCTACCTTAGGTTCTTCTATTTTCATTCCGTTAACTTCTTTTAATTTATTCGCAATAGATTTTTTGAATTTTGAAAAGTCAGTAACGTTATATTTCTTAATTATTGCCTTAACTTCGTTGGCACTCATAAGTTCCATATTGTAAGCAGAAACCGCATTAAATATTTCCTTACACTCTTCACAATCAAACTCTGTCATCCATGTTGGGAGTGAAGAAAATTCTGGGCAGTTATTACAATATCTATAAGTCTTACCACAAGCCAGACATTCTCTTTTCTTAGCCATAATTAATCACCTTTCTATTATATTTTAGGGAGGAGATAATCCTCCTCCCTAATTATAAATTATAATTAACCCTGGAACTGAGTTGTATCGTACTCGTCAGAATCCTCTGCGATTGCGATATAATACAGTACCTGTCCCTTACCACAGTAGTCCTTAAGAGCTGTTGCAGTAAATGACTGAGTAGAATCTGTATTAAATGCAAGTTCTACGTCAGGTGACATCTGGAACTTAGGGAATACAACATAAAGAGCACGTACTGTCTCAGAATCACAAAGGTCTGAGCAAAGAACTCTAAATGTAGCCTTGCACTCCTTAGGGAACTTATCACCAGTCTGATCTACTCTTGCAGCGATGTTTCCATCAGCAACAGTATACTCATACTTAATCTGTACTGTATCTGTAGCATTTGTAGGAAGTGTAACAGTTGTTACTCCACCAGAAGTTGCAACTGCATATGTATTAACACCAGCTGCATCGCCCTTTACATACTTCTTCTCTACATCAACTACACCATTATCTGATGTACCATAAAGCATAAGAGTGCCATCGATTGGAAGGTCAGGAAGTGGATATGGTGAATCTGTCTTAGCAATCTGCATAATACGTGGAAGAGTTACCGCTGTACCAACCTTCTTTGCAGAACCTGCCTGGATTGCAGCCATGTTAAGTGAGAATACAGCATTCTCGCCTGTGATTTCAACAGACTTTGAAAGGAAGTATCTCTTAAGAAGAACTCCCTGAGCATCTGTCTTATCTTTTGTTTCAGAAGTTGTGTTAACGCTAAAATTTGAAATCTGATCGAGAACGGCAATAAGCTCTTCGTCTTCTTTTGACTCGAACCAGCCATCAACAACACGATCGATAACAAGCTGATCAAAATTTATAATAGCCATAATCTTTTCTCCTTTTTTTTATTATTCTTGTTTTACATTTAACTTGCCACCATTAGGAGCAAGAGAACTCTTGAGGGTTTTGCCACCCTTCTTTTTATATTTATCTTCACTATAAGTCCATTGGAAACTCTCAGATGGAATCTTCGAAGTATCCACAAATCCAGACATTGAACCTTGCAACATTGCACAAGCTTGTTTTTTGCCTTGAATTTGCATAAATGACTTAGTGAATTGATACATTGTTAAATCAAATGCCGTTTCATATGTATATGAAAATTCTTCGGTATTGACCAACGAAATAATGCCATTATGAAACATAGATTCATATGGGGCATCTTGATTTTTGCTACGTTGTTTTCTATCATCCATTATCAAGATTTTAGCCGTAGCTTTATTTCCAGCTTTACGTCCTTTATGAACAAAGCCTATCATTTCCCGAATATACATAATCATCTCGTGATACATTTCTTCGGTAAATATATATTGAACAGGGGGATATTCTATATCATTGATTATTAATGGTTCAGAATTAACAAGTACAATCTGAGGTTCAGTATCATCTTGATTCTTTTTAAATTCCATTGGTATTAGTTTTGAAAAATCTAAATTTCCAAGAACCAACCTAGTATCATCTACTGTAATATTGCGGGTAATTTGAATAAAAAAGTTCCAATCTGAAACCGTCATAAAGTCTATTCCCGCATCCGCAAATGTCGATGGCATATCCCAAGCACAAGAACACATCATCCAAAATGTATTGAAAAATTTTTGTTCTCCTACTTCTTCAATTTCACCAAGTGTAGGTTGATAAATGGTTAACAAATCACTGAGATGAATGGGCTTACCACGTAATAGTTTTAATCTATCAACATCTTTAGCCATATTATCTTCTTAGGTTAAAAGATTTTCCATCAGCCCTAGTCAGTGAATTTGTTGTTTTTTGTTCAAACACAAGAGTACGAGTACTAAATTTAGTATCCGTAACACTTGGTTTGTCAGAAATAATTTTTAATTGATTACCAAATATATTTGAACCATTAAACTTATCAATAAGAACCCCTGCTATCAAATCTTTTCGAGCCGCACCAATTTCAGAAACAATACCATTCTTCTCATTACAAAGAATATAAAATATAATTTGCAGATATTTGATATCTGGATTATATCTAGCCTCTTCTTCAAGAGATATTTCATAACATAAAAAGTTCTGAATATTGGTCTGAGTTTCTGGAATAATAAATTCAGGACGAATATTTATACCAAAATACTCATCATTCTCGGCATCGGAATCTTCGAGTTCTTTATTATTTAATAACCAAATAAGAATATCGTCTTCAAGAAGTTTTTGTTTAATAATTTCCTTATAACGAATATCATCTTCATTTGGTTTCTTTTTTAAATCTATAAGGTATTGCTTTTGCTCAGGTGTAAGATTACGTTTTCTTTTTGCCGCCATAATACACCTCCTTATAAACTAACAATCTGTAACTGTAATTCCGCAGTTACATCTTGTCTAATATTTTTAATTGTCAGAACTCTATCTAAATATTCTTCTCCGCCTATAAATTTAACCTTTATTACATTTGGAGAATCCGTCTCTAAAACTTTGACTAAATCAGAAACGTCTATGTCGTCCATAAGGTACAACCATTCGCCTGGTGTTTGGTCAATAATTTCTTCAACAGTATCGTAATAGGTAATAGTAATTTTTTTATACGAACCATTAACCTTTACGTGTGGCTCAGAACCAGCGTAAGTAATTTCGGCATAAGCACCAGATACAGTAGGTTCTGGTATAGGCTCATTTTCAGTAGGTAGATTTATATCTGAATAATAATCTGCCCACATACCTATTACTTTATTATCATCATCTCTTTCAATATAATCATGATGTTGATCAAATGACGTTTGGGCAAACGTAAACATTATATTTCCTTTATGTGCCAATCCTTCAACTTTTGTAACACGCCAAGTAATTGGTTCAGGAAGGTCTACGCTAATAATAGTCCTTATGTTGTAATACAAGGTTTTAGAGATATCATTATATGGGAGAATAGCTTTAGTTTGATTCTCTTGAGATTCTGTTATATGATCTCTCCAAACACCACTATTGTATGAATTTTGAGATTGTTCTACTCCCCACATTTCCATCTTTTTACCTTTATACATCCATTGGAATTTATATCCACAAGGTAGTATTGCCCATGTAGGAAAATCATGATTATATAAACTTGCAGTAGCAACTACAAGCCATCTATTCCATATTCCTTTTTCATCTTTGATATCACAATATAATCCAACTGGAAATATACTGCTTGTTTTATCAATAAATGATTCTTTGTAATATGGAATATTACATTTATAACTTGGCTTAAACATAATACGAAGATCAACCTCGTCTTTATTTAAACTCTTATAAGACGACAACATATATTTAATATCAATAGGTATTTTAGTTTTTGAACACTCGGGATGTAGATTAGTATTTTTATCCCTTTCATCATCATGATCATAATCATAAAAATATGCGACCATAGACGATGGATCATCATACCAAGTGTGTTCTATAACCCCTTGTGCCTCAAAACTATGTCTTTCACCATTGGTTCTTACCCCGCCTATACTATGCATTTGCTTAAAAGAGTTAATATTCATAGTTGCACCTCCTTTAATCTTTATGTGCAATTTTTGCACTTCGGTTTTCAGGAATATCTGCAACTTTTGCTCCAGCATCTAGTATAAGTTTTCGATATTTGATAAAATCAAAATCGTCATTTATTAAATCTTTGGCTTCTTCTAAGAGACTCATAATAGTAACTATCTCTTGTGGTTCTCCAAGTAATTTATTAAAACCTGAAATCTGCCACATAAGAGAAGAGTGAGCCTCACTTAAATCTATATTAGGAAATTTTTCATGTGTCTTTAAATCTTCGGCAACCAATAATAGGAAAAATATTCTTTTACGAATAATGTTTTTTGTTTCAGAAATTTGTTGAGAAGAATATTCGCCATACTTATATGTATACATTATCCATTACACAAATAAGGATTATATATATAACCCCTATCCCTCAATAGTTTTCGAACTTTATCTTCCGCATCAGCTTTAATACTTTGCAATTCAGCTAAGTGAGATTGCTGTGCATAGAATTTCTGTTCTTTACTATTAGTAACCATCTGATTAATTAGGGTAGTGGTCTGCAATTTTGGAGTAATCCATTCTACAACCATAGCAGTACCCAATAATTCTTCAACAAAATTCTTATCTAAATAATCATCTACCGATGATGTCAACACATATTCCATTTCGGCAAGTTCATCATTTGCCGAGAACGAATCAAATATTCTATATATATAAGATTGACTTAAAACAGAGCGAAGCCAATCTAGCATCTGTTCGGTCATAATAGGTTCATTAAGATTTGCAAAATCATAATCACGAATCTTATTTAAAAACCTTGAATAAATATTATTGTAAGAAGAGGTCATAGTACACCTCCCTTATCTTAATCTGACAGAAGTTCATTTAACAGACTAAGGTCAGTACCAAAAACTTCATCGAGAGCTTTTATCTTGCGTATACTATCTATTTCACCACTCACTATCTGATTAACAGCCATAGATTTAAGTGAATCAACCGCACCCTTAGGAAGTTTACTTATAGCTTGTTGCATTTCATAATTAGGTAAATCAAGGATTTCCTTAATATTCTTTGTTGCAAAATGCTCATCATAAAACTTCTTAAGCGTAGGATATTCTGCTATGAAATCTTCATCCATAACAATAAATCTTGGATTGTATACCGCCTTATTTCTTGCTCTAACGAGAGCAACAAGGTCTCTGTATTCAATATCAGTTTCATCGTCATAATCGGTGAAGGTATATTTCATACCAGTTTTTATTCCGTCTACAAACAAAATACCATGTGTTACAGAACGACACTTAATTCCATCACTAGGTTCAAACTCACGCTTAGTTGGTTTTGTTTTTGTCTGCTTTACCTCTTCAACTTTAGTTTCTTCTGTCTTTGCAGTAGTTTTTGTCATTGCTTTTCTAGGCATAATTATTTCTCCTTTTATTCATGAAATAGGAGAGGACTAAGCCTCTCCTTATAATTGAATATCTTAGATATCCCAATATCCGAAATATCTACCAAGAACAACGCCGAAGCCAAGTCTTCTCTGAACTTCGTATGTCTGGATATCACTGAGGTTATCTCCTCTTTCCATCTGCTCGAGGATTTCTGTGTCTCCCTCATCGATCATCTTAATAAACTTACCTTCCTCACCAATAACTGGGATGATGTAAAGCTTATCTGTATCGAATACATACTGGCTCATAGACTTATCCTTGAATCTATTAGGAATAGTAATAAGTCTTGTTCCCTCATAAATACCGATGTTACCAGTATTCATAACAGAATCTCTCTGATCCTTAGCTGCCCAATTAACATCAGCCATACCGCTAATCTGTGAAAGAGCGCTCTTTGTACCCATAATAACAACGTCTGCACCATTGTTTGCAGCTGAAACAGCCTCAACAATACCATCAAAGTCAGACTTGTTTGTAGAATCAAGTGTGCCTGTACCCTTGAACTGAGCTGGAAGTGCAGTAACTGCAGCACCAAGCTGTGCATATGACTCTTCCTGAATCATTGCTACATATGAACGTCCAATGTTAGAAATCCACTTAGCCCAATCTACGTCACCAAGGACATAACGATTGATGTCAGCGCCAATCTTAACTACATAAAGGTCAGTGCTTATAGGAAGAGTTCTTCTTCCACTAAGTCTCTGAAGGATATGATCATGATGTGATGTACCAGCCTTTGCGATTGAGAAGAGTGCATCATCATCTTCGATAACAAAATCCTGTCTGTCGCCAAAAGCGATAGTCTTTCTATCAACAAGTGCGTTAAAGAAATCAGACTCTTGGAAACTTGTCTCGATAACAGTGTCTACAGTATCCTCGATAATATCATACCACTGTCTACCATTATCTCTGATTGCTCTACGAACTTCTTTCTTATCCTTAATATCTGTAATACCAAGCACCTGACGAGAAAAGTCGAGGATTTTAGCATTAGCTTCCTGCTTAGAGATTACTCTCTGTGACTCATCATCAAAAATCTCACGACCAAGAGCTACGTCTGTCATAAGATTGGATATTGACTCATAATCTGTGTTGTTAGCTGCAAATACAGCCATAGTATGCTCATTAAATTTCTTAGCCATTTTAATTTCCTCCTTTCCTCAAATTATGGTTGTACAACATACTTGCCAGCACTATACTTAACTGTTTTGCCGGCTACTGGTGTACCTGTGAAAGCTGCACTTGAAAGTGATACAATATCACCAAGGTGAAGCTCCATACCCTGTGTTACATCACCAGTTGCATTGTAGAAAAGACCCTCTTCTCTAAGCTCTGCCTCTGGATATGGACTAATAGGTGCGTTGTAAACAAAGAAATACTGTCCGTCAAGCTTTGTAAACTCAACATACCAACCGCCCTCTGCGGATGCCTCTCTGATTACACCTTCAACCTTATTGTCGGCTACAGCAGCCATCTTGTACTGCTCGAATGAAACATAATCGCCCTTTGCTGCAAGAACACCGTTATCTTGATTAGCCATCATAACAAGGTTAATAACGTGTCCATACTGTCCCATAGCTGATGCTACAAAACTAGGGAAGGCAATTATATGAGTATTGTTTTTTGTAAAATCAATTGCCATAATCTATTTCTCCTTTCAAATTTTGACAAAAAAAATAAGACCTAATTGGTCTAAAATAATTTATGCGATATATAATCGCTTGTTTACTTCTTAAAGATTCCGCCGTATCTACCTTGAGTTACTTCAGAACCTTTCTTTGAA
>JAEIGA010015191.1_pt1 | contig 11725 bp, 5 predicted proteins | sample 9270691 | NCBI WGS metagenome assembly JAEIGA01 (sample SAMN17057246, study PRJNA624740) | gut metagenome | biome: biome; isolation source: fecal sample | host: Bos grunniens | place: China: Xizang | collected 2019
GTGTCCGTGGTATCCAGTCTGCAACTTCAGGCAACGATCCTCTCTATGTGATCGACGGTGTTCCTTGCGATGCACGTGCATTCGCAAACATCGACGGTTCTGATATCGAGAGCCTTGAGGTTCTGAAGGATGCGTCAGCTGCAGCTATCTACGGTTCACGTGGTTCATGCGGTGTGATCCTCATCACTACAAAGCGTGGTTCTTCTGAAAAACCTGTCATCAGCTATGACGGACAGTTCAGCCTTTCACAGGTTGCAAAAAAGATAGACATGCTTAATGCATATGAGTGGACGGAAATGTATGTTGAGGCAAGAAACGGTGCTTACCTGAAGGAACAGCCTACTGGTTCGATCAACGACCCTGCATCTGCACGTAACAGTACATATGCACGTATCAAGCCTCAGATTCTTGAGTATCTTTACGACGAGACAGGTACTCTGACCGATACAGACTGGCAGGATGCCATCTTCCGCACAGCGCAGACTCACAAGCACTCGGTTTCAGTTTCTGCAAGGACAAAGAATTATAACTACTATGTAGGTGCTAACTTCCTTCAGAGAGAAGGTACAATCATCGGATCGGATTTCCAGCGTTTCGGTGCACGAATGAATCTGGATGGCAAGAGAAACCGCCTTACATACGGAATCAGCTTCTCTCCTTCATATTCAAAGACAAATCATGTGAATGCCGAATCTCAGTACGGTGCGGACGGTGTGATTGCAGCAGCACTTACTACACCTCCTGTACATCCTGTATATAATCCGGACGGCAGCTACAACTGGGATATGATGGGTCTCTTCAAGAAGGAGGACAACATCGGAGTCGGTGACACACAGACCAACGTAACCCTCAATGCGGTTGCTCTTGCAAATGAGATCGATGACGTACGCGAGAAGATCAACATAATCGGTAATGCATACGTAGGAATCGAATTCATCAAGGGCCTTCAGTACAAGCTCTCTCTCGGAGGAGACTTCTATTCATATAACAGAAACTACTATCGTCCTTCGTATATTCCTGATGCAAACGTGAAGAACCTTATCTCTAATAGGGATCAGGACAAGACTCAGGACGGTCTCTCTTCTGTAGGAATTGTAGCTTCTACGCCTAACGCGACATATGCAAGCAACCTTTACTTCCACTGGAACATCTCGAACCAGCTGTCATTCAACAGGAAGTTCGGTGACCACTCAGTGAACGCGATTGCAGCGTATGAGGCTGAAAAACAGAATGTAAAGACTGCAACCCTTACAGGTGAGGGCGTGGCAGGTGATGACAAGATCCGTACAACAAAGGGCAAGACTCTTTCTGTGGATGACTGTCTCAACAATGAGTACTCTTATACATTCGCATCTTGGCTCGTACGTGCCCAGTATTCATACAAGGGACGTTATATGGTGTCTGCCTCTATCCGTGGTGACGGTTCTTCAAGATTCGCTCCTAACACCCGTTGGGGTTACTTCCCTGCAGCATCATTCGGATGGCGCATAAGCGATGAGCCTTTCATGAAGAATGCATCATGGATTAACGATATGAAGATCAGAGCATCAGTAGGTCAGACAGGTAATGCCCAGATCGGTAATGCAGAGTATCTCGCTCTTTACGGTTCGGCAACGCTTGATCTTGGAAACGGTCTCGTAAACCAGGTTTATCCAAGCCAGATTGCAAACAATGACCTTGGTTGGGAGAAGAACACTCAGTACAATATCGGATTTGATGCTACTCTCTGGAACGGTCTCCTCAATGCTAATGTCGACCTCTACTATTCAAAGACTACAGATATGCTCTTCGCCATCCCTGTGTCTTCAGTATCAGGTCTTACATCTTCGAACATGAACATCGGTTCAATGCAGAACAAGGGTATCGAGCTCAATCTCTCTACACGCAAGCAGATCGGTGATTTCAGCTATGAGGTGACAGGTAACTTCTCGCTCAACCGCAACAAGGTACTCAGCCTCGGTGATGAGGATGCTCCGATCATCAAGGAGTCTTCTTATGCAGGTGGTTACTATATCACTCAGGTAGGCAAGCCTGTTGGATGTTACTATCTCATGGTTCAGGACGGTATCTTCCACAATCAGGAGGAACTTGATTCATATCCTCATTTCGCAGAGACTCTCGTAGGAGACTTCCGTTTCGTGGATACTGACGGTGACGGTGTCCTCGAGAAGGATGATGACCGTCAGATCGTAGGTAACTACATGCCTGATTTCTACTATGGATTCGGATTCCAGCTCGGTTACAAGGGCTTCGATCTCGTTGCAAACTTCCAGGGCGTCTACGGAAATGAAATCCTTAACCTTGAGCGCCGTTATCTCTGCAACATGGAGGCGTCGTTCAACATGATGCAGGAGTCACTCCAGCGCTTCCCTTACGGTGAGCTCAACCGTGCGACACGTAAGTCAACCGGTAACAATGGTGCATGTACTTCTACATTCCATATCGAGGATGGTTCATATCTCCGTCTCCAGACCCTCTCATTGGGATATACCTTCCCTAACAGATGGCTCCAGAAGGCTAAGATATCTAACCTCCGCCTTTATCTCCAGGGATCTAACCTCTTTACATTCACAAATTACACAGGATACAACCCTGAGGTCAACAGACGTGCAGACGATGCTCTTCGTCCAGGTGAGGACTACTGTTCATACCCTATCCCTCGCACATTCACAGTGGGTCTCAGCTTCAATCTTTAAAACATAGGAGGTAATCAACATGAAAATAAAATCATTACTTGTCTTGGCAGTTGCCTCAGTGGGATTCATCTCGTGCAGCGAGAAATTCTTCGAGGAGTATCCAAGCAACAACATAACAGAAGGTAACTTCTATCAGACTGAGGACGACTTCAATCAGGGAGTCTATGCCTGCTATGCGAAGCTGAAGACTCAGTCAGGCTTCCACATTACAGAGATTGCACACCGTTCAGACGAGTGCATCCTCAGGTCGATGGCAGTTTCGACTCAGGACCGATATGATATCGGACATTTCGCAGAGAATGCAAGCAACGGTATTCTCAGCGATATATGGAACGCATGGTACAATGGTATCTACCGTTGCAATGATGTTCTTGACCATATGCCGGAAACAGTGGAAGGAAAAATGGCTCAGTACAAGGCTGAGGCTCTCTTCCTCCGTTCATGGTGGTATTTCAGCCTTTACAGATGTTTCGGTGGAGTTCCGCTTGTGACTAAAGTAGAAACCCCTGCTGATTCCAAGATGGTCCCTCGCTGCACAGCAGAGCAGATGTACACACGTCTCGTTGAGGATCTTACCTATGCAGCTGCAAATCTTCCTGCAAAAAGAAGTGCGGAAATTGCACGTGTCACAAAGATTGCTGCCCAGGCTCTTCTCGGAAAAGTTCATCTTACTTTTGCAAAATATGCTGAGGCTGAGGCAATCCTTGCAGAGGCGATGAATGATCCTGAGTACGGTCTTATGGAAAGTACTGCAGCTGTTTTTGATATTGCGAATAAAGGTAAGAACAATAGAGAGTTCATCTTTATGCTTTATTACAACAAGTCTAATGACAATGGTCATGGCTATTGGTACAGCGCAAGCACATCAGTCAAGGAGGATATCCAGAACCCTACAGCGGAGTTCAAGGCTATCTATGACCAGGCAAAGGACAACCGTTTCACTCTCATTGATGACTATGTTCAGATCACAGGCTCAGTCTATGCCATGAAGAAGTGGAATGATACATATGATGCGACATATAATACTCAGGTGGGAAATGATTATCCTCATCTCCGTTATTCTGACGTGGTGCTGATGTATGCTGAGGCACTCGCACAGCAGAATAGAGTGGCTGAAGCATGTCCATATCTCAATCAGACCAGAACGAGAGCAGGACTTGATGAATACACAACTACCGATAAGGCAGCTTTCATAAGAGAACTTGCTGCAGAGCGTGGACGTGAGTTTGCACTTGAGGGACAGCGCTGGTTTGACCTTGTACGTCTCGGTCTTGCAGGAGAGGTCCTCGGTGCGGACGATGTTCACCTTGTTTTCCCTATCCCTAACGATCAGATAGAGATTGTAAATGATAACAGTATTCTCTGGCAGAATCCAGGTTTCTGATGAAGATGCAATAAACTCTAAAAAGACAACAACATGAAAAAATCATTGTTATACATACTTGCTTCTTTGGGACTCTGCGCTGGCGTCAGCTCATGTGTTCCTGAGGAGATCATAAACGACACCGATGTTGCCCGTCATCAGATTACGGACCTGGCATGTCTCGCTGATGACGAAGAGGTGACGCTCACATGGTCAGTCCCTGAAGGATGGGAACCTACTGACTATCTCATCACTTACAACGATGCTGCGGCAGTAGCACAGAGAGTCCTTACTGAAGGCAAGCAGCAGTGTACCATTACCGGCCTCCAGAATGATTTTGAATACACATTCAATGTTCAGGCAGTGTATGGTAAGGCAATTTCCAATATGGTGGGTGTAAAGGGCAAGCCTGTGACTTCGCGTATTCCTGCAAGGTCTCTTGCCTTCACCACAGCACCTGTAACTGTAAAGGAACAGTATGTGGAACTGACTTGGGAGAAGCCGTCTGACAGAGTGCTCAACTACACTCTTACATATTATCCCGAGATGAACGATCAGAATGTAGTGACAAGGACTCTTGAGGCAGACGTTACATCTTACAGGATCGAAGGCATTACAAATGAGGACAACTATGTGATCCAGCTCGTGGCCAACTATCCTAAGGGTGAGGCTCCTGCAGCTGAAGCTAAGGTTTACTTCAAGATTGCATACTTCGTGTCACGTACATACGGAGCAATCGGACAGATACTTGACTTTACATTCAATATGGAGGAGTATCCAGGCGCATCTGACATCAAGTGGCAGTTCCCGGGCAATGAGGTGCTGACAGGTGAGAATGTGTCTTGGAGAATCAACTCGTCTGGAACAAAGAATGTGATTCTCAGTGCTACGGTAAATGGCAAGCAGATCACTTGGCCGCCTATCGAGCTGGAACTTCGTGGTCTTGTCGTTGAGGCTAAGGAATTCGTTCAGGACGGAACAAACTATAATGGATTCAAAGGTTCATATCCGGTGTTCTCTCCTGATGGAAAGACCGTTTATGATATCACCTTCAACAAGATCACTTCTCTTTATGCATACGATCTTGCATCAGGTACCGAGAAATGGCATTATCAGGCAGCTCCTAACCAGGGAAGCTATAATCCTCTTACAGTAAACCCTGTTACAGGTGATATTTATTTCGGAACCCAGACAGCAGGACATTTCTATTGCATAAGCCCTGAGGGAACCCTTAAGTGGGAGTATACAGGAGCCGGCAGCATGCAGAGTACATCTCCTGCAGTAAGTGCTGACGGAAGTGTTGTGTACATTGTTGACAAGGTCGGAAAATGCTGCGCAATCAATGCTGCTGACGGATCTGAGAAATGGACTGCCGCTCTCGCAAGTCCGGGTGCTTCAATGCTTATCAACGGTAATGTACTGATTGTCGCAGTTCAGAATACAGCTCCTTCAGTATACTTCCTTGATGCGGCAAAAGGAACGGAGGTGGCTGCTCAGATTTCTATTTCCAACAAGCCTACAGACATCTCTGGAATGGCTGTGTCAGACGACAGAAAGACCGCGTACCTGCCTCTGATGGGCGGTGGAATCTCGAGCATCGATCTTGAAACAAATACAGTCAAGACAACAAATATCTTCGCTACAAACAATGTCTATGCTCCAGTAGTAGCATCAAACGGTTTTGTGGTTGCAGGTAGCAAGGATGGTTGTGTATATGCTCTTTCTGCAGATCTTTCAAAGGTTGAATGGACATTCATTCATGGCGGAACAATGAAGAATAATGTATTCAACTACTCGCATATGTGTGCTGATGATCAGGGAAGAGTATTCGTGACTTCAGGTCAGGATCAGAACCTGGTATATGTGTTCAATGCAGCTGATGGAAAGGTCATAAGTTCTGAAAGATATGGCGACCACAATGCATACAAGCAGATGGGTGGCAACAACTTCATTGACGGCTTCCTGTTCTCCGGATTTATCGGAAACGGTACAGTCAATGGAGCTCTCATCGGAGAATATATGGGTGGTAACCGTAAGTTCTGGGGAGGTCCGGGCGGAGATATCTGCGGCAGCTGCTGCGTTCAGAGTCCTCTTCTCTAATATTATCCTTTAGTGTTTCAACTCTCTCCGGAGCGGCAGGGGTTTCGCTCCGGAGAGTTGATATTCAAAATGAAAGAAATAATAAGATGAAATATCCAACCAGACTCCTATTCTATGCGGCATCCTGTCTTTCCCTTCTTGCTTCATCATGCGAGAAGACCCCCGAAACACCTGCTGCAACAGCCGCAAGAGCAGAGGTGACCATTTCGAATTATTTTAATGAAGATGGAGCCAAAAGCCTCAAGACTTGGGAGACAAGAGATCAGGTAGGCTTTATAAATGCCGGAAGTGTGTCGAAAAGCCAGCCATTGTCTGCGGGAACTCAAACGTCTCGTTTTACATTTTCGACTACTGCAAAAGACGGAGACAACATTACTGCGTACTATCCTGCTGCAGCCGGAAATTTTGAAGACGGAGTGTTGAAGACAAATCTCAAGGCCGCTCAGAACGGAACTGTCAGCACATTCTATGTGGGAAACGGCACATACTCTGCGTCCGGACAGATAGCCAGCAAGATTACCTTGAATCCTCTCTGGTGTACAGTATACGCAAAGGTCAGCATCGGTGATTATGCGATCAGGAAGGCCGTATTCAAAGGCAATGACAATGAAAAGATAGCCGGAACGGTATCCATCAATCCTGAAAACCTCAGCGTTGAGGCAACAGAGACGACTGTGACCGTAGAATTTGCATCTGCACTTGACTGCCGTCTCCGTGAAGCCCAGTTCCCTATCCTCATAGCTCCTGTGACATTCTCAAAGGGCTATACAATTACCTATATAACCGAGGATGGGGCTGAGTTTACCTATACAAATCAGGAAAACGTTGCTGCGCAGGCTGGAGGCATGATTGCCGTCGGTGGCTCTACAGGAAATGAATCAACTCAGCTTCTTGTGTGTGGAGACAGCATGATATATCACATAAATGCAGACATTGCAGTAGAGAAAGGCTTCAATTCGTCCATTGTATGGCAATGGGATGCAAAGAGTGTCATGAATGTCATCGGCAAGGATGGTCTTCGTCTGGATGACTGCAAACCTGTGGATAATAATTCGAAGATTCTTGTTACTTCTTCGAGAGGTTTTGCTCTTGTGCTTGAAAAGGAGACCAAAGAGATGCTTTGGTATTCCAATGTGTCTACAAATGCACACTCTGCAGAACTCCTTCCAGGAAACAGGATTGCTGTAGCATGCTCTGACAAGGGTGACTGCATTCAGATATTCGATCTGGCAAAATCGAATACAGTACTTTTCAGTGCACCTCTTACTTCTGCCCATGGTGTTCTGTGGAATGAAAAACATCAGAGGCTTTATGCTATCGGTGGCAATTACATGTACATATACAAACTGACAGATTGGGAGACAAGCAGTCCTAAGCTGACTCTGGAGAATACAATCTCAACCTATAGGATTGTAAACGGTACTCATGATCTGACCTATGTAAATGAGGATACCTTCCTTGTGGCAGGCCAGTATGCTGCATTATATGACATACCGAAGGGAACCTTTACGCAGCTGCCTCGTTTCATGAACTCAAAGTCGCTCAAGTCTGTCAACTATAACATTACGACAGGGGAGTGCTGGTATGTGGATGCGACAAATCCAGAGGGTGAATTTGACTGGTCTTCAAAAACCATTCATTATACAGATGATATCCAGAGCACGTCTCCGGATAAGAAGACCATTACCAACGTACCTATAAATATGTATAAGGCCAGAGTTCTTAACTGGTAGATAATAAATAAAAGATGAAGGAAGAGTTTTTCCTGTTACAGAAACTGAGTGAGAATGACATGTCGGCTATGGAGGTCCTCTATATCCGATATGCGCCTCAAGTAAAGTCATTCGTGTCGGCGATCCTTAAGGATAGCGCCGACACGGATGATATTGTACAGGATATCTTCCTCCGTATATGGGAGGACAGGGAAAGGGTGTGTCAGGCAAAGTCCTTCAAGTCATACTTGTTTGCCATGACAAGGAATATCGTCTATAACAAGCTCAAGCACGATAAGGTTCATAACAGGTATGTCGGATTTGAGAGCAAACGCAATTCTCAGCATGAAATCGAAGAGAGAATAATGACCAAGGACCTGCTGGACCATATTAATGAAGAAATAGATTCCCTGACCGAACAGCAAAGAATCATTTATGAACTGAACAGGAATGGGGATATGACCTATAAGGAAATTGCAGAGAAATTAGGCATAAGCCCAAAGACTGTTCAATATCACATCGGTAACGTACTTGCAAAGCTCAAGAAACTTCTGTAAACGACAATCATTATGAAAAGATGCCTTTCCTTTGTATTTGCTCTATCACTGATCATCTCATGTGTGCCGGATGTTCCGGTGGAGAGCACTCATCCGGAAACAATCAGTATACTTTCAGATGAAACTGTATTTATCGGCAATGGTGCGACAGTGTTTGTGGATGTGTCATTGACTCCTTCAGGATATGACCTTACAGATGGAAAGACATCGATAGCTATCGAGGTCGTGCAGTCAAATGTCAGCTGGTTTCAGGGCTCTGCGCCTATATTCTATTCTTTTGCCGGCGTAGAGAAGACTGATATCCCGGAAAAATACAGGATTGGAATCAGAGACCTTGGCAAAGGTGAAAAATATATTGACAAGGTAAGATTTGTCCTGAAGACGATTACGGATGAGGGAACGAAGAAGATATGTTCTGAAGAATTCACTCTGGAACTTTCCGGCAACAGCATATCTTCGTTGGCCTTCCTAAAAAAGGACAATGCTACTGCTCTTATCACAGACTTCAGTCTGAATCCGGAGACTTCGTATATCACATTGTCCTCTCCTTACATAACAAGTCCGAATCTTGCACTCAGCTTCAAGACAGATGCCGCTAAGGTTCTTGTCGGTGATGTTGAACAGATCAGCGGCAAGACAATCAATGACTTCTCTAAGCCAGTGACTTTTTCGTTTGTTTCTGCTATTGGGGAAGTCCGTAAATATACCATCGAGGTCAGGCATTCCGGATTGCCTGTAGTGGTGATCAATACCCCTGGGGCAGCGGAGATTCCGCCAAAGACCGAGGACTGGCTTCCTGATGCGACTCTGACAATCTATGGAACCGACTGCGCCATTGAATATGCCGGAACAACCGGTATCAGAGGACGTGGCAACTCTACATGGAAATATCCTAAGAAACCTTATGCACTGAAGCTTGATTCAAAGGCAGAGATTCTGGGTATGCCTAAACACAAAAGATGGGTGCTTCTTGCAAACTGGCTTGACAGGACTCTTCTCCGCAATCACGTGTCCTTCAGGATTGCAATGCAGACCGGGCTCGAGTGGACGCCGCATGGCGAATTCGTGGAGGTGATACTTAACGGGAAGCATATCGGAAATTATTATTTATGTGAGCACATAAAGATAGATGAGAATCGTGTTGATATCGATGAACTCGATGATGACGAAGTTGACGGTGGATACATGATGGAGCTGGATACCTATTATGATGAGGCGTTCAAGTTCAAGTCATCAGTAAAGAGTTTCCCTTATATGTTCAAGGATCCGGATGAAGTGAACGATGCACAGTTTGCATTTATAAAGGATTTTATAAACAATCTCGAGGGCGCCTTGTATGACAAGTCCAGGTTTGCGGCGAGGGAATATGCTGATTATCTGGATGTTGACTCGTTTGTTGACTGGTGGATAAGTTATGAACTTACCGGCAATACCGAGACTAAGCATCCAAAGAGCACCTATGTTCATAAGGATAAGGGTGGTAAGCTTAAAGCTGGTCCGGTGTGGGATTTTGACTGGAAGACATTCCGCCTTGACAATGAGGAGTGGGTTACTAAAGGTCATCTTTACTACGAGGTTCTGTTTACAGATCCTGTCTTTGTCGCTGCAGTCAAGGAAAGATGGAACCTATATGAAGCGAAACTTCGCGCCATACCTCAGTTCATTGAGACCGAAGCCCAGCGTATACGCAATTCTGAGGAAATGAACCATCAGATGTGGCCTATAACCCAGAATACTAATGGGGATATTGATTTGTCTTTCTCCGAAGCTGTTGCAAGAATGAAGAGTTCGTACCAGGCAAAGCTGGAGTTTATGGACAAGGGAATAGCCAACTTGTAAATTTTCATATATAGATATGAAGCGCATATTGATTACATTTATCTTATTTCTGTCATCGCTGCTTGCATGGGCGCAGATTCCTCAGATCGGCAAATCCATAGGACGTTCATCATACCAGGACGTGGAAGCGATGATGCTTGACAAATCTGAAGGTATTGATTATGTCGAGGTCACAATGAATAATGTGATCGCAAAAGACCTCGCTGGTGCCCCTGAAAGAGCAAGGCAGCTTATGGATGACCTGCAGAAGGCGGGAATCAAGGTCTGGTCCGTGCACATGCCTTTTTCTCGTACTCTGGACATTTCAGTAATAGATGATGCCAAGAGAAAGGAGAACATACAGTATATGAAGGACGCAATGCAGATGGCGGCGGTCTTTCATCCGCAGTATATAGTCCTTCATCCAAGTTCGGAGCCAATATCTCCTGATGAAAGGGAGCAGAGGCTTGCCAATAGTCATGCTGCCATCGGATACCTTGCCACTGTGGCAAAGGAAATAGGTGCTGTCCTGTGCATTGAGAATCTGCCTCGTACATGTCTCGGACAGAATGGAGAGGAGATGATGAGGCTGATAGAAGGGTATGAAGATGTGGGTATCTGTTTTGATACGAACCATCTTCTTTACCAGAGTCATGCGGATTTTCTTAAGGCAATCGGAAAAGGAACCATCAAGACGCTCCATATCTCAGACTATGACTTTTCTGATGAGAGACATCTTGTTCCAGGCAAGGGGCTCATTGATAACAAGGCGCTTTGGGATGGCATCAAGGAGAATGGATACGAAGGGATTATGATGTTTGAATGTAAGGGAGATGTCAAGGAACTGCTGACAGCCAGACAGATACTTCTTGGCAATGTTCCTCAACCGGATAATTCAAAGAAGGACTCCATAGCATTCGTGAATACAGAGTGGGAAATTACCCGATTGAAGAGAGGAGCCCAGTCAATGTATGCTCAGTTGCCGATGTTCTATTCGACTCAAAGTGTATGTGTGGTGAAGTATCCTATGAAGAAATTCAAGACTGAAACCTTGCACAGACCGAAGGATCTCTCGGGAAAGCCTAGTGAGATCGGTAAGGAAATCGGGGCTGTCTTTGCATTGAGTGGAGGGTATGGCGATGCAATGGCTGAAGGCCTTACCCTGATTCGTGACGGAGATATAGTCGTGCCTCTGCTGATGGGTGCTCAGACCGATATGGCAACCCGCTATTCATCAGCTATTTTTCATGATAAGAGGCATCCTCGAACCGTATTTGGAACGGATGACAAGGGTAATGGATATCTTGTGGCAATAGACGGACAGCTCAAGGGTAAGGCAGATGGAGCAACTGTCTATGAAGCGGCTTACATATGCTGGATGCTTGGCATGACGGATGCTGTCAACCTCGAAGGAGACGGATCGGCTGTGCTTTGGACAGAGAAGGCAGGGGTCATCAATTATCCGAGCGGCAACAAGAA
>JAEIGA010015192.1_pt1 | contig 11725 bp, 9 predicted proteins | sample 9270691 | NCBI WGS metagenome assembly JAEIGA01 (sample SAMN17057246, study PRJNA624740) | gut metagenome | biome: biome; isolation source: fecal sample | host: Bos grunniens | place: China: Xizang | collected 2019
AAAGCAGCTTCCATCATTTACTTGAATAAAAACAAGACCTTTTGAGTCGCGAACAGAGCGAACCCAACCACAAACTTTTACTTGTTGCCCTTCTGGTTTAGAAGAAAGCAAATCCTTAATTAAAACTGGTACCATAACGGTTACCTCCTATTAAAACTAATAATGAAATGTAATCGTATGATACCATTTTTTTTATTTTGTAGCAATCAGATATAAAATTGTTCTATAAAAATGAAATGTAATTAAACAATTTGTTTAGGTTCTACAAGAGATGAAGAACCTAAATAATGTTGCCAAATGAATTGGATTTCTTTAGCCCAACTGTATTAGTCCGAATGAATTTGCAATGTTAATTCAATTTCACTTAATGAACGATTCAATTTTTTTGCAATTTCTTCGTTGCGCCAGCCAGCACGTTTTAATTTTTTTATTACATCAATATCGGCAGGTGTAATTGCAGAATTTGAATCTAAAGGTTTTTGTGCTAAATCATTTTGTGTAATTTTACGCAATACACCAAACTTTTCATCAACATCGCGGCGTAAATTTTGCAAGTCTAATTCTGCAGTTTTAATTCCGTTTTGGGCAGAAGTTAAAGTTGCAAATCTTTGTTCTGTTGTATTCATAATATCATCAAGTTTGTCCAATTTTGCAATTGCATCAGAAATTTTTGGAACGTTCTTAAGCAATCTATCAATGTCTGCTTGAACATCTTTAATTTCATTTGGCATAGATACAACTTGTCTGTTACAATCTGTAATGCGTTTTTCAATTTCTGTAAGATGTTCATAAGAATTATTTACATCTTGCTTAATGCGTTCAATAACTTCATCTTTTTTGTTTAACAATTCAAATTGTTGATTAATTCGGTCAAGTTGATCATGGTAATTTTTTACAGTCACTTCCATTGATTGTAAATCATCAGATGTTGTAGTAAGTGCTTTTTGACGTTCTGCAATTGTATTTGAGAAAGCAATAAGTTTTTGATAGTCTTGTTCCAAAGTTGTTACACGACTTTTTTGAAGTTCAAGTGAATTTACTACAGAGCGAACTTCATCATTCATTTTTACAACATTTGCTATTTGATTACTTAATGCTGCCGAGTTTTTGCTAAATTCTGCAACTTTTGAGAATTCTGCATTTAAAGTTTGAATGTTATTTTCAAGTTGCTTTCTCATATTGTCTGCTTTTTCAAAGTTTTGAATATTAGATTCAACTTTTATTAATTCATTATTTAATTCGCTCATTCTTGTTTGCATATCGTTTGCATCATTTTGAATGCGCAAAATGAATTTTGATTGTTCTGCTTTTGAATTTTCAGAAGCAATGTTCAACTCTTTTTTGAACTCTTCTAATTGGCGAGCCGATTGTTCATTTTGAGTTTGAACTTGTGCCTTTGTAGATTCTAACATTCTAGAATATGAATCCTGAAGTTGTGCAATTACTTCTCTTGATTTTTCTTCGTATTCTTCAATAGAAGATTGTGTTTTGTTTTGCAATTTGCTTATGTTGTCTTCAAGTTCATCGTGTCTTTGAATAACTGTTGCTTCGTAAGTTGCAAGACTTTGTAATAATTTTTGGTTTACATCTTCCAATTGATTTTGTGAAGCATTTTTGAATGAACTTAATTCTTCTGAATAAAGAGTTGCCGATTCATCAAATTGAGTTCTAATTTGTTGTTTCCAAGAGTTAAATTCTGCCAACGCTGCATCAATTGAAGAAGCTCCTGTTTGTTGTTTTGATCTGATTGTTTCTTCAAAATCACGCAAATCAGAAACAATTTCATTTTGAATTTGTTCCAAAGCGTGTTGAACTTTGTCTGAACTTTGTTCAATTTCTTTGTTGATTGCGTTTTGTGTAGTTTCTGAAATTACTCCAATTGAAGAAGTTGTTTCTGTTTTAAAGTTTTGAACAAATTCGTTTAATTGCTGCATTGTAGATTCAATTCTGTTTTTGTTTTCTGTAATTGAATCTGAAAGTTTTTCGTATTGTTCAGAAGATTTTAATTCCAAGTTTGTTACATTTGATTTTAATTTTTCGTAGAATTGATTTTCTAATTCTTGTCTAGAAGTTTCATAAGTGTTTGATATTAAAGATAATTTAGAGTCAATTTCCTGTTTCCAATCTGAAATTGTAGAATCAATTTCCATGTTTTTATTAGAAATTTCCATATCAAATGATTTTTGGAATTCTGTAAGTTTTTCTTTCATGCTGCCAGTTGCAGTAGTTTGCAAATCTTCAATTGATTCATTGATAAAGTTGATTTTTGATTCAACTTCGTCAGATTCTTCCTTAATTTTTTGAGTAAATTCTCCATATTTTTGTTTTTGAGCATCTGTAAAATTATCAAAATCTATTAAAACTCTGTGTTGAACTTCTTGCATTGCAGAACGCAAACTTTTGTCTAATGTATCAATGTCGGCAGAAGAAATTTGAATTTGAGAAAGTTTGTAATCAATATCTTTTTTGTAAACATCAAGCTGGCCATCAACGCCTTCCAAAATGTTAAGATATTTTACTTCTGCGTCTGAAACAGCTTGACGAACAGAATCGCTTATCATTTTTGAAAGATTTTCTAATTTTGCGTTTGTTTGAGTTGTAAAATTTTCTATGTTTGTAGAAACGTCGGCTATTTTATTTTCAACTTCTGGTTTTAATCTGTCTGCTGTTGATTGTGCTTTTTCACATTCACTTTGAAGAAGTACAATTGCATCTTCTGCTTGTGAAACTGTTAATTTTGCATCAGAACTAATAGATTGCAATGAAGCTGTTAAATCTGTTTGCATTTGATGAATTTTTTCATTCATTTGTTCGCTATATGTACGAATATATTCATCAGATTTTCTTGTTAATTCTTCCATTGCATTTTGTTCTTTTATATCTGCTTGTGTAATGGCATCTTGGAACATTTGATTGTAACGTTTTTCAACACTTGCAAAATTATTTTGAATTTCTGATTTTACAGTTTCAAGAATGCCTTCTAATTCCTGTTTAGCAGTTGCTACTTCAATGCGTAATTCTTCTTTTATAGAATCCATTCTTGTAGAATTGCTGTCAATTCCGTTTTGTAAGAATTGAGTAGTTTCATTGCATTTTTCAACATTTTGGGCAAGAGAATCTGTAATTTCATTAAATGATTGTTGAATTTTTTGTTCGATTGTAGAAACTCTGTCTTTGTATTCGCTTTCTATTCCAGAAATTTTTTCAAATGCAGTTTGATAAGAACTTAAAATTTTCTTGTGATCTTCGTTAAATTTTTCATTTATTTTTGCAAAGAAAACATCGTTTTTGCCATTTACAGCTTCTAACTGGCCTGCATATTTTTCTTTTAATGCCTGGTATTTTTGTTCGTAATCTGCGTTCATTGCAGAAAGTTTGTTTCTTAAGCTGTCTGCAGCTTCTGAAGTTGTAGCTTCCAAACGTTCTTTAATTTCTGCATTTAATTTATTTACTTTTGACTGAATTTCGCCATTAATAACGTTTGAATGTTTTTCAAGTTCTTTTTTATATTCTTCAAATCTTAAATTGGCCTGTTCACTTAAATGTTGGAAAGCCATATCTTCAAGAGATTTTGCTTTGTTAGACGCTTCTGTATATGCATTTTGAATATTTTGTTTAATAACCAATAATGCGTGATCAGCTTCTTGTTGTGAAGTTTTAATTTCAGTTTCAAGTTGTAAAGCATAATTTTTGTAATTTTCTAACAACGCAACTTCAATTTGTTTTAATTGTTCTTCGTTTTTTTTAGAAAAATCGCTTGTAATTTGTGGGATTGTTTTTGATATTACTTCAACTGCGTGTTGTTGTTTTGCCAATTCGTCAGTTGTTTTTTTGATTATGCCACTTTCTTTTTGAATACGACTTAAGTTTTCTTCAACTTGTTCTGTCATATCATTTAAATCTGTTAAAACTTCAGAATATCCATTAATTTTCGCTTCAATACTTTGAATTGATTTTATGCTGTTTTCCAAAGTTTTGATTTTTTCGGTAAATTCGTCGTTTTTGCTTGTAAATACTTTTATTGCGGCGTTTGCCTGGGATTGTTGTGATTTAAAATCTGAAACAAGTAGATTATATTGATTTACAATTTTTCCGTAATTTTCATTAATTTCTTCAATTTTTTTATCTGCTGCTTTTTTTAGCTGATGAGCTCTGTTGTTTTCAAGATTTATTTTGTAAAAATAAATAGAAATCCCCAAAGACACTACTAATGAGATTAAAATTGCAATTGTAATTACCATAATAAAAAGTCCCCACCCAATTTATTAGATTTTTATAGTTTGTTATATTTTTTTGTTAAATAAAATATTTTCAAGTTGTGAATATTTACTAAAAGTTATATCTGCCAATTTTGATTTTTTTCCAAAGAAACCTTTGAAACCCGAAATAAATAATGCAGATTTAAAACCTACTTTTTTTGAACCTACAACATCATATTTTTCACTGTTTCCTACATACAATATTTGATTTGCAGGAAGTTGTAATTTTGAAGCAAGAACTTCAAAAGGTTTTGCAGAAGGTTTTAATGCTCCAATTTCTTCTGTTCCAAGAACTACATCGCAATAATCTAAAATGCCCCACACATTTCCTTTTTGTTCTGGCGGAAAATCTGAAAGTAACGCAATTTTGTAACCGTTTTCTTTTAATTTTTTTATTAGTTCAATTGCACCGGAACAAGTCTTTATTCGTGGAAAATATTTTTTTAATCCTGTATAAACAATTTTGTCTAATTGTTGATGGGCTTCGATTGGTGTACATTTTAATCTTTTTGCCATTAACTCATCTTGAACTTGAATAAAGTCTTTTTCTAAAACTATTTTACGCAATTCTTTTCTTACAATTCCATAATGAAGAAAGAAAATACAATGGCGAAAAAAATGAAGACTCATTCTGTAATTTAAGCTCCAATTTCGGTAGAGAGTTCCATCAATATCAAACGCAACAGCTTTTATGTCAGTTAAATTTAAAACATTTTTCACATTAAAAATTATACAATAAAAATTGAATCCCGTCATTAAATTAAGTGCATTTATTGTAGAAAAATTGATTTTTGTGATGTTTTTTTAGTTTTTATCCCAAAATTTAATTCCAACAAGGGCGGGAACTTTTCGCTGTAACGAAGGTTTTATGACATTTTTTTTGTTTACAACAAGACCTGTGGAATGCCCACCGTCAAATTCCATAGCTTGTGTGCACCCTAAGTTTTGTAAAATTAAAGCGCATTCTTCAAAGTTTAAACCGTTTCTGCCTGTGGGGCACATAATGCCTGCGGTTGCAAAACAATATAGGAATTGGCCGTTGTGACTAATTCCAACTGCAGTTCTGGAACGTTTGTATTTTTCAAATTGATAAATTTTATTGTCGTTTAAAATTTCGTAAAATCCCCCAAATGCAAAATCACATTTTGTAATTTCCTGTTTGTTTTGATTCTTCATTATGATTGCGTCGTATGTGCCTTCTTTGTTTTTTATTAATCCTAGGGCTGCATAATTTTCACTTATCGAACAAACTGATTTGCCGTCTAATTTTACAACGCTAACTGGAATGTAAGTTTTTCCAGTTAAATCAAAAGGAACTGTATTTATAACAACTGTGGAATCTGTTTTTTCTGCAAAATTTTTGTGAATAAAGCGTTTGCCAAGTTGATTTTCTTTTGGGCTTCCTTTTATTTGAATTTTTGGTGTATGTAAATCAATTTTTACGCAAGCCCATTTAATATTTTCTGATTTTATTGTGAATTCTGTAATTTGTAATCCTTCTTGTAATGTTTTCCATTTTATTTCATCTGGGCAAAGTGTTTGTATTGGCAAAACTTGCGGATTTGTATACTTTTCAACAAGGAAATCTGTTGTTTTACAACTAAAAAACAAAAAGAAAATTGATAGAAATGGGAAAAATAATGTTTTTTTCATGTTTGAAACTATGTGTCATTGTCGTGCTTGACACGACAATCTGTTTTTTTAGTGATTAATAAATCTTTGTGCTGGAGTTACAATCCAAATTGCTTCAAGGTCGCAATTGCCTACATTTTCCAAAATGTGCCTTACACCAGCAGAAAAAGAAACACTGTCGCCTTCATTTAAAATATATTCTGTATTTTCGTAAGTAAGGCGAGCTTTTCCTTTTGTTATAATTCCAAATTCGCGACCAATGTGTCCGTAAGAACCTCTGTGTGTGTGCGAGCCGGCTGGAATATGTAAAACGTACGATTCAATTGAATTTTCTGTGTCTGAACCAGAAGGTTTTGCAAGTTGTTCGTAAGTAATATCATCTTCATTTATTGAAGGCCGTTCATTTGCTCTAATTACTTGAACAGGTCGTTTTTTTCTGTATTCATCAAATAAAAATTCTAGATTTATGTCCAAAACATCGGCAAGCGCAAGCAAAGTATCAATTGCTGGAGAAACATGGTTTCGTTCAATTTGTGAAACTAAACTTTCGCTAACCCCAGCTTTTTGCGCAACAACTTTTAAAGTGTAACCTTTATGTTCACGAACTTGTCTTAGTTTTTCACCAAAATGGTAAGGAACTTTTTTTTGTTTTGTATTTTCGCTTTGAAAATCGTCTGTTTTATCTATTTTTTCTGCTTTGTCTGTTTTAGACTTTTGCGAAGGTGTCATTATTTTGTTTCTCCTTGTTCTGTTCTGTTACAAACTGGAAGAAGTAGTCTTCTAATGTTTTTTGTGGGCCATCTATTTTTAACCTTGCTCTTGAACGAGCGTTATCCCGACGAACTGTATACATTGAATAGAAATCTCTGTAATCTAATCCGGCGTCAGCTTTTACGTGTTCACCCAAAAACTTAGAAACTTCATCGCGACCAATTGCAGGAATTCCTTTTGTTTTCAAAGTAGTGCGTAAAGAAAGAATTTGTTCATAAGAAATTCCAAACAAAAATTCTTCCATTGCTTGCGAAACTCCAGGATCTCCCATTTTTTGTTTAATAAAACTAATCCATTGGTCATCCATTTGCATAGAAATAAGCAAAAGTTCGCTTGTTCCCATCATTGTTCCAAAAGCAGGAGCTAATTTTCTACGTGCAGTCCAAACAGATTGTAAAACAGGTGCTACATTTTCTATAGTTTGGTCATTCCAATGTTCCCAAAGAAGTAACAAAGAATATGCCCATTCCCGTCTAAATTCCATTGGTTGAGTTTCATCTGCAATTAAATTTAAATAAACATCTTCTACAAGTAAAGAAAACATTGAAAGAACTGTTTCATTTTCAAAAGCTTTTGCTATTGAATCGTAATCAGCTCCAAGATGTTTTGCAAATTTTGAAAAATCTGAAAGTGTATGAGTTTTTGCAACAAGAAGACTTTTTCCTAAAATTGCTTTTGAAGGAAGTCTTAAAATTCTGTCGCCAGCATCGTTATGTTTTATAAGAGAATCTGTTAATGTTGTTGGAGTTCTTGTTCCACCTGCTAATTCGTGTCGTTCAAGTAAGGAAGGAAATTTTGCAACAGATGTGGCCATTAATTCTAAGTCTGCAATTCTGTTAAAAAATATGCCAACTCTTTCTGTATCTTTTTCCATTATGATTGGCATAAATTGATTTAACAAATCTCTTTGACGTTTGGTAAAAGTTTCTGCTTTTGACGCATGTCTAGTGTCTTGCTCTGAGGAATCAAAAAAAGAATTAATATCAATTTGTTCAAAATTTTCTGAATTTTGCATTTTTTTACCAACGTGAATTTATATTATAAATCATTTCTCAATTTTGTCTATTAAAATACCGATAAAACAATATGGAAAATAAAAGTTTTTGTAAAAAAATAATAATATGCTTGATTCTTGTTTGTTTCATTACGTCATTATTTTCTCAAAATAAGTCTACTTTGGAATCACAAACTATAGTTTATTCAGAAGAACAACAAAAAATTAGAGTTTCGGCAAACAGTGTAAAATTAATTATAGACAAAGAAAATGGTGGATATCATCTTTATGTAAAAAAAAGCGAAAATGTTAATTCAATTTTGCTTACTGAAACTACAAAAGATCCAACTGGAAAAAATGATAGTTTTGCATACAGAGCAAAAAAATACAATAAAATTAATGGTGATGAAAAAAGAATTCTTAACGGAAAAGTTTTAGTTTCTGAAGGTGCAAAATACAGTTTGGTTGATTCAACACCAGAGAAAACAAGCTTTTTTGGAGAAGCCTTTCATATTTATATTCCAGAAACAATTGTTTACGGTTATGAATGGACAAGAAATGGCGAAATCCAAATTGGAAAAGGAACTTTTATTAATATTCGTTCTTTTGAAAAACCTTATGCAGATTATGATGGCGCTTATGTAGATAATCCTTTTATGTTTGATTTTGTAAAAGTTAAAAAACAGAAAACAACACCAAAGAAAAAAGTTGTAGAAAAAAAGGAAGAACCTAAAATTGAAGAAATTGTTGAACCTGAAATTTATGAAGAAGAAACAATTTTAACTGATGATTATAATCCTTTGGCTTATGAAAAATTAAATGAAGTATCAAAAAACTTAATTTTTTCAAAAGGACCAGAAACAATAATTCAAGATATTCGGTCTGTGTTGGAAGAAGAACAAACTTCAAATTTAGATTTAGTTTTTGCCATTGATACAACCGGAAGTATGAAAAACGATATGGAAAAATTAAAAGCCGATTTATCACCACTTTTGGAAGAGTTATATAATTCTAGTGAAAATGTTAGAGTTGGACTTTTGTTATACAGAGATTACGGTGACGGTTACAGTTATAAGGAATTGCCTGTAAAACCTTATGGTTTTGTGCAGAATTTTTCTTCTATATCAAAAAACTTAAATGCAGTTAGAATATTTGGTAAAGAAGGTGGCGATATCCCAGAAGCCGTTTATGAAGCAATGTATGCAACCGGACAGTTTTTTGCATGGCGTACAGAATCTGCAAAAAGAGTTATTTTGATTGGTGATGCAGAACCACATCCATTTCCTAGAAAGTCTGGAAAATATTCAAAAGAATTTGTAACAGAATTGTTAGATGTAAAAGGAATTACAGTTACAACAATTCTACTTCCACAAGAATAATGAAAGTTGAATTGTTGTTTTGTTAATGAATTATAATTTTATTCTTCAATTTCTAAAGTTTGTTCTGTTGAACTGTCTGATTCAAAAACTTCTTCAGTTTCAGATTCAGTATTGTCTGTTTTAGTTTGATCAACTTGTTCTTCTGTAAAATCTGAATATTCTGAATCTACATAAGTTTCAGCTTCTGTAGTTGCAGGTTGAGCTTCCGGTTCTTGCTGTGGATTTTCAAGAGATTCTAAAATATCACTTGGAATTTTATTTAAGCCAATAAGGCTAAGTTTTTTGTATGCGCCTGGCAAATCATAAGAATATTCATACATAGCCAAAATTTCTTTAAAAATATGATAAGCTTTTTTATATTGCTTTGTAGTGATATAAAGATGACCCAATTCATAGCGAGCTTCAATGTAAGTATTTGTGTTTGTTCCAAATCTTTGAATTGTTGCTAAAAAATATTGTTCACAGGCTTTGTAATTTTTTGCTTCAAAAGCTTTTTGTCCCAATTGAATTAATTGGTTTGCAGTTAAATCAGAAGGAATTTCTTTTACAGTTGCACAAGAACTAATTCCAAACAAAATAAATAAAGTTGATAAAATAATAGTAAGTTTTTTCATATAACCTCAATATTATCTAAAAAACAGATTCAATGCAATAAAGTTACAAAAGAATAAAAATGTCTCATCATTGTAAATGCAGTTTTAATGTGTTATATTTGAAATATATGAAAAAAATATTCTTTTTATCATTTTTGATTGTTGTGGCAATTTGTTTTTCTAGTTGTGCTTCAAAGCCAGATATTTCTAATTTTGAAGAAAATGTTACTTCTGAATCTACAGATAAAAAAATCAAAAAAAATAAAAATTCTCTTTTTGAAGATTGGCGATACAAAGGTTTTGGTGTTGAACTGCCTGCTTGGTTTGAACCTGCATATTTAAAAGATTCAAAAACTGTTAGAAAAGTGCTTGTGGATTTTTCGGAAAAAGACGTAATTATTGGTGGAAATGCAATTAGTGCAGATCATGCGGAACAACTTATTGCTCAAAATAAAAATATAGAAGGCTACGAATTTGTAGATAGTTGTTGGGCAAAACTTGCAAAATCAGAAAATTTGCAAACTCCTTACGTTTTTTTAATTGTGCTAAAGAAAATAAATGAATAAGAATAAATTTAGAGGTGAAAAATGAAAGTTTTAGTAATTGGTGGTGCAGGGTACATTGGAAGCCATGTTGTAAAAGAAATGATGAAGGCTGGACACAAAGTAACAGTTTTTGACAACCTTTCTAGCGGATTACGTTGCAATCTTTTTAAAGAAAATGATTTTATCTATGGAAATATTTTAATTCCCGCAGATTTAGAAGCTGCATTTGCAAAAGGTTTTGACGCATTTGTTCACTTGGCAGCATTCAAAGCTGCTGGAGAATCAATGGAAAATCCAGAAAAATATTCAATAAATAATATTACAGGAACATTAAATATTATGAACGCCGCAGTAAAATTTGGCTGCAAAAAAATGATATTTAGTTCATCGGCCGCAGTTTTTGGTGCTCCACAATATTTACCAATTGATGAAGAACATCCAAAAAATCCAGAAAACTACTACGGTTTTACAAAATTAGAAATTGAACGCTTTATGGCTTGGTACGACCAATTAAAAGGCCTAAGATTTGCTGCGTTGCGATATTTTAATGCCGCAGGATATGACCCAGATGGAGAAATAAAAGGACTTGAACAAGCTCCACAAAATCTTTTGCCAAGAATTATGGAAGTTGCTTGCGGAATGCGCGATGAATTAAAGGTTTTTGGAACAGATTACGACACTCGCGACGGAACATGTATTCGCGATTATGTTCACGTTACAGACTTGGCAATTGCACACGTAAAAGCGCTTGCGTACCTTGAAAAAAATGACAAAAGTATTACAGTAAACTTGGGCACAGAAAAAGGAACTACAGTAAAAGAATTAATAGATGCTTCTCGCCGCATAACAAAAAAAGAAATTCGTGCAGTAGATACAGAACGCCGTCCAGGAGACCCAGCATGTTTGTACGCAACATCAGCCTTTGCAAAAAAAGAACTAGACTGGGAACCAAAATACAGCGACGTAGACACACTAGTTGAAACAACTTGGAAAGCTTATTTGAATTAATTACTGTCATTCTCGGGCTTGACCCGAGAATCTATTCCGCTAGGAATAAAATAAAAAAAAGGAACAAAAAATGAAAGATTCAAAAGCATTTTTAGAAAGTCAAAAAAAAGAAATTATTGAATTACAACGATTACTAACTTCAATTCCTGCAATTGCGCCAGAAGGCGGCGGGGAAGGAGAAACAAAAAAAGCAGACGCTTTGGAAAAATGGCTCAAAGAAAATGGTTTTGAAAACATTCAACGTTTTGAAGCCCCAGATAGCAGAGTTCCTTCTGGGAGCAGACCTTCTTTACTTGTAACAATTCCGGGGCAAATTCCAGAAGAACAAGATGACTCAAGAATTTGGGTTATGACTCACATTGACGTTGTCCCAACTGGCGACCTTTCACTTTGGAACACCGATCCATGGAAAATGGAAGAAAAAGACGGAAAACTTTTTGGCCGCGGTGTAGAAGACAATCAACAAGGTTTGTGTAGCTCAATTTTTGCAGCGTTATATTTTATAAAAAATAATTTAAAACCAGCTCACACAATAAAATTGCTT
>JAEIGA010015193.1_pt1 | contig 11723 bp, 7 predicted proteins | sample 9270691 | NCBI WGS metagenome assembly JAEIGA01 (sample SAMN17057246, study PRJNA624740) | gut metagenome | biome: biome; isolation source: fecal sample | host: Bos grunniens | place: China: Xizang | collected 2019
AAACTATGAGCCACTCCACCCTCCACCAGCTTGCGGAGGAAGATGATGTTCCTGCCTACCTCCTTGACCGCAATATGGTAGTTCTTCACACGGTCATATATATCTTCAAGATCATTAAGTTCGTGATAATGAGTCGCGAACAAAGTCTTGGCACCATCACCATATTCATGGATATACTCCACGATGGCACGCGCAATCGACATTCCGTCATATGTCGATGTTCCTCGTCCGATCTCATCAAGAAGCACTAACGAACGGGATGACAGGTTATGCAGGATCATTGAAGTCTCGAGCATTTCGACCATGAAAGTCGACTCGCCACGAGATATGTTATCGGATGCACCAACACGGGTGAAGATCTTGTCACACCAGCCGATCCTGGCCTCTTCGGCAGGCACGAAACATCCTACCTGAGCCATCAGCACTATCAGCGCAGTCTGACGCAGAAGCGCAGACTTACCGGCCATATTCGGACCAGTAAGGATGATTATCTGCTGATTGGCATTATCAAGATAAATGTCGTTCGGAACGAATTCCTCCCCGACCTGCATCATGGTCTCGATCACAGGATGACGACCCTGCTTTATGTCTATGACCTTGCTGTCATTCATCTGAGGACGGCAATATCTGTTGCTCAACGCGAGATCCGCGAAACCACTCAGGACATCGAGACGCGAAAGGATGCGGCAATTCTTCTGAATCGCTGCTATATTTGCCTGTATTGTGGCGACAAGCTCGCCATATATCTGAGATTCAAGGGCATATATTCTCTCTTCCGCACCCAGAATCTTCTGCTCGTATTCCTTCAGCTCCTCTGTTATGTAACGCTCGGCATTGACAAGAGTCTGCTTTCTGATCCATTCCGCAGGAACAACATCCTTATATGCATTACGGACCTCGAGATAATATCCGAAGACATTGTTGAAGCCTATCTTAAGCGACGAGATACCTGTACGCTCTATCTCACGCTGCTGCACCTCAAGGAGATAGTCCTTGCCATGACGCGCGATCTTCCTGAGCTCATCGAGTTCTGCATTGACGCCACTTGCAATGACATCACCCTTGCCCAAGGCTGCTGCTGTCTCAGGATGCATTGTCCTGCCCAGATAATCAAGAAGATCCGAACATCCGGTCATGTTGTCAAGCATCTGGTCCAGGGCTTCGACACCCTTGCCTTTGCACAATCTGATGATAGGGTCCGTCTGACCCAATCCCCTGCGAAGCTGCATGACCTCACGAGGCATGATCTTGCCGGCTGCAGCACGGGAGATTATACGCTCGAGGTCTCCAATATCTCCGATCATTCTCTGCAGGTCATACAGAGCACTCTGATTATCAACGAAATACTGGACCACATCATATCTTGACTCGAGCTCCTTTATATCCATCACCGGCATCGACAGCCATGTACGGAGCATACGGGCTCCCATCGGAGACGAGCACTTGTCCATTACCTCAACAAGAGAAGTTCCCTCTCTTCCGGCTGTAGACGCAAATATCTCAAGATTTCGGAAGGTGAAACGGTCCATCCAAACGAACGTATCCTCGTCGATACGTGAAATAGAGCAGATATTGCTCAGATCGGTATGCTGGGTATGCTCAAGATATATGAGAAGTGCACCTGCAGATGTCACGCCAAGAGGAAACTTGTCGATGGCGAATCCCTTGAGCGAGTCCACCTTCAGCTGCCTCTTGAGCCTCTCGACCGAACTGTCATACACGAATGCCCAGTCTTCAAGAGTCGAGATGTAGAAGCTGTCGCCGTATCTCTCTTTTGTGCCTTTCTCATAGCCCCTCGGCACAAGAAGTTCCTTCGGCGCAAATGAACTCAGCAAGGTACCGATGTAATCCAACGATCCCTCCGCCACCTGAAATGAACCGGTTGACACATCAAGAAATGCCGCACCGCAACGATCCTTATGAAAGGTAAGGCCGGCCAGATAGTTATGTTCCTTCTGCTCGAGAAGCTGATCACTGAATGCGATGCCGGGGGTGACAAGCTCTGTAATTCCGCGCTTGACGATCTTCTTCGTAAGTTTCGGGTCCTCAAGCTGGTCACATACCGCCACCTTATATCCTGCTCTCACGAGCCTCGGAAGATATGTTTCAAGAGAATGATGCGGAAATCCGGCCATCGGAATGGAATCCGGAGCCGCATTGGATCTTTTGGTCAGGACAATTCCCAGAACCTTGCTGGCAGTAAGAGCGTCATCACCATATGTTTCGTAAAAATCGCCGCACCTGAATAGAAGCAGAGCCTCAGGATGTTGAGACTTCACAGTAAAAAACTGCTTCATCATCGGGGTCTCGGTCGGTTTTTTCTGTGCCATAAATCAGTTGTTAATCGATTCCAAATCATGCAAAAATACCAATTATTCTCTGAATGGCATACAAAATCAACGGTTTTTTCAGAATTTGAAAGTCTTATACTCTGTAGGCACTTTATTATGCCAACGATTCAATGTTCCGTTTGGGGTTTCCAACACGAATTTATAGAAATCCGACACCGGAAGTGATGAAAGATCCACCAGATAACGGCAATCTCCCGCAGATACCTCTCCAACCTTGACCCACTCATCGCGGCCTCCTTTGTTGAACTCATTGGAACCTGTCGCCCATACTGTAGCCGTGGCTGAAGGATTCAGACACTCCCATGTAAGCCAAACGCCTCTGCCATAAGGCTCCACCTCCATGTTCATGATATCGATGTCTCCGTAGAATGAGACTCCGTCCTGCTCCCAAAGCACATCCTGCGGCACTTTGAAATCCATAAAACGACATATTGACGGATTGATATCGATGATGGCGCCTGAGCCACTCGACAGCCTTTCATTCGTCTTCACATTTGTCGAAACCCAGCACGATCTTTCGCTATATGACTGACCGCCATGGTGGGCTCCGTTATACTCGCGGCCATGGTCTGTAGTGATGACGACCATCCATTCCTCGTTGAAATTGGCCTCACGGTATTTGACCGCCTCCCAGATACGGGAAACCTGTTTATCCGCGAGACGGATGAACTCATCCAGAGTCTCTCCCGCGTGGAAGATATGACCGGCATCATCCGTATACCACAGATATACCCAGCTCATATCCGGAGCGTTCTCACGTATGCACTCAGCTGCCTTTTTAGACACATGCTCGTCTATATCGAATATACGCAAGTCTTCCTCCCTCTCCGGGAATGACTCATAATCAAGATCATAACCATCGAACACATAATCTAACTCAAGGTTGCCTGTCTCCGGCTTACCCTCGCCCACGAGCACTGTCCTGTTATCTGTCCAGCTCGAGAACAAAGCAGTAGTCACATCTCTGTCCTGCTCCTCAGCAATCCTGAAAATTGTCCAGTAGTTATAGTTCGGACTCAGGTTGTCATTGCCCCAGACATTATGCTTGTTGGCCCATGTCGCTGTAAGGATATTCGTATATCCGATTGCAGAAATGGTAGGGGTCTGGTCATAGCGTCCGACTGTTCCTCCGGTATAGCATTTCGCGAATGTTCCTTCCGATGCAATCTCCTGAATAGCAGGAAGATCCAATCGTTCTACCATCTCAGCGGCAACACCGTCAATAATAACATAAACCGCCTTTCTTACCTTGCCCGAATCATCAGCAGTCTTTCTGGCACAGCCCGGAGCAAGCATCAAAGTACAAAGGATGCACAGACATATCTTGAAGAGTCTCATTTCTATATGATCATTCAAATTAGACATCACTTTTTCTTGTTGGAAACAAAGAGCATTCCGCCCGCCGAAAGCAGCAGGAGAACGATCAGCGCAATTGAACTTGCGCGGGAAACATTCTCGCCGAGCTGGTACGAATCCGGCTCAAATCGCATGATCAGCTGTCCTTCACCTGCAGGAATCACCGCGCCGCGAAGAATCCAATCCGCTCTGAAAAGTTCGACAGGCTCAGCATCTGCCGTAGGCCTATAATGTCCGTCACGCACTTCGCCGTATGCGCCTGCCGGCTCAATCCACGCCTTCCAGCCCATCGGGCAATATACTTCGCTGAAGATAGCAGGGCATGCGACGCTTGTACTGAAGTCGTATCGAAGCTCGTTCGGAGCATAATGCGTGAGGGTTATGTTGGCGTTGGAAATGGCAACGGAATCAACATCAAAGGCCTCACGAGCCCATGCAAAATCATCGCCGACCACTGCAGTACTGCTCAAATCTGTCGAAGCAAGAAGCGCAATCTCCTCATCCGGGGTCGCAGCCGGCACACATGAAGACACAAACCATGCGTTTCCAAGGGCATGACGGTTCTCTACCGGAGGATACTCTGCTCCCAGAATGATATATTTTCCATTAAGAGCGGATGTCATCTTCAGGAGCGGCAGACTGTCCGTAACATCCTGCACAGTGACCGCATTTTCCAGGACTCCATAGACCGAGCGTATTTCCGAAGTCAGATATCTCTCGATAAGGTCCTGGTATCTCTGCATCTTGACCGGGCTGTAACCGCCGATGGTCTTGTGATGATAGCTTGGAATCGCATCGTTGAATGTATTTCCGCTTATATCGAGCACTCGATAGTCAAGCTCCGGATCCTGAAGAATGATCTCATCAACCGGACGCGGTTCGTAAACAGCGGTGAAGTCACGAGGCGTGATGAAATGGCTCCTGTTCAGATATCTCTTGCCCACAGACACCAGGTCGAAATAGACGAGGAAGATCATGGCGACAGCCACAATGACCATTCTTCCCTTTCTCACAAACGAGCCTTCCTTGCCCACTGCATCATATTTAGGAGTGCGGTATGCCCATAAAATAAGAGCACATACGATTGTGATGAACCAGAACGAATGCCATGCATCCTTAGACAGAAGTGTCTGACGGTCAGCGATAAGCGCCTCGACGAGGATATCCGGCTGTCCGGCATCCACAGCACCGGTAAAGGTACCTGCAATACCCGGGAAGATGGCACACACGAGGCAGAAGAGACCGGTCAGAGCATATGCAATGATGCCGGCTTTCATGAATTCCTTCGATGTATATTTCTCCTTGATGATCCTGTCAAGGACATAGAATCCCAGAAGCGGAACAGTCACCTGAAGCACAATCAGCGCCATCGATACCGTCCTGAACTTGTTATAGAAAGGAGCGTAGTCGAACCATAGCTTGGTAAACCACATCAGGTGACTTCCCCATGCAAGCAGGACTGCGACTACGGTAGCCACCACGATCCACCATTTTTCACGACCTTTTACCAGGCACAGGCCGAGAACGAAGAGGAAGACAGAAATGGCTCCCATATACATCGGACCTGCGGTAAATGGCTGAGGGCCCCAATACAACGGCAATGCCTTCATCGTCTCTCTCAGATTAGGCTGTCCAGCCCTCTTGAGAAGGTCGTAAACCTCTGAGTCATCGGGATCTATGGCACCAGCGGAAGAACCACCATTGAAGTTAGGAATAAGAAGATTAGGCATTTCCTCTATACCATATGACCACGCTGTAGCATAATCCAGATCAAGACCCTTCGAATTATGTCCGGCACTGTCTGCAGAAAGCTCCGAACCTCCGCGCATGGTATATGGGGTATATTCATATGTCGGAATAAGCTTGTTGGCATTTGTGGCGATACCCACGCATCCCAGTACAAGCAGCAGAGCCGAAGCAGCAAAAAATCGTCCGAGTCCCGCGCGTCTCTCCTTGTCAATGCATAGGCTGATGAACTGCGCGATCGCATATACGAATATCACGATTGCAAGATAGTAGGTTATCTGTATATGATTCGCCTTTATCTGCATGCTCAAGGCCAGAGCGAAGAGAACAGAACCGAGCACAGTCTTCGGAAGCCACGACTTCCATGTTCCGTCCTTATATGCCGCCAGGGCCGTACGATACGTAAATATCACACCGGCAAGCACCCATGGGAAGAAGGCAATAGCCTGCATCTTGGTATTGTGACCGACCTGGATTATCTGAAGATTATACGAACAGAAAGCCATCGCAATCGCTCCCGCAACCGCCACAAGGCCGTTTACTCCCATTGAAAGCAAGAGAAGGAATGCTCCGACCAAAGCTATGAAAAGATAGCTGGCAGGACGTTTTCCAAACATCAAGGCCTTATATATGCCCTTTGTCCAGTCTCCGTCGAAATCATCAATCATCGCTGTGGTAGGCATACCACCGAACATGGAATTCGTCCATGCTGTCGGGTCATCCGGATGAGCTTCATTATGCGCAATCGCCTCCTGCGCCATACCTTTCCATCCTGCTATATCGCTTTGATTGACAATCTTACCGTCGAGAACCTGCGGCACAAAGCTGTAAGCCACAACAGCAAAGAACAGGACAATACCTGCATAAGTCAGAATCTTCTTTATAAGTTCTTTATTCATAATGAATTATATTTCAATTAATTATGTGAAGCAAGCAGTGAATCGAACAGCTCCGCCATCCTGCGGGTCAGTTCCCTGCGGGTAAACTTCGTCAGGTCTGCATCATCAACCTCTAGCTCACCTTTGAAATGACGGTCCCAGCACAAGTCTATGAATCTCTTGACTGAAGCCTTGTCATTCCAATCCAGAACGACTCCCGTCTTGGTCTGATTCAGGATCATGGACATGGCACCGTCAGTCTGTCCGATTCCAAGAACCGGCCTCCACGATGCAAGATATTCAAACAGCTTTCCCGGAAGCACCGCCTTGTACTCCGGTTCCTTTCTCAAAGGAAGAATCAGAAGCGAAGCCTTGCGCTGCTCCTCTATCGCAACATTATGGGGCTGATACCCCATATCTGTCAGATTCTGCTCAAGTCCGGCAGCCTTGACCGACTGAAATATCCTGTCATCCGTCTTTCCTACAAACCTGATATTCAAGCACTTTGCAAAGACCTCATCGGCAGCGCATTTCTCTGCCAGCACATTCCAGAGCACATCCGGATCACCATCAGCGGCAAAGAGACCGGTGTGGGTGACAGTAAACGGACGGAGCTTTCCAGCAGACACATCCATGCCTCCGAAAGCCTCACGACATGGCCCCTTAGGAAAATCGCACTCATCATATCCGTTCGTGATAAGCTCGACAGATGTCTGGGTCATAGCCTGGAATTCCTGCTGAACAAGAGGCGAAACGGCCACAACCGCCGACGCCTGGTCCAGAACCTTCTTCTCCATTTTCCTATGCCATGCCTCGGTCAGCTTAGTCATCGACAGATGCTTGAAATAGAAGATCTTTGTCCATGGATCACGAAAATCCGCAACCCACGGAAGCCCTGTCGACGCTGCCAACTTCCTGGCAATCAGATGCATTGACTGAGGCGGCCCTGTACTCACAATCAGGTCCACCGGATGCTCCTTGAGATATTTCTTCAGGAATCTTACTGAGGGACGGATCCAAAGACAACGGGGATCCGGAAGAAAAAGATTGCCACGTACCCACATAGCCACCTTCTGAAGGAAGGACTTCTTCTGGGCATTAACCGGATTGACCTCAACGGCCTCCTTGCTGTGTCCCGACTTCTTCAGAAAGTTCTTATACAGTTCGTACGGCTCAGTGATCTTCGTCTTTATAATCTCCGCCTCCTGCGGAATTTCCGCTTCAAGAGTATGATCAACCGCCAGCTGCTCAGGATTTTCCGGGGTATATATTACCGGCTGCCAACCCTCCTGCGGAAGATATTTGGCAAACTTCACCCAGCGCTGCACCCCCGATCCTCCGGTCGGCGGCCAATAATAAGTTATGATCAATACCCTTTTCATATTATAAGAGTCCGCTCACAAAAATGGCAATGACGGCAACTGGAGCGATATAACGGATCAGGAACCAGAGCACGCCGAAAATCCTGACATTCGTAGAAAGGGTTCCGCCGTTCGTAAACTCTTCATAGATGTCGGTCTTCTTGAGCCTCCAACCTACAAACAGTACGGTAAACAGGCTTCCAAGAGTCATCAGAATATTTGACGAAAGGTTGTCGAAGAAATCAAATATCGAACGTCCGGCAAGTTTCACTTCCGCCAACGGGCCGAACGAAAGGGCACAGAATATACCCAGAACCCAGCAGATCAGGAAGAGCACAATGCAGGCAGCAGTACGTTTAAGTTTCTTTTCTTCAATAAGATACGCAACTCCCACCTCTATCATTGATATTGAAGAAGTTAGGGCAGCAACGATAAGTGCCAGGAAGAAAAGGATAGCGACGATTCCGCCGCCCGGCATCTTGCCGAACACATATGGAAGGGTCTCGAAGACAAGGCCCGGACCTGACTGCGGATCGATTCCAAATGCGAAGACCGCCGGCATTATGGCCATTCCTGCAATGAGGGCAAATACAGTATCTGCAATAGCTGTAGACGAACTTTGGAACAGGATGTTATCCTTCTTGTCCACATACGAGGCATACGTCATGATGGTTCCGAATCCCAGCGAAAGCGAGAAGAATGCCTGACCCAAGGCCGCAGCAAAAGAACCTCCGTCTATCTTGGAAAAATCCGGCTTGAAAAGATATTCGAAACCAGCCCCCGAACCCGGCAGGGTCGCTGCATATATTGCGATGGCAATGACTATGACAAAAAGCATCGGCATCATCAGCTTGCTGAATTTCTCGATTCCGTCCTTGATGCCTATGATGACGATCAATGTAGTGGCCAGCAGAAAGAGAGTCTGGCAGATGACCGGAGCCCAAGATGAAGATACGAAATCAGAAAACATCGTGCTTACGGCCTCCTGGGAGGCACTTCCGGTAAATGAGAACGTGCATGACTTCAGGAGATACTCGAAAGCCCAACCACCTATGACACAATAATATGAGGCTACAATAAGCGGCACAATGACTGTCATCAGTCCGACCCATCTCCATGCCGATCCGCCCGAAAGGTCACGAAATGCCGCATATGCGTTCTTCTGGCTTCTGCGGCCTATCACGAACTCCGAAATAAAGATAGGAAGGCAGATGAAGCAGACAAATACAAGATATATGATGATGAAGGCAGCACCTCCGTTCTCTCCCACAAGGTATGGAAACCTCCACAGGTTGCCCAGACCGACAGCAGAACCTGCCATCGCAAGGAGAACACCTATACGACTACCGAAATTATCTCTCTTCATTTTACTCAGATTTACGCTTATAAGTCACAAACTCAAAATCATACCCTTCTTCCTCGTCGTGATGCATCTCAGAACGTTCAGCGACCTCCCACACCTGAGGGTCGATGGAAGGGAAGAAAGTATCCGCATCCTCAATGACAGTATGGACATGAGTCACTACAAGCTTGTCCGCGTCCTCAAGGGCCTGGGCATAGATCTGACCGCCTCCGATCACATAGCAGCGCTCGAGATTGGTAGCCTCGGCAACCTCATATGCTGCCTCGAGCGAACCAACGACCGCTACCTCATCGGCAGTCGAGAAATTCCTGGAAATCACGATATTGACCCTCTTGGGGAGAGGTCTTCCGATCGACTCATATGTCTTACGCCCCATGATGACAGGACATCCCACCGTCTGATGACGGAAGAATCTCATATCCTCTGATATATGCCATAGAAGAGCATTATCGCGGCCTATGGCATTATTGTCCGCGATTGCGACTATTATGCATTTTTCCATTATTCTTTACTTTATCCCAAACGGGTATCAAACAGCTACTGGAGCTGGAATACGTGGATATGGATCATACTCCACCAACTCGAAATCCTCGTACTTGAAGCTGAAGATATCCTTTACCTCAGGATTGATCTTCATCTTAGGGAGGGCACGCGGCTCACGGCTCAACTGAGTCGCAACCTGCTCAAAATGATTGACATAGATATGTGTATCACCCGTCGTATGAACGAATTCTCCAGGCTGGAGACCACATACCTGCGCGATCATCATGGTCAGAAGGGCATATGAAGCTATATTGAACGGAACGCCGAGGAAAACATCGGCGCTGCGCTGATAAAGCTGACAGGAAAGCTTACCGTCCGCCACATAGAACTGGAAAAGCGAATGGCATGGCGGGAGAGCCATCTTCTCGACCTCGGCAACATTCCATGCCGAAACGATCATACGACGCGAATCAGGATTGTTCTTGATTGTATTCACGACATTCGCCAACTGATCGATTGTACCGCCGTCAGGGGTCGGCCAACTGCGCCACTGATGACCATAGACCGGGCCGAGATCACCGTTTTCATCCGCCCATTCGTCCCAGATGGTCACACCGTTATCCTTCAGATACTTGATGTTCGTATCTCCGGCAATGAACCACAGAAGTTCGTGAATTATTGACTTGAGATGCACTTTCTTGGTTGTGAGAAGAGGAAAACCCTCGCTCAGGTCGAAACGCATCTGATATCCGAACACGCTCTGCGTACCGGTGCCGGTACGGTCGGACTTCATTGTTCCGTTCTCACGGATATGTCGCAACAGATCTAAATATTGTTTCATTTCTTATGGGGATAAAACCCGGCCGAGCCGGTAATACATTATTAACTATCGTACGCCGAAAGCAAAGATTATAGCTTCCTCATAGACTTCACCAGGACAGAGGAGGCAATCCGGATAGTCGGCCTTGTTCGGAGCATCAGGGTAATTCTGACACTCGATGGCAACTCCTGAATAATCTTCGTAAACATGGCCGTTCTTGCCCTCAGGGCAGCCTGAAAGCCAGTTTCCTGTGTAGACCTGGACTCCCGGCTGAGTAGTGTGAATAGTAAGCACTCGACCGCTTTCCGGAGCATATAATTCGGCACATTCCTGAAGCTGGCCCGGCTCAGAACCGTCTATTACCCAACAATGGTCATAACCCTTGCCGATCTTCAATGGCTCGTAATCAGCCTTGATATCCTGTCCGATAGCCTTCTCGTTCACGAAGTCCATAGGAGTGCCTGCAACCGGCTCGCTCTCTCCGAGATGAATCTGAGTCGCATCTGTAGGAAGGAACTCCGACGCATTGAGTCTGAGCATATGACCAAGGATGTCGCCGTTGCCCTCGCCGTTCAGATTGAAGTAGGCGTGGTTGGTAAGATTGATGACGGTAGGTGCATCAGACTCTGCTGTGAGGGTGATACGAAGTTCGTTCTCCTCGCTCCAGTCATAACGTACGACAGTCTTGACAGCACCAGGATAACCCATCTCGCCATCCTCCGAATAATAAAGGAACTCCACACCGCCCTCATGCTCGCGGCTCTCCCAGACCTTGTTCTGGAAACCTTCCGGACCACCATGGAGATGATTTGGACCATTGTTTATAGGAAGCGTATATTCCTTGCCGTCAAGCTCGAACTTACCAAGTGCTATACGGTTGGCATATCTGCCAGGGACCTTTCCCGAGCATGGACCGTCGCCGAAATAACTCTCCGGCACCGGATAACCTAGCACGACGTCCGCCATATTGCCGTCCTTGTCCGGAACGACTGTTGAAACGATTCCCGCACCGATATTGGTAAGCTGCACATATGAACCGCTTTCATTCTTCATGGTGTACAGGTAAATTTCCTTACCACACGATGTATTACCCCAAAGTTCCTTAGTTATTGCCATATCATTTATGTTTTTGAGTTTCACTGTAATGAAATAATCTTTCAAAATTAAGATTAATATTTCATTTTGACAATAGAACAACCCTACTCAAAGCCCTCGACAAACCCGAAAATCACGGGATAGCAATCTATTTTTAAGTTTTATTTGGTGAATCAGTAAAATTGTCATATATTTGCAGTCCTGTCTAAAAGAGACGGGTCAGCTTGGTGAGATGGGTGAGTGGCTGAAACCACCAGTTTGCTAAACTGA
>JAEIGA010015194.1_pt1 | contig 11723 bp, 11 predicted proteins | sample 9270691 | NCBI WGS metagenome assembly JAEIGA01 (sample SAMN17057246, study PRJNA624740) | gut metagenome | biome: biome; isolation source: fecal sample | host: Bos grunniens | place: China: Xizang | collected 2019
AACTCAATTTCTTTATTTTGTTCAAATACAGAATCTTTATAATAATCAAGACCCATATTTACACGGAAATTCATATCTGTTTGAATTTCTGGATGTTTCAAACACATTTGAATATACAATGGTTTAATAAGAATCTCTTGGAATACAGATCTAAGTCTTGTAATAAATTTAGAAAAACGAATTTCTTCACGAGCAATACCATCAGCAGTCATAGTGAACATACCTTCACCCTGTTCCTTCTCAAATCTTGAAGCGGGAATTTTTGATGCTTGTCTTAACTTATCTCTAAAATATTTTAATGTTTCTGTATCTGATATTTCAGGACCATCATTACCTATATTTTGAATTTGTGGAGTTTCACCACCTTCTGATGCCATAAAGATATCTTTATAGAATTGAAGCATAGGACGACCATTGGTGTGTATTTCACCAGAATCCCAATCAAAATCAACGATTTCTTTATATGAGTTCATTGCTTGTGCGAGAGTTTGGCGACCTCTAACTGATTGAACACTACCAACAGGAATTATATATTGAGTTTTATAAGAAGCATTTGTTACAGCCCAAATAATACGGGTTGCTTCCATTGTTCTCAATATATTAAATGATCTGATAAGTCTTTCTACATAAGAAATTCTTGATGTCATATCAGATTTAGAATATGAAATATATATAATTTGTGAATCATAAAGAATTCTATCTTGTGTAACTTGACCACCAGCACCTATTCTTTGATTTACAAACCAAATCTTCTCATTTGTTTCTGGGTTTAATCCTGGTGTTAATGACGCTGGGTCAATCTCAACAAAACCTATAATTTCTGTTTGTTCCTCATTATATACAATTTCAAATGCTAAAAATCCATCGATAAGCCATTTTCTGAAATAATCTGATGCTTGAATAGCATCATAAAAACCAAAGTAATTATAAAGTTTATTATATTCTATATTTAGTTCATCCAATATATTTTGATCAACTTTATAATTCAACTTAACATTAGCGAACTTATTTCCAGCGTCAAAAACTATTGATTCTTCGCAAATTATATCTAATATTTCTTCAATCTCATCCTGTAAAGCAAATTTTCTAATTTGCTCTTTCTTTTTTTGATAACTTTCTTCTGCTACTCCAAAATATCCCTTACCCAAACTTGGGTCAGTAGATGACATTCTAGCAAATAAAACTTGTACATTATCATCATTTATAGTACCTATTTGAGTAGAGTTTGTGTTACCATTTGAAATATTTTGTTGAGTCATCATCAAATCGACAGAACGAACATTTTTGATAACATCATCTTTATAGTTCATTCCGAAACTTGATAATTTTCTTAACGCCCTTGTAACGGGATTTGGATTATTTGAATAACTTCTACTATTTCCAGTAAAACCAGCCATATAAAATTTATCTATTTAAAATTAAACAATTGTCTATCAATATATTTATGAAAAATATATATTAAATTAGTTTTTTAAACCTATGTACGAAGCCACAGCAGTTGTAAAAATTCTACTTGTTAAAAGATCATATAAAAGACCCTTTTCAATACCAAGTGCTTTACAAATAGCCTTACCAATAGATGGACCTATTGTTATACCTGTTAATCCTCCAATTATTGAGCCTATAACACCTTCATCTATTTCACCCATCTTTATTAATTCAGCAATTTCTTGTGAAGCATTTTCTACTTCAATTATTTGTGATTCATTTAATACAATTTGATTTGCATCTTCTGAAATTTTTTTCATTTTATTATAAACTATATGTATATAAATTATTTATGTAAAAATAAAGTGAGGATTTATTATTAAACCCCCACTTTAGATTAAAATTATTTTTTTTTAATTACTCAAAATTACCACTTTCGATAGAACCAGTCTTAAGAACTGTAAGTCTTTGAGCAAGAATTTCAAGACCTCTAACGATTTCAACATAGATATCAATTACACCAATATTTTTGTCGATAAGTTCATTTGTGTTATTTGTTGTATCCATAACAGTTCTGAAATCATAAAGTCCATCACCTTGTTTCATGTTAGAAAGGAATGTATCAACTAATGTCTTAATTTCCTCACGATTTCTTGCTGTATTAGCCTCCCAATTATATTTCTTAAGTATTGCCTCAACATTATCTTGAATATAAATACAAGCCTCACGAGCATGAATTGAACTTAACGCTGACAATGGAGTTTGTTTTGCTGTCTTGTTAGCAAAAATTTCAATACCAACACCATTCTCCCAAACAATAGAGTTGATACCCATTGGTTCAAGAAATTCTCTGTCATTTTGAATTAAAGAACATTCAATACCAACAACTTGATTTCCAGCAATTACACCACGCTTTGGACCAGCCACAATAGACCAAGGCTTAGAAGCAGTATATTTAGCCATATATAAATTTGATACATATGCAGCAGGTGGAACAGTTTTAACAGAAGCAAGGTCTGAAATTTTCAAATAAGGATAAAAATATGCTGACCAAGATGCTCCATTTTCTTCTCTTGGAAGAGTAAACATACCTAATGTAGAACCATTTAAATGACCTCCACCAGCAACATATTCAGATTTAACCGCACCAAATTTATCAACAAATGAAGGTTCTAAAGATTTCTTGAAATCATTCATAGAAGGAGCATTTATAATAGCGAGTCCTGATTGACGACCTTTACAAAGAAGTCCATAAACTTTCTTACATTCTTCTTCAATACCATTTCCAAATGTGTCAACAACATATCTCCATTGAATATAATCTCTGTCTATAAGAGCCTTATAAAGATTAGAGTTCTCATTATGTTCACTAATCATATCAAGAATCTTATTTTGACGCTCGTTACTACCATCTGGCATAGAATCTTTACTTACTGTAAATCCTTTAAGGAATGTCCAGTGATATCTATCAAAAATATTATCTACTGTAGTGTATTTCAAAACATATGGATTTTCTAAAGTTTCTCCTTCCGAATTTTTTGTAATAATATTTACTATATCAGAACATACTACTCTATAATGTTCTGTATCTTTAACAAAACCTCCTTTTCCATCCCCCTTATACAAAGGTTTTACTTCAACTGCTCTTGTTAATCTTGCCCAATCATCACTTTCAATATTTTCTGTTTCTAAACCTGATTCATAAGAAAGAAGTAAATCGCCAATATTAATTGTTTTATCTTTAAATGAACCTTTTACAATAATTTCATTATCTGCTTCAATATTAAGTTTAACAGTTCCTTTGTCATTAAGATACCATGTATTGTCGCTTTTTATATTATGAACAGAAATCTCAGATGGACACATATTACTTTGGTCACTATCGCTATCTAAACCATTAATATAATCTAATCTATCTTGTGATAAAGCGTAAGAAAGTAAACTAATAGAAGAATATTTACCCTCTTTAGTATATAAATTATGTCCAATAATATCAATTGCTTCATTCACAACACCATTTTCATCAGCAACAACAGACTCAATCATATCAACATCTTCGGTACAGAAAAGTCCTGTTGTTAACGTGTCATTGTTAATTAAGTCTTGAATCCACATATTTTGATTCAATTTATTAGTAAAATGTGGTAATAAAGAACCAACATAATTAGCAATAACATTTACAGAAGGAAGAGACAAAAATTTATTAAGTTTATCTGATATAAAACCATATTTGTCAAAATATTCTTGATATGTTATATCAGAAGCAAATCTTTTATATGGATTTGTATTTTCTGGAGATGTATACACTTCCGCACATTTATTTGTGTATGTATATGTTTTAGCCAAATCATCAGAAAGAACTTTTGGAGTTTCACCAGGATGTAATTCTGGTCCGAAATCTCCACCAACAACATACACTTCTACCATATAATCACTTACAAAAGAAGTAGCATTAAGATAATCTGGAACATTTTCAGCACCAAACCACTCACTTAAAGTTATATCATAACCTTTTGTACTCTTTGCACTTGCTTTTTTAACAATTACAGAAATTGGCTTATTACCAACATTTGTAAAGTTAAGAATATTATTACGATCTACATCTGTATTATCAAATGTTTGAACGCTATCAAGATATGATTCTGGACTCAAAAACCAGAATTTATCTGTATCGAATACTGTTTGATAAGGTATTGTACAAATATCTTTAGTAGATTTATTAATATTTGTAGAAATAGACCTATGATTAATTTGATCTTTTTCAAGATCAAGCGATAAAAGGTTCAAACAAAGAATAGGACCAGCACTTAATGCTGCCAAAGCACTTCTATGAAAGTATGATCCCTTTTTTTCAAGTGAACGATCTATATTACCATACAATTTAGTAAATTGTGTAGCACTTGTAATTAATTGAACACTATTGAATGGACCTTTTTTTGAAAAACCGACAATGAGTCTTAAATTAGAATAACCCCCTGCCGTCGCATTATTACTTGGAACGGTTGAAAGATCCTTCTCGAATCTATAAGTACCAGCCGCTTTTAATCCTGCTAATTCAACATCTATAGCCATAAATTTAAATTTTATTTTATATATAACTTATTTATGTAAATTATTTTTTTAAAAAAAATCACACATAAATAATAATGAAATATTTTAAAAAATATTTTCATAAATAATATATAAATAAGAATATATAATAAACAAACAAATATAATAATATGGCACTTAAACATTATAGTCATTATCAAAATTCTGATGCCGCAAGAAATATGTGGGAAGTTGTTAGCCCTGCGTTATTTGAAGTTTATTTAACATTTCCAACTATATTGAGTAGTCTCAATGGAAATCAAGAATTAATGTTTCAACATGTTAGATCTATATCTGGTCTTGACGGATTAACACCTACTGTAGGTAATGTTGTTCAAAAATACAAATACGCAGAAAGACACTATGCTGCTGCTGGTCCAGATAAAACATCTCTCGAATTAAGCATTACATATACAATGAATATCAATGACGCACACGAAAACTATATATATAATATGTTGCGTAAATGGTATGATCTTGTTTATAATCCACAAAATGGTCAAACACTTGTTAAGAAAGACTATGCTGGTGGTTCTCTTATGACTATCCTTGAATATGATAGAAATGGAGCAATTTGGAGAAAAGTTACATGTCTTAATTTCTTCCCATCAACCCCTCCAACTGGTTTGAATGAAGATAATTACGACAGCACTGGTGATGCAAAAACTGTAAGTATTACATTTATTGTAGATGATTGGGTAGAAGAAACTATAGGTATGGATCAATATAGAGATATCAGTGGTATTGATAGTTCTCTATATACTAGATATACGGCTTCATCTCTTGGTAATGCATATGAATAATAAAAAAAAATAATTATTTTAAAAAGTGAGGAATTCCTCACTTTTTTTGTTATCTTTATTTCAAATGATAATTATATGGGAAAAACAGTAGTATTTTTTGATTTGGAATGTACTTCCATAAGTTTTAATCCTGATAATGTAAGGATTATCGAATTCGCTGCGATAAAAGTAAATTTAGATACGCTCGAAGAAATAGATAGACTTAATTTTAAATGTAATAATGGAGATATCCATATCGCAAAAGACGCATATGAAGTACATGGTATATCTGAAGATGATGTAAAGGATTTACCAACATTCAATGATAGAGCAAAAGAAGTATTTGATTTCGTTAATGGATATGATATTGGTGGATATAATTGTGCTTTTTATGATATTCCTATTTTATATTCAAGTTTTTTAAGAGCAGGTTTAAACTGGAATTATAGAACATTAAATGTATATGATGTATATTTGAATTATAAACATCACAACTCTGGAAAGCTTGCGGAAGTATATAAAAAATATACAGGAAAAGATTTAGATAATGCTCATGATGCTTTTGCTGATACTATGGCAACATTAGAGGTTTATAAATATCAACGAGCACATAATGAAGAATTTGTCGAAGAAAGTCTACCACACTTTCAATATAATATGGATATTGCTGGAAACTATATGTATAGAGTTAATGAAACAACTGGTGCAAAGGAAGTTTATATTAATTTCGGAAAATGGAAAGGAACAAAAATAGATGATGTTGATATAAAATATCTTGAATGGGTGGCAAATAATACAGAAGGATTTCCTATCGATACAATCAACCTAACAAAGAAAATATTGAAAATGAGAGGAAAAAAATAAAGAGAGGATAAAAACCTCTCTTTTTCATTTAATCTACTCTATTAGTTTCAAATTCAATTGAACTTAAATCTTCTACACTAATCATACTACCAACCTGTCCTGTAACTTCTGGATTCGAAGCAACAATTCCTCTTTTTGGTTTACATTCTTCTTCTCTATCATCGAAGTATTTATTTTCTTTTTTATTATCTTTCAAAGAATCCCAACGATGTTCATTAGGCAATTTATATTTTGAGTTATACTCAAAATTATCTAAATCAATTTTTACTCCCATTTTTATTTATCGTATATTATATATCAAAAATCTAAATCTCCTCCCCAGTACATCTTATTTTTCTCTATAAGCAATTCTATATCCGTTTTTAATAAACTATTTCTTTCAACAAGTTTATCCAAATTCTCATAAGGATTTAATATAACAGAGTCATTTTCATCCAAATATTCTCCAATATCATTTCTATTAAATAGTTTAATTTCACTTCTTATATGTGAAAGCCAATTTTGAATAGTAGTTATAACAACACTATCATCTGATGGATTTTCTATATTTAAAGAATTTTCTTCATAAGGCTTATAATTATTTATATCAAGCCACTCTTTTAAAGTTTTTATATCAATAAAATTAGCGTCATTATTTAATTTTGAAATTCGTTCTCCAAATCTAACAACATCTGATAGATTAACTTCTTGTATTTCAGATGTGTTTATCCAATTTAATAAATATCGTTTATCGTTCCAATCGAAAAAAAATTCATTTGTGTCAGTTGTGTGATAAAATCTTCCATTATATATTTTTTCTATATTTAATATAGATTTTACACAAGAACATATTTCCAACATATTAATATCAATTGAAGGTTTTTTATTTGATATAATTTGTGTGCTATTGTTAATCATTTTTAAAATAATTTATATAATTATTTATGATTTTTGTTATATTTAAATTAACAAAATATTTTAATAGATATGAAACTAACAGAAAGACTAAATGTTTTAATACAGGCAACAACATTATCTCAAAAAAATGGGGGTCTTACATTAGACGAAGCTGTAAATGCAAAATCATCAATAGATGTGATTTCTTCTGGAGAAATAAATCAAAAATTTACATCCGCAATAAATGTTTTGATTGAAATTGCAGTATCTTCACAGAAGAAAGGAATATATTCTCTAAAAGATGCATATATGATATATCTTGCTATAGAAGGTATAGATAATGAAATTAGAAGTGAAATAAATAGACTATATGGTGATAATGAAAAAGAAGATACATTATTAATGGAAAAATAATTTATATAGATTTATATATAGATAGAGTGTTATAAATTATTTATTTTAATTTAATAAAAAAGAGGTGTTTAAAACACCTCTTTTATTTTATTTTTATTTAATTTTCGCAGCCTCTGCTTCTCTATCTTTTTCTGCTTTATCTTTTATTTCATTTGCTTTTTTAACAATAATATCAAATAAATTACTCATATTTTGTCTAAAATCTTTCATTATTTTAGGACCAAATTGTTTAGCAAAATTTGAAACATCTGTAGTATCTTCATCTTCACTTGAATCTTCCCCATATTCTTTTACTATTGCTTCTAAGTCTTTCTTATTCATTGTTTTTAGAGCATCTTCCGCTTCTTTGGTACTTATATTTGTATTTTTGAATTGGTTCATAATACTAACAAAGAAATTTCCATTATCTGGATTTTTAGGATCAATCAAAGGTAAATTAAATCCAATTGTCGCGTCGCTATCAATAGCACATTTTGTCATCAATGATAATCTATTATCATCTTTTTCAATATCAAATTTATCTTTACCAACAAAACCATATATAATAGCATTACTCAATGATACCATCATAGCCTGAACTGATGCAGAAGGTACACCTTTAAACATTTCTTTATTTTTAGAAACTACAGAAAATACAGTATTAATCTTATTTAAAATTACTCTTATAAGAAATTTATTATATACTTCATCTTTAGTATTTTCATTTCCGTTAAAATCCATATTTAAAGATTCAAGACTTTTTTGAATACCAACATATGTATCACTTTTTAATACATCTTCATATCCACTTGGTAGAGCAGATTCATTAACTTTTTGATTATTAAACTCTTTTAACATATCTCCAAATTGTTTAAAAATCATATCGACAGATTTACTACCATCCATTGGTCCAATAGGATTTATATCGAGTTTTTTCATAGCATCATCTCGCTCTTTACTTAATTTCTTTAATGATTCTTCTCCAGCCTTTTTAGTCTCTTCATCCATTTTTTTTCTTACTTCTTCCAAATGCTTTTTTTCCTCTTCAAGTTTTTTTCGTTTTTCTTCAAGTTTAGCCTTATCTACACCTTTTTTTTCCAACTCATTAAGAATAATATCATTTACAATAACTAAAACAGCATTAAGCATTTGATTAGCATATTCTTTTAATTTAGGACTTTTGCTACTATTTGTATTAATGTTTTCTGTGTATTTTTTAAGTGAATCTAATAATGTTTTATCTTTAATATTTAAAATCTTACCAACAGAATCAACTCTGTCTTCATTTTTTTCATTTTTTTCACCGCTTTCAGAATCCATTTTTTCATTTTCTAAAAACTTTTCAGCATTTTCTTCCTTCTCAAGTTGTAAAAGTTTATATTCAAGAATATCATTATAATAATCTGCAATATTTTGTCTAATATTATTACATTCATTTGAAAACTCCATTTTAACCATTGTGTACCCAGAAAGACTTTTGTCAATTTCTTTTAACTGTTCTAAAATACTTGGATTTTTACATTTAATATTTTCCCAATCTTTCTTAAATAACATTTTTAAACCTCCGAATACAGTACTTAACAAACTTTCGTAAAGTTTATTATCGTTTTCAATATTATTACTAATTCTAATATATTCTTTAATATATTCTTCTCTATTAATTAAATGTTTCATTTTATATAATATATATTTTATTTTATTATCAATGGTGTTACATTTGTAACATTTCCAATTTTAACTTGTGATATACCATAAGGATTTCCATGTACAATAACACCACCATCTACAAAAAGTTCACCTGGATGTAATTTTAATGTATTATCTGAATTTAAGCAAAAACTACATTTTCCTTTTTGGTATATAGTTTCTTTTTTTATACTTAATCCAAATACACAACAATTATTTCCTGTTATTATCATTGTACCTCCTTCATATTCAAATAAAAATTCATTTTTCTCAATAATAGAAGGTAAAATTTCATAATTATCAATAAATAATTTACAATTTTCACCAGTATTATTTACTGAAAGATTAAGATTTCCTATATCATTTATATTATCAATCTTTATATATCCACCTTCTATTATTTTTATATATGGTATATTATTTAATACATCAATTTCACATTCATTGATATACATATTATTTATATAATAATTATCTACAAATATACTATCTATAATATCTGGGTATATATTATTAAATATATTAAAATAACTTGCATCAATATCATCTATATATTCTTTATTTGAATTATTTAATTCACAATATGCCTTTAAAGAAATATCACCACAAATATTGAAAAGTCTATGAGGAATTTCATATCCATCATCCCATTTAACGAATTTATATGACATAATATCATTAGGGACACAAGTTATTTTAACATCGTGTCCTTCCAATGCTGTTATTGATACACCTTCTCGCATATCAATTTTTTCTCCCATATACTCAACAATAAATGATGAATTATAATTATCTTCTGACATATTAATAGTATATTCCCTTCTTTTTTGATATACCACTCTAATTGTACAGTCATTTTCTATATTATATATAAGATTTCTTTTTTTAATTAAAAAATCATATATATTTTCAAAAATACACTCTCCATCATTTTCATCTATATTCCATCCTAAAAACATAAGTGTATTTGTATCATATGCATTTAAGTTTAAAATAGAATTATAGCATTTTAGAAAATATCCTATGTTTCCTTCTATTGCAATATCTAAAAATAAATTTTCATCAAATAGATGACTTTCTATAAGATTATGGTTTTCATCAACGATATCTATATATAATTTTACATAATTAATAATTTCAGAAAAATCAACATCATAAATTAAATTATTAATTTTTTCAAACTGTAAAGATTTAATATCTTCTGGATATGAAAAACTACCAAAATTACAATTATATCTACCAGACAAATTGAGAGTAATATCATCAACTTCTCTCAAATCAACTTCTTCTTTTGTAATATTATCAACTATATAAAAATCAAAACAGGTATTCTCTCCCCTTGTAATTGTTTTTATACAAGGAAAATAAAGAGAATACCCAGATTCACATTCATTATTAACACTACAAGTATTACCTCCGTAAATATACATCTTAAAATACTATATTCATAATATATAAGATATTTATGTTTTAAATCTCTATTGTTATAATTTCATTTGTTGGATCATAATTTTCATCACAAAGTGAAGCATTTATATAAGTAGTATTATTAATATTCACTTTTTTACCACCATCTCCGTGAATGTGACCAAAAGCAACCACCTTTGGTTGACAATTTCTTTCACACTTTTCGTCTAAAACTTTTCTTAATTCTTTAGAACCTAAATTTTTTTCACCTGTTGGATTACTATAATTTGGCCGATGAGATTGATCTAAAATACCAAAAGGAGGACAATGTGTTAATAAAATATCTGTATCATCTGGTATTTGTTGATATGTATTCATCAATTTTTCACAATCTGGTACATTGAAAGCCCAACCACAAAAATATGGTTGATATGGAGTACCGTAAAATTTAAAACCCTTATATTCAAAAGAAGAGTTATTAAGATATACTACACCATTTTTTTTATATTCAGAAATAAAATTTTCTGCTATCAATGGATAGTTTTCTAAATATCTATCATGATTACCTGCTATAAAAATCTTACACTTAAATGGTTGTTTAGAAAACCATTTTAAGAAATGAATTAACTCTCCCTCGTTATATCCATGAGTCATTAAATCACCTGAAAAACAAAGAATATCTCCTTTTTCTAACATAAGTTCTTTATAACGCGAATCGTACATATTAGTATGTGTATCACTAATAAAAGTTATTTTTAATCCCATAATAAAATTTAATTTTTTTTTATTTAAAAATAACAAAAAATTTTATATAAGTGAATATATTATATATAAGTATACAAATGAGCCACTTTTTGATGAATTTATTGCTTTCCATAAATAAAATTTGGATATATTATATAATTTTTTGTTATCTTTGACATAGAATTACTTTGCGTATGGGAAAAAACACAAAAACAATAGAAGAAAAATACAAATCATTGACTCCAGAAGAGCATGTTTTACATCGTCCAGGAACTTATATCGGTAGCACAGTTACGGAAGATGTTGATATGTATTCATCAATTTTTCACAATCTGGTACATTGAAAGCCCAACCACAAAAATATGGTTGATATGGAGTACCGTAAAATTTAATACCCTTATATTCAAAAGAAGAGTTATTAAGATATACTACACCGTTTTTATTATATTCAGA
>JAEIGA010015195.1_pt1 | contig 11723 bp, 14 predicted proteins | sample 9270691 | NCBI WGS metagenome assembly JAEIGA01 (sample SAMN17057246, study PRJNA624740) | gut metagenome | biome: biome; isolation source: fecal sample | host: Bos grunniens | place: China: Xizang | collected 2019
CTTCATACGGAGTTCGGCCAACTGAGCGTTGCTTCAATCGTTGAAAGATTTGGACCAGTCGAAGGTATGGCGAATTATATGCTCGATACGCATGAAATGCCAAGAGATACAAGAGACGGTAAAGATGAACAGGACATTGGGCCTGTGATTGGCGAATAACTAAAAATAAGACCTGGTTTTTTCAACCAGGTCTTTTAGTTTATTAAGGCATGTATCCAATTGTAAGCTCTGTTACTTTACCATCTTTAATGACAATAGTTGCATTATCAGGTCCACCAGCATATTCAAAATAAACGTCGTTGATTGTAAAATCGTTTAATGTATATTTCTTGGCTTCCTTATCTAAGTCAGATGCGTCATAATAAACAAAGTCGTCGGATACTGGAATAGAAATGTTGCCGACCTTATAGAACGTCTTCTTGTCACTATATCCAATAGAATAGAAATATCCATCTTTGTCCTCGAAGAATTCGTAACCATCTTGGCCAAGACCACCATTAATCATGATGACACCCATCTTAGTGACATCATACTCAGTAACCGTTACCTCTTTTCCATTGATAACCAACTTATCGCCAACAGAAAGCCAAGACAATTCACGTACATCGTATTTTTCATAGTTGTACAATGCTGCATTAACAGATACAGGCTTCACTCCATCAGGGCTAGCAATGCCACCGTTTTCAATTTTGATATGGTATGTCCCATCTGGCAGATTAGCAGGGTCCAACTTATCTTCAATTGGATTTGCAGTGCCATCAAAAACGAACTCAGGCTCAGTGACCTCTGGTTCTATCTCTTCTGGCTCTGTCTCAGAAGGCTCTGTTGCCTCTGTATCAGGCTTTGTTGTTGGGGTTGTCTCTTTATCTGGTTTGACTACTTCTTGGTTCTGCTGGCCAGTAGGCGTCTCAGGCTCCACTTCCTTCTGTCTGCAACCAACAAGACCTAAAACCATCACAACTACTAGTAATAAAGCAATAATTTTTCTCATATATCACACCTCGTGTCCAGGTAGTATGGATATTTGTCCACCTGTCTGTAATATATCAGAAAATACATATTACAAAAGGGTTACACTAGGCAAAAAAAATATCGAAGGGACTACACAACAACCCTTCGACGACAGTTATTTAATTAGCAACGACCCATCATGCCGTTGATAACATCATTCATCAGTAGACCAATATTGATATTGTACTTAGACCACTGCTCAATAATCATTTCAAAATAAGCCTGCATTATAAATTCACCTCTTTTGTATTTCAAAGTATATATGACCGAGCCGCCATACCAAGCGAGCTCTCAAATTCTATCCGTTTGAATTAGAAAACAAATCTCATAGCGTTAACAACGTCAGCAACGACCTTACCCATATCGATGTCGTAGCCTTCGTAACGCTTAAAGATGTCCAGGAACATCTGCATCATTGTGCTTCACCTCAAATTAGTAATTTCATTATATATCGATTTGTTGTAAACAATAAAAAAGCGTCGAGCGAATCGGTTCTGCGTGGTATCGCAGGTTGTGTTCGACTCAAGCTCAACGGAAGAACTACGCTTTGTCACTATTGCGACTGGCGCATCGAAATCGTTCTACGGGTATAATATAGGAGATTTCTTGTTTAATGTGCACTACAAAATATCACCGTTTTTGTGCACCTTTAACAATAGTGTGAGCGCTATATACGCAAAATTGCGTAGTTAGTGGCCATTTATTAAGAGAATATTAATCATTTCTAGCATGAATATCAATAATTGTTGGTAATATTTACCTATATTCAGTTTTTAGCCCTTTTAAATTTGTGATAGCATACGAATTTTTTAATGAAGTGGCTGGTTTTTGTACATTGTTACCTGTTTTTATGTAAATATTATTGTGTTGAAAAGCTGAATTTGTAAAAATTAGCTAAATTTTTGCATAAAACAAACACCTGGTCAAATAGACCAGGTGCTTATAACTTATTTAGGGTTTGTTATTTCAACAATAAACCAAACTCCATCGACCAAATTGCCGCGGACGACCACATAATCGCCGACAATAGTCAATTCTCTTGTTTTCTTCGATGTGGTCTCCCCTTCTAATGAATCAAAACGGTCGTATATGCACAACGCGTATTGTTTATCAGAACTGTACCCATCAATACTGCTCAGTGGAAGATATGATACAAAATAGTCATCTGGGAAATCATACACATCTGTAACCAATTTTGCAACATTGTATGTTTCTACCCAATTGTGCTGTTTTCCATCTTTGACTTCCGTCATTGATTCTTTTATTTCTGGGACCCAATCTGTTAAATTGGTCATCCCCTTTTTATACCATTCAATATCCGCATCATATTCGAAGCTTCCATTTAGGAATGGCAGAGCCCAATAAAATCCATTGCCATCTTCTATCGTTGGTTCTACATACAAAACAGACTCTCCGCGCAAATTATCGTTAAATACTGCATCGGTAATAGCAGCGCCTGATAAGTATGGCCAATAATATTCTATTGAAAGCGTTGAGTAGTCGTAGTGCTCCAACATTTCCATAGTTTTAAAGCTGTACATCTGAACATGGTTGTCTGTGAATATTCTACTGACCTCTGAGCCTCGCTCTAAGCCGTTTTCAGATAAGAAACAACACTGTGCTGTCATACCACCTTCAAAGCCGTCTGCGCCCAAGAATGACTCCATATCGCCATCGTAATAAACATGCGTCATATTTGATAAATCAAACAAATTAGAGAAGCCTTTGTCTAGACTTATCATTCCATTTCTTGGTTGGATACTTGCGTCAACAATTACAGGCTTTACATCATCAAATGTGCCGCAGTAATCTTTTAGTCCTTGTATGATGACATCTCCCTGGAAGTTGTCATAACATCTAGGATTGACATTTTTCGTATCAACGTATGCAGTGAACTTTTTGTCTTTATATTCGCATTCAGCAATAACTATACCGCTGAATACTGGGGTGTGCTTTGTTTCTATTGGCAAGATACTACCTTGCGTCTCAACTTCAAAGTCTACTAACACATGCATCTTAGAAATCTTAACCCACGCTCCATATTTAGATTCAAAGTACTTATTGAATTCTTCCTTTGCTTTATCTGCTATTTGTTGCTGCAGCTCTTTACCGCCCTGCACTCTATGAGCTGGTATTTTCTCTGTCCACTCTTCTTCTGGAACATTTGCATGAATGTTTGAGAAATACATTTCTGAAAAACTAAAATTCTCACATCCTGACAGAGAAATAGCCATAATCACGATAAGAAATATCGATAAAATCTTTTTATACATAACCGCTCCCTCGATTAACAGTATTTGATTTTAATATAGACGTATCGCACAAAACAAAAGACCGCAGACTGGTGTCAGCGGTCTATTATTGTTATTCCAAATACATTAAGTCTCTTCCGCCAAACTGAGCGTATGCTCTGCAGCCAGGCTCATCGGGCATAAATAAGAATACTGTAACGGGTGCTTTGATATAAGCATCGGAAGTCATTTCAAAGTAACCCTCTCCGTAAAAATTCAATGCGTCGAGTAGTAACTGGTTTTCTTCCTTAGCAAGTGTATCTTTACCACCAACAAATTGGTTAATTACACCGTTTTTGATGATGTAAACATAATCACCATTTTCATCAAGCTCGGGATTAAATGTAATAGTCAATCCCTTCATTTTACCAACAGCAAAATATTCGCCAGAAGACATTCTCCAATTGTCATCAACCGTGTAATATCCGTTCTTTTCATCTCCGATATAAACCCTATCTTCTTCAACGGAACCAGCCTGCTTGTCGTATGCGTAACAAGAAACATTGTCTACCGCATAACTCTTCATCAAATCATATGTATCAATATCTCCCATCGCAACGAGCAACTCACTGGCTAACCAGTCAATAGTAGATTCGTCATATGATGCCTGGATATCGTTTTCAGGAATAACGTCTTCATCTATAAACGCGCGCATAGACATATCAGACTTAGATACTACATCAAAAACATCTTCAACAGAAGCAAAACCTTCAATAATCAAGCCGACGCATGCATTTTTATCTACACCAAAGAAGTATGTTTCGGTGTCATCGACAAAAATATAACCAATGAAGTTATCTGTATCGACCTTATAGATGTCTTCCTTCTTCAAATTGTCCATGAAATAATTCATTTCATCTACAACATACCAAGCCTCATCGATTGTGATATCCATTACATCTTCTTTGGTTTTCTTGTCATACAGTGTTACATAACCATCTGCATCTTCGACAGTGTACTTATCGCCGTTGTCATAAGTCCAAATAGACTGATAGTCGTAAGAAACAGACAAAACAGAATTCTTATCATCAAACTTCTTAGTGAATGCATCATCCACGACAACAGCGTCAGCCATGGCTGTTTCGAAAATCACCATATCTTCAAGCATTTCATCCAACATGGGCTTTTCGTATGCGCCAACAACTACAAGAGCATTGTGCATGGTACGGCCAATATAAGTTTCAATTATCTTGTCGTCAGAATCATGAGTTTTATAAAATGCGCCAGCTAAGCCATTGACATCTTTTTCTTCAACTAATTCCAAATCTTCATCGGCGATGAAACCAAAAAGGTCACCAGGGAAAATAGCAACTTCGGCAACCTGGTCTCCGTTTTGGTCATAAATCACGCAACCTTCGTCATCGGCTTCATAACCAAAATCATCATTTCGAGGGAATGTTACAACAGTTTGACCTCTCTTGCTAAGTAGAGTTGTCAGCTCTTCCAAATTGTGCTGGTCGTAATTGTCATCATACTCTTTTTCAAATTCTTCGATATTTTCGAAACCATCAAAGCAATTTGTTGTGATAACAATGTACTTATTCTCGATTGCTGAATAACCAGCTTCCTTATCCCCATCAGGCGTATTTTCGGGCACGCTTTCTGTGGGCTTGGGTTGTTCTGTCTCAGGAGGCGTCTCCGTCTTCTTACCACAAGCAACAAACATAGTTGCACACATGGCAACCACTAACAGTAACGACAAAATCTTTTTCATCAAAAAATACCTCTTATATTAATTATTATTTTTCGTATCTAGTATTGAATATTATCCTTTTCTAAAACTTTCAACGAAAGTTCTAATTTTATCTTTTCCGCCGTTGACATAGTGTACAACCGCGTCAATATTTTTCTGTTTTAGCACTTTGTCTATTTGTGCAAAATATTGTTTATTGGTGCTTTTATTAGGTCTTCCAAAACCCATATTTGTGAATATCATGATGTTTAGCTTTGCACCATTCGGGACCCTCTTATCTATTGCCTGGAAGATTCCTCTTAGCATAACATCATTTGCGCTTAATGAAGCCAGAACCTCTCCACTGTCATGAACACTTTTGTCTTCATATGCAACGACATACTCAAACGTTCCATTAGAGTGTTTATCTCCGAAATTGTCATGTTTACTGCCAGTGGTAAATAAGCAGAACTCGCCTTTTTTCTTAGCGATAAACTTCTTTACAGTAAAATCATCTGCCTGGATAGTGTTCGTCACAAACGACATACCCTTATTCTGCTTAGGCTTTTCAGATTCTGTCTTTGGAAGTTTCTTTTCTTTTGGAGCACGCTCATTTTTAGTTTGTGTTTTCTCTTTCTTTACGGCAGTGTCAGACTTCTTTTGCTTTGACTTAGTTGGAATCGCAGAGTCATCCTTTGCTTTGGTCGAAGCAGCCTTCTTTTTCTTTGTATCTGAGAAAACAGTCCGTCTCTTATCTTCTTTCCAATCAATAGCCAAAAGCTCTTTTTCTAATTCATCAAGAGCCTTATCATAATCGGAGTTTTTAGCTATTTTTGGCTTTATCTGAGCCTCCGTTTTCTTCTCCGTCTCATACTTATTCTTTCTAAGCTTCTGCTCAGCTTTGAAAACGGCCGAACCCTTGATAATGCTGTGTATTTCGCCAGGCTCTTTTGTATTGAATTCGACAATCTTCACATTGTTTTCTACCAAATATTCATAAACTTGTCGCCATGATACTTTATTGCGGGCGTCTTTACAATCTTCTTTGATACAGGAATCATTACCTGATACGACATATAGCTTACAATCTTTACATCCGACCTTTGGCAGCACATGTGCAAGAGCATCAATAGTTAGACTCGTATTTTGTTTGTCCACTTTGATGATAAATTCACTACTATATTGTCTATACACTGAGCGAGCTGCAAAATATCTGCGATTTCTCTTTGTATATCCAACCACAAACAATACACACGCGTTTTTATCTTTATGCATCATTTCTTGTGCATAAGCAGCCAAGCCTGCTGGGGTTGTATGAGATTTGCTCTTTGACAAATCGCACATCTCCTTTCCACATTCTTCTTAATAGACATTATAGCAAAAGCCCCGCATCACTGCAGGGCTTTGGATTATTTTAGATTATTCGAACATCGCCTCAGGCAGCTTTCGGCCGACATATTTAATATGATTTAGCATTGCTGCGTCTTTTGCCATAACGATACTACCATGGCCTTTCAGGTTGATATAATACAGCCACTGGTCTCTTCCCCATTTCTTATCAATCAGATTGAGGACTTCGTCTACTTCTTCAACTGCACCGCAAGGGATGGACTTATCCGTAAAGGGTGCGTCTTCGATATAGCAATGAGAGTGAATCATATATCTGCTATTCGGAAGAGCATCATACAGTCTCAGCTGGATAGGAGCATCGACGGAAGGCTTATTATCTCCGCAGTAATACAGCTTTCCATCTTCCATATAACAAGGAACGAAATGCTCAATATCAATAAATTGCTTGTCGATATTACGCTGGCTTACAAATACGTAGCCATCTTTCTTGAAGCTGGGCATACCACGAGAGCAACGGCCTACCTGAGGAGGCATTGCGGGTTTCATACTAGCGTTACCCAAGAATCTCTGTACATTCGGACCAGGATTCATAATTTCATAAAAGCGCTCAGCGTGCTTTCTAACAATGTTGACAAACTCCTGTTCATCAGGAATCTGTACATTCTTATTAGACTGGTGCTGCTCCTGCTTGAACTGGTCAAAATACCAGGCCAGGACAAGATTCTTATTGGTTGTAGACTTTACAGTCTTCTGTCTTGTGATAGAATTCAGATAGACTAGTCTATCCATAGCGGCGTGAGTAGATTCGCTCACATCCCAACCATCAAACCACTTGCAACCCAGAGGGTCAAAGACGTTGATGTGGAACAGCTTCTCTACATGTCCAGGCTTAATTTCTCTATCCATCTTCTTGAACTCGAAGACGAGATTAGACTTAGAAGCCAATGCACGCTGGGTCAGCTCCATGAAGCTGTATTTATCGCCATCGTTTCTCTTGGAAGAAACAAGCATGACGTGCGGAGCGACTTCCTTCACATCACGAATCTTAGGCAGGCTGTTATCAGGAACATTTGCCCACCAGAACACGATATCATAGTTAGGCGCCTTATTAAGAATCATTTCGAGATTGTAATAGCAGCCGCCATTATACATTTCAACATCATAATCTTCTCCAAACTTCTTTTCACAATAGTTTTTCAGAGATGCGTAAACAAAATCTACCAAAGACGACCGTCTATCAATTTCGGGGTTAACTTGCGGGTCTACGGTCCATGTGCCACCAACTAACAAAATTTTCATTCTTCTTCCTTCTTTCTAGCAATATTCATAATTCTTTCTAAATATATTGTAGGCAAAACATACCTATGTTGAAGGGCACAACGTTCTTTGTCATCTTTTCCTGTTGAAAAACGACACGAAGATAAAAAAGTCATGGTCTCAGGAAGATGTGGTCGTTTCTACTATATTAATGAAAACAATACTTTTTAAAAGGAGCCCTCTATGAAGAATATACAAAGATTCTTAGCACTAACGCTCACCATCATCGTATTTTCTTGTCTTCTCACTGGCTGTGGAGTATTAGAAATCATAGGCAGCATGCAAGAAATTGACCTTGAAAACGATGTTGTCCCCAAGACAGAAGCAATATACACCATGCCATTTGTTGTAAGACAAGAGCAGACCGCTCAAAATCTAAAATGGGAAGTCTATCCTTTTGAGGGGAAAAGCGATAAAGAAATTATTGGTGCCTCTTGGGATGAAATCAAAGACATGGATATTGGAAACTATGAAATGGCAATTGGATATTACGAATCCAGCCCTGATGATATGACATTTTACATCGGCTCAGAAGAAATTAAGAACAGAAACCAAAGTTGGTCTGAGCTGCTTGAAAGCCGTAAAGGGGATGTTGTTTTCATGTACACACTCGACTGTCAGGCAGCAGAAGTATTATTTGGCGACGATTTCGCTGACGACCCGATAAAAGCCATTAAGAAAACATGTGGCAAACCATCTGTTGTAATAACAAACGGAGTATTTTATAAACTTGGTGAATATTCCATAATGATTACCGTGGAAGATGATGAGGATTTAGGTGAAATGCTGGCAATCGTTCAGGTTCCTGATTAATCTACGCGGCAATATCGAATTGAACATATTAAAAAGCCCACCAGTGAAATAAACCTGGTGGGCATATTATTTATCCTTTTATCTCATCATAATAAACAGAGCTTCCATCTTTCTTTACAAATCGAGCTCTTGTTACCAAAAGAATCTCAGGGTCAAAATTCTCAAATATATTTTGAAACATGTGATATTTTATTCCGAAAACCTCTGTGGTACCAATATATCGTACCTTATTCTCGTGTAATGTTTTCATCTCATCGCCTCCAATTCATGAAGACGATATTCAGATTCGTCAATAACAACAATTTGTTTATTGTTGCAGTTACTAAAAGCCCAATCTTTGGTATTATCTTTTCGTGTGTATAGATATGGTCTACCTCTGAAACGAACATATCTTCCAGATTGAATCTTACCACTATCGGCAGCTTTGAGCATTCCTCGCGAGAACAACCAAACGTGGTCTATGCAAAATGAAACAGAACTACCCTGTTCAGTGATTCCCTGTACAAACACATCTTTTAATAAGACTCTATCATTCTCAATCTTTTTAATATATCCATAACAATAAGCCTTCTTCGTTGAGTCTAATGATGACATGTCATATCGACATTGATTGACCGTAATTTCTATAAACATAAGAATTCTCCTTTTAATCTGGTCTACAATAAGAGCCGCCACGAGGGCGGCTCCATTTTCTTTGTTTGGTTTGATTAAAAGATGAACTCATCTATATCTTTGCTTTTACGAGAAGTCTTGCTCGCGAAAGATTTAGATTCTGGCTCCTTTTGCGGAAGCAGTGTTTGCACATTACCTTCAATCATTAAGATTCTTTCAAGAGTCATAATGACCATATCTCTTAAAGAGTCAGAGCTTTGGGCAATGGCAGCATATGCTTGCATAACAGTAGAGAATACTGTATCGGTATTGAAAATATCTTTTTCTGCGTATCGCATAGCCCCCATAGAAATCATGTCCATCATGATATTTTTTACATGAATAAGGTCATAATTCAATTCGCAGCTCTCATTAATGTCGTCGGCTGCCAAGAACAAGGGAATTTGCAGGATAGCTTTCTTTGTAGTATCATTTGGAGAGAATAGCTTATCAGCCATTGCTCTACCTTGGAATATATATCGCATCGGCATATCGTTGTCGTAAACGGCGCCTTTTGCTTGATAAGCGATAACTGCTTGAAGCGTATGTCTATTATTAATGGCATTTACAATCTTATCGAAGCTGACATTAATTAATGGTATCAAATCATACAGCAAGCAAGCAACAGTATATTTTTGTGATTCAGTTTTTGAATAATTGAAGAACATCTCATAAGACATAATGACCCATTCATCCATCGTATCAATAGACTCCATAAAGTCACTTAGAATAGCTAAACGAACGATTGAAGTGTCGTTTGGACGTCCATTCATATCATCTAACAATTCTTTCAAAACATCGATTATTGTTCTGAAATTCTGTTTTTCAACAGGTAAGTTTACATAAGTGTTTTCAATTAAACAACTCAATAAACATCTTGTTAGCGGATATCTTTTGCCTTGATTTTGTGGATACAGGAAGTCAACAATTTTCATAGTGTTTGTACTATGAGAATTAAATGCTTTGTCTGTCGAGACTGTTACATTTTGACTTGAAGATTTTTTTATCAAGTCGTTGACTGATTGCATTTGTGCAACATAAGGCACTTGCGGATATGTTGGGCGCACTGGGCCCTGGGGATTACTGTTTCTCATAAATTTTACCTCTCTTTTATGATTTTTTATTGCACCACTTACGCGTCATGGGTGCTTATTTATTGGCTTTTTTCAGCTGATAGCCAAAAATAAAATAGACGAGAGAAGAAATAGAAAAATCCAGCTCGAACGAACTGGATTTTTTTCTGTATACTTAATTGAAAGCTATCTTCTTGTACGCAATATGGTTCAGGTTCATAATGAGTCCCAACTCATAGTACATCTCTGGTTGTGCCAAGAAATCTATCGTCTTTTTACTAGGCCTGTATACATCCTCTTCGCGTATGACTTCTCCTAGTAATCTAATCCAATCATCTCTCTTGATTTCATAGTGAACGTCTTCTGCAATCTCATAATCCACGCCCACTCCGATATGAGCTCCTTCCTGGGAGTACCAATCATAAAGAAACATCTTGTCCTTTTGAGCTCTGAGTTTCTTGTGGCATCCTTGTTTTCTCCATTTATCACTATACATGCCTTTTCCTCACTTTCTATATCCAACAATAGTCATCTTATCGTTGATAATTGTTTCTTCGCCAGTTAATTTATAGCCCATCTTTTCATACAAGTGGCAATTAGCCTCTTCTTGTTTAATAGTTGCCAGGAACCAATTGTCGCTGCCATGCATAGCCTCTACAAGCTTAATGACTCGTTGCGCATAGCCCTTATTTTGGTATTCTGGTAATATGAATAATGGAGCTATTTTCTTTGGAGACCCATCGTGATGGTCTCCGACATTGATACCTCCAATAATCTCACCATCAATACAAATGAAGTAATAATGAGTTGAAGGTTTGTTTATCTTAGCTATAACCTTTTCTAACGACTCGCACGCAGGGTTCGTCTCATAATCATGATATTTTTCAAATAATGGTGTAAACCCTTTGACTTGTAGCTGCCACATGGTCGATGCATTTGCGTAGTTGGCTTTAATCAGCTTGATTTTTGGTTGATAGTGGAAATAGACAGTATCTATGCCTTCTCCCCTATCATCTTTTATTCTGCAATGTTCTGTGAACCCTTGTTTATTAAGAATACTGATATGATTAAGATTCGTGGACCAGGTTCTTGTAAAGATGTTATACATTGGATAGTACTCTTTTAAGGTATCGTAGAATTTTGCGGCTGTTCCATGTCTACGTAAGTTATTATTTACAATAACGGTTGTTACGTAAAGATTATTGTAGGTTTTACGTGATATGTGCTCGCAAGAATAGTTCTTTTTGAATGACATAAATCCAATCAGCTCTTTCTTGTCCCCGATTGCGATTAGAATATATTGAGATGCTATTTCTTTAAAGTAGTCATCTCAATTTGATCCTTGATTTGTGGGCACATAAAGTGATTGTTGTGTTGTCGAACTCCTGGAGGCCAATGCTGGTATAAATTCCTTATCACATTTCTCAATCAAAGTCTTAACATCATCCAAATAGTGATAGTTCTGTTGGTTTATAAATTCTATTCGCATTTTTAATCTCCTTCTTGATTGTTTTTAGGAGTCCATGAATAGTTTTGATATTCCCA
>JAEIGA010015196.1_pt1 | contig 11723 bp, 7 predicted proteins | sample 9270691 | NCBI WGS metagenome assembly JAEIGA01 (sample SAMN17057246, study PRJNA624740) | gut metagenome | biome: biome; isolation source: fecal sample | host: Bos grunniens | place: China: Xizang | collected 2019
CTTGAGATCGTTGACGCTGACTATGACCATGAGAACTGGCTCACCGAGATGAAAGGTCTTGAGAATGAGCCTGAGAGGGGAGGACGCTGCCTGAAATGCTTTAAGCTGCGACTTCTCAGAACAGCGCAGTACGCGCGCGAAAGGGGTATTAAGGTCATCACCACCACCCTCGCTTCGTCTCGATGGAAGTCCTTGGACCAGATCAACGAGGCCGGCCTATGGGCTTGCGGCAACGAAGAAACGCCAGTCTGGTGGGACCAGAACTGGCGTAAAGGTGGTCTGCAGGAACGCAGAAACCAGATTCTTAAGGAATATGATTTCTACAACCAGCGATACTGCGGCTGTGAATTCAGCATACCGAAAGATGACTTGACATCGATGCATCCTTCCTTGACCTCCGCAGGAACAGACTCGCGTACATAGGTCATGATCTCCTCTGAGCCGTTCTGGGCTGTCAATATCATGGTGTTGTCATCGCTGAACTCCACCTTGTACGAACTGCCCCAGGCAGTCTCATCTGCATAGATGCCTGAAAGGATGTTTCCCTCGAGGGTCCATGTACCGGTATAGTGCCTGTGACGTCCCTCGCCAATCTGCTGATAAAGGTCGAAACCGCCCTCAGCAGCAAAGGCAACATAAATGTCAGCATCCATTCCCTCAGGAACACAATGCCATTCACCTACAGTGATCGCCTTGAGGTCCTTCTTCTTGTCTTCTTTCTTGCAGCCTGTCGCCACTACGAGCATTATAGCTGCCATTATGAATAATATCTTCTTCATTATAACCATCCTCCGTTGCTAGAATATACGCCTCTTGAAATGATTGAAATCTCACGTGAGATCTCAGTACCTCCGATGTTGGTGCCTCCGCCGAGCTGTCCGCCTCCGGCAATGGCATAGACCTTAACCTTCGCCGAGCCGTTCTTCATACATACCAGATCAAGAACTCCGCTCTTCACCTTTGGAGTCGATGCCAGTCCGAGGGTCTTCTTTGCCTCATCGTCAACCTCGACCCTGAGATAGGTAAGGTCATCATATGACTCTCCGAAATACTCGTTCAGATTGATAGAGCACGATACTCCAGTCTGAACCATGACTGACGGAGTTCCTTCTATCTGCATAAGCAGCTTCCATGCGTCGATCGCACCTGTTCCCATACGCTTGTTATATGGCTTCAGGTTGAAGGTATAGTCTCCTACAGGCTTGATGCCGTCGTTGAGGTACTGGTTGATGTCATTTACTGAAGTCAGGAGCAGTGAAGTGAACTCTTCGGCTGAGAACTTCTTTCCAAGCTTTCCGGCGTATGATACTCCAAGTGCCGCAACTCCTGAAACATGAGGACATGCCATCGATGAACCCTGCATCCATGCATAATCCGAAGCTACCTCGCTGATGCATGTCGACAGGATCTGGCTTCTGTTATTGGCTTCTACAGGGTTTCCGATCCAGAAGTCGCCGCCAGGAGCCGCGATGTTGCAGCCACGGCCGTAGTTTGTGTATCCGGTTGGCAGGTAGTCAGGTCCAAGGGCTGTAACTGAAACGCAGATAGGAAGTGCTCCAGGATAGTCCGAGTTGCTTGCTGCCTCGTTACCGGCTGCATAGATGGCTATGTTGGCCTCGAGTGCAGGGTGGTTGGCATTGGATGGGTTGACGAAATACTTCAGCGCCCTGTACTCCAGAGGAGAGTTTGCGATGTATGCATTGTCGCTCTGGAAGAAATCAGCGCCGAATCCATATGAACACTGTGCGATGCAGGCTCCGTTGTCAGCTGCGTACATCAGAGCTTCAGCCATCTCGCGGTCACCGCCTGCGGCAGCTCCCTGGAAGATCTGGCAGCTCATCAGTCTCACGCCGTCACCGTTTCCTGTACCACCTGCAACAGAGCTTACTCCGATTCCGTTGCCATTCACGGCACCTACGATGCCGGCCACATGTGTTCCGTGTCCGGACTCGCCGTCAACTTCCCAGTTGATGGCGCCGAGAGAACTGCTCTTGTTGTAGAAGTTGTATCCGTGTATGTCGTCGATGAAGTCGTTGCCGTCATCATCCACGCCCTTTACACCGTTAAGCTCCGCCTCGTTGACCCACATTGCTCCGGCAAGGTCAGGATGTGTATACTTGACAGGGGCGTCGCAGATGGCTACAATGACATCAGGGGTGCCTGCTGTCAGTTTCCATGCGTCCATGACACCGACGTCCGCTCCTTCACGTGCAGTCACGGCTACATCCTTGCTGCCGGTGTTGTGGAGATTCCACTGGTATGCGTTCATAGGGTCATTGAAAGGAATACCGCTGCCTGAAGCATCGCTCATGCCTGCCTGAGGCCTGAATGGAATGCTTCTGCAGTCGGATGCCAGTTTCGGAGTAGAGTTGAACTGAACGCTGCAAACCTCAGGACGTGCAGCAACTGCTGATGCGAATGCATGTACAGAGACGGTCTCATCAAATGAAACTGCGAACCATCTGTGCAGTCCGAGTTCGCGTGCAAGCTGTTCGTTCTTTGGCCTGTGCCTCAGGGCTGGCTCCATACTGAGGGCCTTGGTGCCTTCAAACATTGTATTGAAGACAGCCTCCATCTCGCCCTGCTCTATTCTTGCAGTCGTCTGCTCGTCAAGAAACAGCAGGATGCAGCCGTTCTGGTGCTCTCCTTGTGTGCTGCCGGTAATCTTTGTCTGCAGCACACCTGAAATCGCAGTTTCTGCGTTTTCAGAGGCAGAAAAGTCTGCCTCTGAAATGCAGGAAACCGTAGCCACGCATAATGTGGCAAGCAAAATGCTCGTTTTTTTCATTATTCGTTGAATTTTCTAGGGCTCTTCATCATAGTTGCCTGAGAATTACCCAGATAGTCAAACTCAGATACAGGGGCGCAGCCCTCAGGAGTCATCGAGAACTTGATTCTCTTCACCTCACTGTTGTTGTCATCCGAGTCTTTAGAGAAGTAAATCAATGTCAGTTCTTCATAGAAGTAGCAGTATGACATCGTAAGAGGTATGTTTGCCTTTCCATACTGTTCAAGGTCAAGGATAATCTCCTCATCTGTAGGGTACGTTGTGTCTGTCACATCTCCTACATATACATCATAATAGTAGTCGACAACATCGCCTGTCTTTGATACCTCAAGCGGGAGAACCGCCCAGCCTTCGGCATCGCCGAACTCCTGCGGATATGCTGCAGCAAGATCGAAACCGTCGAAGTATTTGCCGATCTGGATGTCTATGTGAGATTCTGAAACCTTCTTCGCAGGGGTAGTGATGACCTCTGAGAAGCATACGTCAGTAGTGAATTCACCTGTCACTTCGTCAATACCGACCGCATACATCCTGTATCCGGTATTTCCGGTAAGTCCTGTGAATTCAAGCGACTGATTACCCTTGGTTCCCATGATCTTCATGCAGGCGGCAATGTCAGGATAGTATCCGTTGTCCACATACCACTGTGCAGCTTCATGGATCATCTCCTTGATATCTTCTGCAGTTTCGTCTGTTGAACAGCAGTCGACATAATAGAGACTCTTGTTTGATGAAACCTCGATTGCTCCCTTTATCCTGTAGTGGGTTACCTTGCTCACGTTGAATGAGAACTTAGGAATGATTGAAGGATCAGGGGCTGGAGTGTGTACCTTTAATCTGTGGATGTCAGTAGTTGACATTCCGTACTCGTATCCGAATGCGAGGATGTAGTAGTCCGCATCAGATTCGTTTACGAGGAGGGTTCCGGAATAGTCACCGAAATGGAGGTATCCGACGTAGTTAGGAATCTGGTTGAACATCTCCACGACCTGGTCGTCGCTCATGCCCTCGACATCAGCGGCAGGAAGCACCAATGTAGCGTACTGGTCCATGTTGGTGGTCTTCACGCTGTATGAGATGCGGTCTGTGTTGATGTCGTCCGGAGAAATGGTCAGGACGTTGTCAGATGCCTCTACCGGTCCTGTCTGGAACTCGGTGATGGTAACATCGGAAAGCAGTTCTCCTGTATCTGTCACAGCGCAGACATAGCCGTAGAACTCTGTGTTTCCGTTGAGTTCGAATTCCTGGCATGAAGGTCCGACAAAAGTGAGCTCGGCAACAGCCTGCTCAGGAGTGTAGCCTGCGAAGCCGCCATAGTAGATGGCATTCGAAAGATCCACCTCGATCACTTTCTCAAGATACATCTCGATGGTCACGCCCGGAGACTTGTCCAGTGCAGACTCCATGGTCTTCTTGTTGAAGTACCATGCGAAGTACCTGATGTTCTCCGGCTCAGGTGTGACGAACATCTTTACGTACGGACCGTTGATCTCGTACTTGATGTCGAACTGGGCCTCAATGGAACCGCCCGAGAATCCGCTCTGAGAAATAGTGACCTTGTCGGAAAGCTTGCCGTACTTAAGGGTTACCCGTGAAATCCTCGATTCTGTGGTCAGATTCGGCTCAGCAGTGAATTTTACCTCGCCTTCAGCTGTCAGGTCGATTCCGGTGATCCACTCGTCCAGTGCCTCTGCCTTGAGCTTGCTTACATCGAAGCCTTCACCTGTCACAACATATGAGAAACCGTATTCGCCTCCCTCTGATTTCACCTGCACGAGGTTCTCGATGATCTGGAGATCAGTCGGCTCCGCTTCTGTGCCAGGCTTGTCTTCGTCAGGCACAACCGGCTTCTCGCATGCGCAGATCAGGCATAATGCTCCGGCTGCCCATATAAAATATTTCAAGAATCTATTCATTTTCAAATCTGTTAGAATGTCCTCATCGCTCTGACGCGGTGTTCCATCATCTTGTCGCAGTCATACATGTCCGGCTCTCCGTTATTGCTGAAACTTGCCGGAGTAGCCAGGCGGGCACCCATCTCCATAGATGTCCAATAGAAGTCCCTTACACCATCAGCGATGACAGGATAGCCTTTGCTCTTGAGAGTCTCGTTGATCTCCTTCAGGGCTGGGAGGGCCTTTCCGAATTCCTCAATGGCAGGGAGGTACCACGATGTGAGACCGCGAGGGTTCTTGGCGTCGCACCATGCACATGCAGGATATTTCTCGTTCCAGTTCTCAAGTGACTTGATGATCTTTGAATTGTACTGTCCGCTGGATGTTGAAAGTCCGTAGCCATGGTCAAGGAGTCCGAAGTATTCGGTAGACCATGCGGCTGTGGTCTCATCAAGTGAGATCAGCAGACCATGCTCTCCTGACTCGTCAACCCAGGCGATGACTCCCTCTGCCAGGCCTTCCTTATAGTATTCGCCGGCCTTGTATTTAGGCTCTGCGGGTGTCTCATTGTTTCCAGGTACATCCGGTTCCGGCTCCAAACCGGGCTGGTCGTCCGGTTTGGTGCACGAAAACGTAAGCAGAAGCAATGCGGAAAGCAGCATTGTTATCTTTTTCATACCTTATTTCTTTGTGTGAGTGTGACGTATGATTGTGTAGTTGCCCTGTGGGTCATAAACTGCACCAGCATAGTAGATCACAGCACCTGACTGAACGTCCTTGTCAAATACAGAGAAGTATGTCTGGTTTGTCACCTCGTTCACGTATGTAGTCTCGTGATCCTCCTTCAGGTAGTTGAGAAGGTCTGCATCGCTCATGTTGTAGACTGTGTCATCGTTCACGATATGGCTCATCACGAATTTTGAAACTGAAGAGTCCATGTCGAGGTAGAACCACATTGAAACATCCTTTCCGGAGTCGCTAGGAAGGATTTCCTCAACCTGAGGGCCTTCCTTGAGCTCCTTGGTTGTGAACTCCTTGGTGAACGGTGCAGTTGTGTATGTTCCGTCCGGAACCATACCGATTACGTATGCGATGTACTTGGTGTTAGGCTCAAGACCTTCGATAAGCCATGAGTTGTAGTGAGTCTCGAGAGCTCTTGAAAGCCACTCCTCGCGGCTCATCTTTGCAGGGTTCCAGAGGCTCTCCACGAGCTCATCGTTGAACTTCCTGATCGCATCGTCATTTCCGCCGTACTCAAGATATGTAGAATATGGCATATAGTTGAACATATGCGGAGTAGGCTCGATGTATGGCTGGAATGAAACTGATGCTGTAGTAGTTGTAGTCTCACCGACAGTAATGATGAACTCCACATCCTGAGGGTCTGCTGGCTCTGTCTTGAACGGAACCTTTGTCAGAGGGGTTGTGACCTCACCTCCGAAGTATCCGAATACGAGGCACCAGTAGTTCTTGTTAGGGATGAGAGGACACTCGCTTACAGAAGAAGTGCTTGAGTACATGTGGTTTGTGATAAGGCTTCCCTGAGCTGCGAGAATTGTCTCGATGATCTCCTCGTCAGAAAGCGGATTACCCTTCTCGTCGTACATGTATTCCTGAAGCTCGAAGAGAGCTACGTATGTCTCCTGCTGGCTAGGAATCACATAAACAGATGCTCTGTCATCCTGGATAGAACTGATAGAAACCTCGAATGTATTCATAGGAGCACGTCCGGTAGTGACGCTGATCACCTTCGCTTCAGTTGTTGCAGATCCGTCAGCACCGATACCGATTGCATAGACGTAGTATGTGCTTGAAGGCTGGATACCGTCCTCGAGGTTGAAGTCGTCGGTAAGTGCACCATAGTTTGAGATTGCACCTACTACAGCAGGAGCTGTCATGTTGTTCTCGGTTGCAAGAGCAGAGATGTAGTCCTTGACGAATCCAGGGACATTCTCAGGGTCGCTGAGACAGTACTCCTCGTACATTGCAGCAGGGAATACGTCATAGAAGTATCCTACATGGTCGTCAGAAGGGACGATTGTGATTGAGAATGAGTTCGCAGTCACGTTGTCACCTACCACAAGTTCGAAATCGCAGTCGACTGGAGCTACTGCAGGAGTTGTGAATGTAAGCTGATTTACGGCTGTCAGCGCTTCTCCGTCAGTAGAGAGACCGTACATGTAGAGCACATACTCTGTCTTTGGGCTGAGCGAGTTATACATCCACTCCTTGTCGCCGAAGAAGAGGTTTGCGCTGAGAAGCTCGTTGAGGCTCAATCCGTACTGAGTCGCGATATAATCGAAGTACGAGCGGTCAGCCGCGATGATCTCCTCGTCAGTCTCTCCCATCTCCTCCTTGACCTGAAGCTGGAACCAATAGGTCTGCTCCTTGTCCTTAGGCTCGATGTTGAGGAACACGTCACCAGCGTGGAGTGATGTAAGTGTTACTGTGAAGTTTTCAAGCTCCATAGGCTTGCCGTCTTCCGGCTTTACTGTCTCAGCCGGCTTGTCATCCGGCTCCTGAGTCTGAGGCTTCTCCTGACATCCCGCAGCTAAAAGTGCGAGGCAGAGTACTGTTGATAATAGTTTGAGTATTTTCATATTTTAGTTTTATTATAAGTGTTTACTCCTGCTTTGTAAGAGAGTAGTTGTTTCCGAATGATGTGAACTGGCCCAGATAGTAAGTACCGAACTCTACCTTGGCATCAATAGAGAGTGTCTTGCCGTCTGCGCTGACCTCAAATACGATAGGGTCAAGGTAGTTGCCGCTCTTGTCCTTTGCCTTTCCTGGGTCGCCATAGCTTCCTTTGATCTTCTGGTCAGAAACGATCGAAAGGGTCATCGCTGCTGCATCGAAGGTTGCGTAGATTGTCTCATCCTGATGCTGCTTCGCCTGGTTAAACCATCTCTTGAGGATGAGATTTCCCTTGGATTCGTCATCAGAAGCCTCGATAGGCATTGTATATGAAAGATTTGCTCCAGCTCCGCTGATGTATGCTACTGTCCAGTTTCCGATAAAATCCTCGACAGCTACTCCGCCTTCAACAGCTACGCCTTCCTGTGCTACTGTGAATGTGCACCATACCTGACCGGCGCTCTTGATTGTCACTTCGGCCTTGCGTGGCGCGCCGCTGTTTGCAGCTGCATTGAGAACGAGAGTCTCATTGCGCATTGCCTTTGTCTCAACGAATGTGAGCCAGCCGGCTGAAATCTCGACCTCGTAATCAAGGTTGGTAAGCACCGGAATCTCGATGTTGCCACCTTCTTTAGCTACATCATACTTCTCTCCTTCGATAGTAAGGGCTCCCTCCTCGAATGTGAGGACCTGCATCGCAGCCTGAGTGTTGTTGCCGGCGAAAACGACAACCTTGCCGTCAGTGAGAGGACTTGGTGCTGTGATTGCGAGGTTTCCTCCTGAAACGCCAGCTGCCTCTACCTTTACTGTGTAACCGCCGTCAGCAACAGCGTAGACAGTAGTTGTCTCAGTTGCGCCAGTGATGGTGTATGCAACCTTTACAGTCTCTCCTGGAAGTACGACAACTTCAGTATTGGCGATGTTGAGGCTGAAAGCCGCCTGTCTTGGGAGAACGAGCTCAGTGCCGTCAGCAAGTACGAATGTAACAGAAGCGTCGTCGTACTGTACGTCAGCAAATACGCTCTCGCCAGTGCCGGCAGAAACGAGCGGGTTCCATGTTCCGTCAGTTGAAATCCACCATTTGCCGTCCTCGTACTTGAACTCAGGAGCGTCAGTTTCAGCATATACCGGAATCTTGTTGCCCTCAGCGTCTGTAAGAGCCACGCCATTGACAGCCCAATAGTAAACGCCGCCCTCAACGATGACGCCTACGGTCGGAGTGACAGCGTCCTTTCCGTCTTTTCCGTCCTTTCCGTTAGCACCATCAAGACCGTTGTAGCCGTCCTTTCCGTTTGTTCCGTGATAGATGGTGATTGCCTGGCCCTTGGTCAGCGCGATTGTGTATCCCACAACCTTGCCATCTTCCTTGATCTCAGTGACACTTGTCACATAGACATTGTTCTGGAGAGCCTCGATAAGCTTCTTGAGGTCATCCACATCCTTGTTGAGCTTTTCAGTGAGCTCTGTGATCTGCTGCTGGAGAGTCTGAACGTCCTGCTCGAGAGCTCCCACGCGGTTTTCCAGATCTTTAGTGCAGGAAACGAGCAGAGCCGCTGCCGCACAGATGAGTAAGAAAATCTTTTTCATAGTGTTTGTATTATAATGAGTTAATGATTTGACTTATAGCCATCCTCCGTTTTCTGCCGTGAAAGGTCTCGATACGATAGAGATTTCACGTGAATAGTTCATTTCTCCGATGCCGTCCTCCTTCTGAGGATCTTTGCCGACAGCTGCGCTGAGGGTAATCTTTCCTGCGCCTATCCTGCTGCACTGGATTTCAAGGTGACCGTCCTTGATTACAGGGTCGGCATAAAGGCCGAGGGACGTGCGCGATGCCTCGTCGACGCTGATAGCATATGAATCATAAGGGTTGCAGTAGTCGCTCAGGTCGATTCTGACAGTCTTGCCGACCTGGGCCATGAATGAAGGTGTACCTTCGATAGCCATGAGGAACTTCCATGCGTCCAGCGCTCCGGTTCCCATGTTTCCGTAGTATTTTGTGCCCTTGGTGTATTGGTCAAGGTCGTTCACGGAGGTGAGCAGAAGCGAGGTCATCTGCTCGCGTGTGAACTTCTTGCCGAGTTTCTTGGCATATGAGATGCCAAGAGCAGCTACTCCTGACACATGAGGACATGCCATCGATGTGCCCTGCATGTATACGTACTGCTTGCTCTCTCCCTTTTCGGTCTGCACACCTGGTGACTGGGTTGCCGCTCCGGCAACTCCGGTAGAAAGGATCATTGTATCATATTCGCCGCTCACACCCATATACTCACCACCTGGGGCTGCAATCTTGCATCCGGGTCCATAGTTCGTGTAGCTTCCCGGCATGAAATCGCAGCCGAATGCAGTTACGGAAATGACATATGGAAGTGCTCCAGGATATATCGAGTATGGATTCTTATGGTTTCCGGCAGCAAAAATGGCCATGTTGCCTTCGAGTGATTCGTGGTTGCTGTTTGCCGGGTCGAGGAAATATTTCAACGCGGCATTTTCCAGCGGCGAAGCGTTTATCTTGACTCCGCCTTCCTCTCCTCCGTTGATATAGATGTCGTCGCTGGTGATTATGTTGGCGTTTCCATATGAACACTGCGCTATGCAGGCTCCGTTGTCCGCTGCGTAGATGAATGCGGCGGCATTCTGAGCATCGGCGCAGTATGACGAACCCTGGAAGATCTGGCATGTCATCAGGCGCACGCCGTCACCGTTTCCGGTACCGCCGGCGATCGAACTTACGCCCTTGCCGTTGTTGTTTGTGGCTCCGATGATTCCGGCTACATGCGTTCCGTGACCGCTGCCTGCAGTGGTGTTGAGCGTACTTCCCTTGATGGTGGTCTGCTTCTGTCCCTCAAGTGCACCGTTAACATAATCTGCATTGATGGCAAAGCAGTTGACGAAGTTGAATCCGTACTTGTCGTCGATGAATCCGTTGCCGTCATCGTCAACGTCCGCGGTTCCGTTGATTTCCGCCTCATTCTGCCACACTGCGTCCTTCAGGTCCTCATGCCTTGTCGCCACAGCGCAGTCAAACACCGCAACAACAACGCTTGGGTCACCTCCGGTCAGCCTCCATGCGTCCTTCACTCCGATATCCGCACCGGCTACCGAACCTTTCACGAAGCTGCCGTCGTTCACAAGGTTCCACTGATATGCTCCATATTCGTCGTCGAAGGCAGACTCAGCCAGTGCTTTGGCATCAGCCTTTGTTGCGGGCAGACCCTCGAACGGATAGGCCTTCCCCTCCCATACAGGCTGCACCAGCTTGTTGTACTGGACGAGTGTTACCCTTTTTGACCTGGCAATCACCTCTGCTACGGATTCCGGCCTTGTCTGCGGGTCGAAACCTACGACGAACCACTGGTCTAGACCATACTTGCGGGCAACTTCCATGTTCTTAGGCCTGACCGGCAGGGCTGGAGAAAATGAGGTCGCTGCGATGCCTGAAAAGATGTCTTCAGAGATCTCCGCAAATCTGCCCTCTTCGATAGCCTTGACGGACTCTGCGTCCAGCTTTACCAGAAGCGTACCGGGAGCCTGTTCTCCTTCATTGCCGCCCACAAGCTTGGCGCTGAGGAAGTGCTGTTCCTGCAGTGCCGGTGTGCTTTCGCTGATTTCCTTTGTACATGACATGCTGACGATAGCGAGTGCTGCCAGCAGAATGTGTGATTTCTTCATAAGTTCCTATCTGCGCGTATAAAGGGCAAAAATAATAAAATTCTTTTATTATCCGGTATTTTTCTTATGTTTGCATATAAACTTTGAAACCATGAAGAAACTGGCATATATTTTTTACGTCTTCGCTCTTGCATCTTGCGTGGATTCATATGCCCACCCATGTGAGGATGAACTTCGCCGTCTTGACAGGACCCTTGACCAGATGGATGAGTATGTGACCATCAAGGAGAGTCGGATATCTGCCATATCCGAAGCTTTGGAGGATCCTCAACTGACTCTCAGTCAAAGGTATTCGATATGCGGACGACTCTACGAGGAATATCTTCCGTATAAGTTCGACAAGGCCCTTGAGATGCTCCGTATACAGGAGGACATAGCCCTTCAGATGGAGGATATGTCGTTGAAGACCACTGCGTCGCTGAACAAGGCTTTCCTCTTCACGACTTCCGGCCTTTTCCACGAAGCTTCCCTCGCATTCGGGCAGCTTGACACACTCACATTCGACTATCAGCAGAAGATGCTATGGTACAATGCCCGTCAGAAGTTCCTCAAAGATTATGAGGACTATTTGAGGACATCCGGTATCGATGTTCCGGATGTCGAGAAGATCAGGTCGTACCAGAACCTCATACTGGAGAATACTCCGGAGAACTCCGTCCTCAACCGCCACATAACCATCATGCACATGATATGGGACGGTCGTTGGGACGAGGCTTATGATGAGAATCTCC
>JAEIGA010015197.1_pt1 | contig 11723 bp, 13 predicted proteins | sample 9270691 | NCBI WGS metagenome assembly JAEIGA01 (sample SAMN17057246, study PRJNA624740) | gut metagenome | biome: biome; isolation source: fecal sample | host: Bos grunniens | place: China: Xizang | collected 2019
AAGTGTGACACTCCAAGTATAAGGAGTATTACCCGCTAACTCGGCTAAGAAGTAGAGCAAGTGTAATAAGTGGTAGCCGTCATTATCCCAAGAAGTCACGGGACTATATGTGATAAGCTCCGAGTCGAGATAATATCGAGCAACACAAACTATCGGCTTTGAATCGTCTACGGCTTCGACATCGAGTTTGATCTCATGCCAAAGATTAACGATCTTTGGAGAGATAGTCGCAAATCTTATGGACAAAATCTCGACTTCTTCTTCCTCTCCGAGATTGTAGCTTTGAGCGTTTTCGAAAGTATATATAATTACTTCGTTCTCTTTAGTCTTAGACATTAAGCCCGAAAGCGCCTTGTCTGTCTTGGACTTTCCGCTCGTTAAGCTCGGATCGGCTCCGAAGCCTTGCAAGTTTACGATGTGTTTCGAGTTCCAGTCTATGAGCATTACGCAACAATAGAGAGTACCACTTCCGGCAATACCGCCCGTACAAGTAATAACGTCTCCCAGATCGTAGACGATAGAAGATAAGACGGACGAATTAAACGGAGTATAAGAGAGCGAAGCTGCTACTTGAGCTATCGTTTGTCTCTGTTCGTAGAGAGTCTCTTTCACTCCGTATTGTAAGAATGGATTCGAGCCAAGATTGATAACAGCTCCACCGATACCCGCTGAATAATAGCTTGTCGTGTTGTCCTCGATGTTAACAACACTTACTCCGTCATACTGTGTCGTATAGTCGGAAAATGTCGTTCCGATGTCTCGCTCTTCGTCCGTGAACGAATCCACAACAGGGAGATTATAAAAGCTCTTAACATAGATCTTGCCGTCTCTTCCCGCATAAGCAAAGCCCCCGAGACATTGAGCAACCCACGAGACATAATCTCTCCAAGTCTTGATATCGTTGTTGGGATACAGTCCGAAGAGTTCGTCTCCGTTTGGCATTGCGTCTATCTCCCCTTTAGTCTGTCCGAGTGTCAAATTGCACTCGAGACAAGCTAAAGCGAGTAGATCGTATGTGGAGCCGTTCGTAGTGTCGATGTTACACGGAACGTCGAGCTTTGAGATATTATCTGACGCTTTAATCGAGATCCCGCTCCCGCTCCAAGTAGCCTCTTTAATAGTGAAGTAACCGACGGGGATATACTCGACGGATTCGTCCTCGAGAACGAGTCCCCACTCGAGATAGATCTCCTTATCTCTCCACTCTCCGCGATTGATATTAACTCCGATAAAGGACGCTTGAATCTCGCCTATGTAACAATAACCAAAGCTAATATCTGATGTATCGGAGCAACGATTCGAGAAGTTAAGAGACAAGACGTTGTTATCATCGAAAGACACACCGCCGATAGTTCCTCGAACTCTCTCGAATCTTGCCTCGGCATGAAGAGCCGTTATAAATTCTGGAGAGACACTATACATTTTAAAAACTCCTCGTACTTTTTAAAATTCTTCAAAAGTTAACTGCATTGTCCAGAGTCCGTCCGTGTTCCTCGTATACTCTGAATTAGGATAAAGTGTGATATCGCCTACCCTTAGTGTCCCCGACTTGGAGACTCCGTTTATCTCACAAGTAACACTTGCGGACAAAGCGTATGAGAGCAAAGTCGCTTTAAGTCTGGATGAGACGTTGAACTCTCCCGTCCAGACATAGCGATTAAGCCTCACAACAGAAATACGTCTTGTTCCCGCCTCGGTTGTGATGACGTTCTCTAAAGACGGATAAGACTCTTTGAAAGATCCTACATTCGGATTCGGAATCAATGTGTTGTTAATCTTGATATACTTTCCAAGCATTTTAGATACCGCCTGTCCTGTAACTTTCCATTTGTTGAGCCGAGATAACGGCTTGTGCGAGTCTCTGTGAACCTACGTTTACATTAATAATATAAGTTCCCGAACTCTCATTTACTCCCAGATTACCGAGCGTACCCGCTATAAGTCCGAGTTGTCCGCTATAGTCGGGAGTCATGCCGTTGTAGATGATATCGCCCGTCTGAACTAATGCTCTTTGTAGAGCCGACTTCTCGGAATCCATAGACTTAATAAACAAGTCGATCATATCGGCTCCCGACTTATCGAAGTTGGATAGCGGCCCTTTGTCCGGCACCGAGAAGCCCAAATAGTCTTGGACTGTCGTTGCGACTTGAGAAACACCCGAGATAAGATTCGGGATAGCGTTAACGATAGCGTCTTTAAAACTCTGGATTAAGTCGGCACCCCAAGTTTGAGCCATGTTCGGTAAGTCTGTATTAAGTTGAGCGAACGCACCGAGAATAGCTGCTATTATCTCGGGGATACGAGCTACCAAGTCGGGGATAGTATTAACTAGTCCCTCGGCAAGAGCGATTATTATCTCGTAACCCGCCTCTATGATCTCGGGCAAGTGATCTATAATCGCCTCGACTATCGTAATAATAGCGTTAACTACGGCGGGAATAAGCTCGGGGAGACTCTGTGTAATACCTTGTACTACTGCGAGTACGATCTCTATTGCCGCCGTTATTATCGTTGGTAAGTTATCAACGATGAAGTTCGCAAGAGATACTACGAGCTGTGTTATCGTCGGGATGAGTCCGTCCAGATTGTCAATAATACCTTGTCCGACTGCTTCTATGATAGATACTGCGGCTTCGAGTATTAAAGGCAAGTTCTCGATAACAGACATTGCCAAAGACTCAATAATAGTTCCCCCAAGCTCGATAACAAGTGGGAGATACTGTGTCAACGTATCGAGTATTTGTGGGATTATCTCTTCGATAACGGCTCCCATTTGCTCAACGTCTCCGTTTGCGTCCAAGATCCCGTTCGTGAACTGACCGAGCAAGTCGACTCCCTCTCCCGCTAGATCTGTTAAGACTGGGAGAAGAACTGTTCCGAGTGCGTTCTTTGCGGCCGTCGTACCTACTTTGAGTCTCTGGAGTTGATCGTCGAACTCTCCGAACGCTTCGAGAGTGTCTCCGCTCATTACATATCCCGCTTCTTCGGCTTCTTCTCCGAGTGCTCGGACGTTCTCCGCTCCCGCTTCAATCAAAGGATTAAGCTCTTGAGCCGATCTACCGAATAGCTCCATTGCGAGTGCGTCTCGCTCTGTTCTATCCTCGATCTGTCCGAGAGCGTCTATCGACTCCCAGAATACCTCTTCGGAGTCTCTAAGATTTCCCGCTGAATCAGTAACTGCGACACCTAATGTCTCATAAGCAGCCGCAATGTCGGATGAACCCTCGGCCGCACTCGACATCGAACGGATATTTCGAGCCATTGATCCCGAGATCGTCTCGAAGCTAACGTCGAGAAGCTCGGCTGAATACTGGAGACGTTGTATCTCATCCGTTGTCATTCCAGTTATAGAAGAAGCCGTCAAGACTTCATCGGCAAAGGCGGCCGCTTCTACTGTTGTATTAACAAGAGCCGCACCCGCCGCAACTACCGCCGCCGATACGGCCGCAATAGCCGCCGCCGCTACTTCACAAGCTACTTTTGCGGCTTGACCGAAGCTCTCCCACTTTGCCGAAGCGTCACTTGCATTATCTCCGGCACTCTTTACGTTGTCCGAAGCGTCCTTGGCTTCGTTACCCGCATTATCAAGAGCTTGTGCGGAGCCGTTCGCTTCATTCTTCAAACCCTCGAGTTTGTTCTCCGTTATAGCGACTTGAGCCGTGAGTCTTGCGTACTCTTCTTGAGTCATCGCTCCTTGTTCAAGTGCTCTTGCCGCTTCTTCGGCTGCTCTTTTCTGGAGTTGGAGCTTTTCTTCCGTCCTTGCAATTTCAGTATTAAGAAGAGCTTCTCTTTGAGCTATGAGTTCGACGTTGTCTGGATCTAGTTTAAGTGCTCGGTCTACCTCTTTTAAGGCGGATTCGGTTGTCTTGATCTCCTTGTTAACATCCGACAAAGCCTTACCAAGAGACGTAGTATCGCCCCTAAATTCAATAGTTATTCCCTTTATAGCTCCGTTTGCCATAGCTTCTATCTCCTATCAAAAGAAAGAGTTAATATCTTCTTGAGTCGCTTCTAATGGATAGTCGAAAGAGTCGTTACTTTTTTCTGTCAGTATCTCGTAAAGAAAGCCAAGCGTTATGAGTGACAGTTCATTTAAACTGAATCCAAGCTCTTTAGCTCTAAGAGTGATTAGAGCCGTTGTCATCTCTCGTACGCTCGGCTTTATGCGTTTTTTGAGTCGATTCCCGTTTCTGTATTGCCGTTCCAAAAGTTAATCAATGCTCCGACAACTTCGGGACTTCTCAATTCGTTTATGTCAAAGTCCGTTAAGAACTTGTAGTAATCTACTTTGGAAAGCTCGAGCAGCTTCTCTACTTTGGAAAGCTCGGCTTGTTTATTCATTATGAAAGCAAGTTTGCTCATAAGCTCCGAACGCTCATTAACGACTCCGAGTTCTTCATCCGTGAATCCTAAGTCTGTTACTTTTGCTAAGAAGTCCTCTCTTGTGATCTTCTCGGAGTCAAAGTCGGCTTTTACCGACTGGAGCTTTAAAGCCTTATCAATTACACTTCTATTTCTTGTCATTATCTGGGAGAAGAGAAGTAAAAAGTCCTCTCCGAAGATCTGACGATAAAGAACGGGTGTCAATGCGTTATTTGCGAGTTCTAGTATCCTGTTACCTACTTTTATAGATGTTTTCATATATAAGATCCTCTACTTTATATAAAAATACCCCGAGCCATATTAATGACTCGGGGCTTCGGTATTCATAACACCCAGAATTAAGGAGTAAATTCTGGAGTGTAAACAGTTGTGAACCAATCGTCATAAACTGCGGCGGGTGTATTATCTCCAGTATGAATCCTAGCCAAATTGTCATCTGGACGGGGACTAGCTGTGAGATTAACGCTTGAAGTCTTGGGATTGTTTCCGTCACTTCCTGTTGTCTCGGCACTTATGCTCGGCTTCGAGAAAAGGACTTTAGGGAGCATATAGCGTCTACCGCTATTATCTCCGTTGATCTCGAAAAGAAGAGCAACGTACTTAACCTCGTCTGTTGAATATTCAACTACAACTCCGTTATCGTCGATCTTCATATCGTAGATATTCTCTTCTACGTCCTCGGGGATGAGAGCTACTTCAAGAGAACCGCTGAAACCCTGTGAAGCTCCAGAGACGATGTAGTAGTCGGAATCATCAGCTCGGAAAACTGTGTTATCGTCACTTGTGGGATTAACCTCAAGTGAGACGGCACCTTTCCAAGCGGCGGGAGTACCATAAGAAGTAGTGATAACTCCGCCCGACTCTGTCTCCGTAACGAGTGCGTAGTGTAAATTCTTGAGTCCGAATTTAACCTTATTAGCAGCCATTGTGGATATCTCCTATCTGTAAAATGTATAGATGTTTAAATAGAAGTTCTGTTCCTCATCCCGAGTCTCGGACTTTTCCCAGTAGATCTCGAGTGAGTCTAAGAGTGCTTCTATCTTTTCTTCGAGAGTCTCATCCTTTGCTCTTGTGTAAAGTTCAAGAGAGACTCCCTGTTTCGCTTTGTACACGATATTATCGGCTGCGAAGTTATCGGAGCCGTTGTCCGTCGCTACGACGTAGGGAAGTTTTGTTCCGTTGGGAACTTTGCCGTAATGATAGCTTGGAGATCCTGTCGGGAACTCTGTTATAAAAGCCGTTTTAAGTTCAGCTAATGTCACTCTGACAGTCTCCTTTCTATTTCTTCTTGGATGATCTCTTCAAAGTATCTAACTCCGATCTCTTCGGCGGGTTTAATATGCGGAATCGAGGGAGAATCTCCGACTTTGACTCCGTTTCGTACTATCGGGTGTCCGTTCTCTAATAGATGAGTGAGTCCAGGTTGTGCGGATTGATAGACAATCGCTCCGTCGTGCTCTTTCTTCACTTTCCAACCATAGTTATAGCGATGTCCACCGATAGCGGCCGTCCTAATCAAACCTCGAACACGTCTAGCGGCTTTCAAGCTACAATCGGCCGCCGCTTGGTTAACTACGGCTTCGGTAACGTCGAAAGCCTCTTTGATCGTCTGTTCGATTGAAGCCCCCTTAACTGTTACGTTAGACATTTGTCACCCCTCGTACTTCTTCAGCGTACAAGTCAATATAGTTATTGTCGGATTCGAACGACTTATAGATAGCGTATCGGGTGCCCTTATAGATACATAGACTTTCGCCTTTATATCCGAATCGGTCTATCCTAAAACGATAAGCTGGACTCAAGCCGTTCTGTTGTCCGGCAAAAAACTCCGTACTTGTCACGCTTGATACTTCGACTAGTACATCTCTTGTAGTTTCAGTCACTATCGGTTGTCCGATAGCGTCCGTCCCGTTATTCGTCGTAGCAATTAGAGTAAGAGTTCTATATAAAGTCATGTATCCGCCTTTCCGAGCGTTGAATACTTAGAAGATAAGTTCATTTGCTCTTTGAGATCGTCGAACACTCGCTTATACTCTTGTTTTCTTGTTACGTCGAGTTCGTAGCGATAGTGAGCATAGGCTATGACGGCTCCTTTCTGGAGTGCGTCAGCGTCCGCCGCCGTAAACGGTTTAATATCCGTAGTAGATACTAGATTAAGGATCGCTTCGTCGATGTATCTCTGAAACTCAAGCTCTAAAGATGTGTTCTCGGGAGTCTCAAGTCTCGTAAGAGAGAATCTCACTTCGTCCAGTAATGCCATAGCCTATGTCTCCTTTAATATCGTATTGTGGACTTAATAGTCCTCGATCAGCCCTCGGAATCGGGCTTTGTGATAACACAGAAAGCGTTAACTGCGATCGGCTCAAGTCCTGCATAGAGCTTTCCTGTTACCTTTACCAAGTCAGCCTCGGAGAGTGAGTTCTCATCAACGGAGATTCTTACATCGTAGCCGTTGGGGAGATTTGCTCTGAAACCAAAAGCAAGATCGCCTACGATAGCGTAGGGATCGTCAGTCTCGGCCGTGTCGTAGTCCTTAAGATCTGTTGAAGTTGTGTATACAACGGGCAAATCAGCGAAAGGATCGCCGCCGTTAAGAGTTCTTGTAGCCTCGAAAGCAGCCCAAGTTCTACGAGTCATGATAGCGACAAGCTCTCTTGCCTCGTTAGAGATATAAGAGATAGCGTCGATGATAGCAGCTCTTCCGATCTCGGCACTTGTGGTAGCCTGTCCCGCCGTTGTAGAAGTAGAAGCTCCAACGTTAGCGATGATCTTTGCGACTACTACGGCCTCGGCTTTCTTAACGATTTTGTACTTGAGTTCGTCGTATACATAGTTAAGGAACGCTTCACCACGAAGAGCCATAACTTCATCAGAAACAGTTATCCACTTCTTAATGAACTTAGGAACGATCGTAACTGCACCGAGAGTCAGTTCCTCTTCGTCGGGAGCTTCTGTTCCCTCTTCGTGAATAACTGCGTCCGTACCGCTAATCTCAAAGCCGATAGACAAGTTACCCTTTACTGTAGACTTAGAGATACGAGAGAAAAGCTCGGACTCTTCCCAAGCTGTACGGATCTTATCTTCAACGATTGTAGGAACTACAATCTGTCCGTCCTCGGGAGCGTTAGTTGTAAGAAGTGCTCGGCACTCGCTAAAGTCGCCGTTCTTCATAGCCTCTGCGAAAGCGTTAATATACGCTTCGCTATTTCTGATTTCCTTTACATCAGGCATTTTTCTTTCCTCCTTGGGAATAATAGATTCTGTGACTGTCTCGCCCTCTCCAGAAATAACGGCTTCGACATCTTTCTTTCTCTGTTCCTCTACGAGAACAGACATTCTCTCTTCGATAGAGTCAAGCTCCGCTCCGAGTGCTTCAAAGTCTGTTCCGTCTACGTTGCCGTCGACAAGAGACTTGATCTCGAGCTTTCTTGCCTCGATCTCTTCGAGAGTTGCATTTGTGATCTCTTCAAGAGTCATAGTGTCAATTCTCCTTTTCGAGTTTTAGTTTGACGATGAGTCTCTGACGTGCCGCTTCGTTCTTAGCTCTCATCTCTTCGAGTCGCTCCGCCCTCAATTCTTCGATCGCTCCGTCGAAAATTGCACGAGTTGAAACGCTAAGATCTGTTGTCGGGTTTGCCGGAAACGCTACCGCCGATATATCAAAGACTTTCTTTATAGAGTCTATGATCCTAGTTATTACACGAGTCCCGTCCTCTCTCATCTCTTCGACAAAGTGTTGCTTGTCGACTGTGAAAGCGAACGACATCTGGGAGTAGAGTCCCGCTTCGATGTCCTCATACATAGAACGTGAAGCGGATGTGCTCGAGAGATTAGATCTTGAGAAGAGTCCGTGTTCGTCTGGAAGTAAAGAGATAGTGTTGTTCTTAGTCCTAGCGAACACTTGCCCGTTATGATCTCTCAAGAACACTACGTCCGATAAGTCGGCATTATCAAAAGCCGTCGGTTCGATTTTCTCTCTCCACTCTTCATTCTCGAACTCAAACATCGTGTACGGCTCCGTTGTAGAAGCGTAACCCTCGACGATGAATGAGTCGTCGTCTCCCTCGGCTCTCTTTAATGAGAAGCTCTGGAAGTTCCTATACTCTCGGTCATTCTTGATTGGCATTTGTTGTTCCCTCGCTTTCTTCTTGTATGAAGTAATACTCTCCACGAGCTATAAATCGTTGTCCCTTTCCGTCTGGAAGAGGCGGCAAGTTATATACCTCTCTTGCTTCATCGAGCATTAAAAGTCCCCTATCCAATCCGCCCTCTACGAAGTTTTTCTTGTCTGTAAACGTCATATAAGAGAGCCTGTTACTCGTTGCGAGAACTTCCGCTCCGAATGAGACTTCCTTGTCGGAATATGTAGCAAACGTCATTACTTCCGAGAACTGAATCGAGAACGGCTCTATAAAGCCCTCGTAAAAAGCCGACAATTCGTCAGAGTTTGCCGAGTTCTGGAGAATCTTTAAATTAACCCCAAAGTATGTATAGACGTTCTGTTGTATAAGCTCCATTTGATCTTTATCGGGTGTATAGGGCTTAGAATCCAGAGTATGAATCTCCGACATAGTATTAGGAAACAAGAGAACCTTTGTAGACTTCTTAGCTTCACTTCCGAAGTTACGCTCGGAGAAGTTGTCGGCTACTGTTGCTAAGTCATCCTCTAAAGCGAAGTTGTTACTCTTTGCCCAGAACTTAAAGCCGCTCGTAGTCTTGATCGCTTCTTTGATACCCTGTTTCTCGATCGAGATTAAGTCCATAGTCTCATCAAGTGTCGAGTTATCCTCTCCGAAGAAGTCATTCTTAAACTGAAAGCGATTAAGGATCGCACACTCGGACATCCTACAAGCTCCGCTCTTCTCATCCGATAAATAACGATACTTGAGCCACAATTCACCCTTGTATTTGACTACCTCGCAACGAGTCGGGATGAGTGGAAAAATTCCGATCTTGTTTCTCGAGTCATCGTAAATCGGGACTATAACTACATTGTTACAACAATCAAGAATCGTAGATACTCGATACATGAACTTTGACCAAGTGTCCCACGGATTAGGACGCTTAGAGAGTCTCTTCGTCAAGTCGGGCTTTGCCGTTCCTCTAAACTCGACTTTCAGCTTTGAGACGTGACGTGCTCTTGCGTCGATAGCCGCACGAACTAGCATTGACTCGTAGATTTCACCTCTCCAGTCTCTGAATACTGGAGAATAAGCGGAAACGACTTTGAACACTTCCCGAGACTTCAAGACTTCTTCCGTCTCTTTGTTCTTTCCTAAGAGCTTGTCGATAAATGACATCGTCACTTCTCCTTTTTCTTATTCTTTAATCTTGAGCCGATCTCGCTATACCACTTTTGACGTACGCACATTGCGTCAAGCAAAGCTGCTACTCCGTCGATATGAGCGTTCTTGGCTACTTTCGCTATCTTCACTCTTCCAACTCTTGTATCAGACTCAAGAGCCGTATCGAGTAAATGTATCTTTAACAAGTCGTTGTCTCCGAGATTTACTTTGCCGTCCTTTAGAAGTCCCTCTGTCTCGTAGATAACCCCTGTTAAGTTATAGCCTTGGTAGACATCGTCCGTTTGAAATCCGTAAGTGTTCAGATCCTGTACAAGATACTGGCTCGAGTATCGGTCGTAACCGACTTTTAAAGGCAATAGCTTGTATTTCTCTACTGCTTCAACTAGCCAAGCGTACACGGCCTTATAGTCGACGAAGTTCTCTCCGGCAAGAGAGAGCCACCCTTTCTGGATGTATTCGTCGTATGGTAGCCCGTCTCTCGCTATTGCGTCCGAGAGCTTCTCCGACGGGAGCCAAAAATGAGACAAAACATAAAGCTGCTCGTTATCCTCGATAACAAGACAAGCCGACGTTAAGTCCGTAGTTTGGGACAAGTCAATCCCCGCAACACAGTAACGATGATTGAATCGCTCCATAGTGACAGGATCTCCGCCCGACTTTTGAACTACCTTAGTAGATATCCAAGCCGTTGAGCTATTCTGTTTTAAGTTGCAATACTTACAGATAAACTCCGCTTTCTTGGATAAGCTACCCTCGGCAACTGCAATTTCTTCGAGTATGTAGTCATAAGTGACAGATACTCCAAGATTCGGCATTGCCTTTTTGATCTCGTTAATGTCGTTCCATTTCTCGATATCGTCGATCATATAGAGAACAGGCAAAAAACGTTTCTCCTTAGAATCGCCACGGAGAAAACGTGTCGCTCTAAGAATCAGTTCGTCATATATGCCGCCGTTGACATAACCACTCGTAGTACAAGAAAGCATTATTGGTTGTTTTCTCGCACCGAGAGCCGACTTCATTACTTCGTATTGCTTCTTTCCCGCTTCTCCTACCCAAGATGACACCTCATCGCAAACAACCATATGAGGATTGAAGCCGTCGCTCTTCTTAGCGTTAAAGGCTATCTTCTTTATTGAAGAGTTGCTATCTTCGATGTAGTAGTCGCTCTTTCTGGAGCGGATGAGACTCTTTATCTCATCTTCGGCTTGTGTCATTTGCCAAAAAGCATTGTAGACAATCTCGGCTTGATCGAGCTTGGGAGCGAGACAGTAGATCTCCGCTCCGTACTCTCCGTCGATAAAAGCCGCTACTTCCATTATCGAAGCACCGATTAGACTTTTGCCGTTCTTTCTACCGACTACGAGAAGCACTTCTCTAAATTGTCTTAATCCGTTATCGTCTACGACTCCAAAGAGAGTAGCTATAAACGCTTTCTCCCAGAGTTCCAACTTTATCAAGTCGTTACGTCCCTTTGAGTGATGACAGTAAGACTCAATAAACTTAATAGCTCGACTTGCTTTCTTGTGATCGTAGAAGAACTCCTTATTTTGGAGTCCGTCTACTATGTAGCTATAAAGGAGCGTCACCCACTCTCCGACAATCTCCGAGCCGTCCTTTATTGCTTGGTAGTAAGCAAGTATGAAGTTTTCACTCTTCATCCAGTTTAGCGAAGCTCGACTTTGTGCTCTTTGCCGGAAGTAGAGCGTCGAGTTGTTTCATTATCGCTTGGTAGTTCTTGTCTCGAGCCGTAAAGATCTTACTTTCTGGACGTTCACGCTTGAAAGCGTCGTTCCCTTGCTTGAATACTTCCGTTTCTCCGTTCGACTGGAGATCTTGCCACAATTGATCGAGTGAAACTCGAAGTCTAGCAGCTTGTACGAGAAGTCCGTCGACTAACTCTTTCTTATTGTCTGGGATGTCCGCATACAATAGCTTTAATCGCTTTAACTCACCCTGTTCTGTTACTACCTTGGTTTTTCTTGCCATTAAATTGAGTCCCCCTCGTTGATCTCGGATAGCGGAAAAGAGAGC
>JAEIGA010015198.1_pt1 | contig 11723 bp, 9 predicted proteins | sample 9270691 | NCBI WGS metagenome assembly JAEIGA01 (sample SAMN17057246, study PRJNA624740) | gut metagenome | biome: biome; isolation source: fecal sample | host: Bos grunniens | place: China: Xizang | collected 2019
CATTGGACATCCTTTCGAGGGTGTCTCTTTTTTGTATATCTTTGCATCATGAAAACAGAAATAAATCCAAGAGACACAGCCAGGGCGGAGGCATTTGAAATGTGGATGACATCTCCAATGCCAATGGTCACACTTACCAAAACATTTGATGTGAGCAAATTGCTTAAAGCAAGCAGGAAGACGGGTATCAGATTCAATGCCCTTCTTTGCTGGTGCATTGGAAAGGCCGCATCCCAGGTCAAGGAATTTTATCTCCTTCCCGAGAATGACAAGCTGTACTGCTTTGAAGCTCTTGCAATCAATGTAATCGTCAATAACTGCAAGGGTGGAATCAATTCATGCGACATCCCGTTTACAGAGGATATTGCAAAGTTTATCGACTCGTACAATATTCTTACAAGGAAAGCCGCACAAGAGTGTCAGAGCTCTTTTCTGGAGGATTACATGGTAGTGGGAACTTCCGCTATGGTGCAGACTGAACTTGACTGCATAGTGAACCAGTACACGGACAAATTCTGCAATCCGATGGTAATGTGGGGCAAGTATCGCAGGAGCTGCTTCAAGACAACGCTCCCGATCTCTTTCCAGTTTCATCACGTCCAGATGGACGGCGGACATGGTGCCATGTTTCTGGAGCTGCTGCAGAGGGAAATAAAAAACTGCTGCTATAATCAATAAGTAGTAAGTATCTAAATCAGCAGTTCTAATATCTGGACAGATTAAAAGAGCTTCAGATTCTCGTATCCCGGTTTAAGTTCACCTTTCTCGATCTTATGGATGATTTCCACGACCTTATCGTTCATAGGGGTAGGGCAGCCAACCTTTCTTCCGAATTCGGAAACTGAGCCGTTTATTGCGTCAACTTCAGTCAGCTTGCCTTTTTCAAGGTCCTGAAGCATGCTTGCCTTGAGCTTTGCGTGCTTACGTATGGCTATAGGGATGATGAAGAATGAAATGGCTTTTTTCAGACTTCCTTTATAATCAAGTAGTTTCACGATATCCTTTCCCTGGACCGGTTCAATCCTGATGCCTCCTGTGGCGCAGACATCGATGCATTCCTTGATCAGAGCCTGTACTACTCGACGGGATTCCTTCGGCCCGGCAGCTTCTCCGAAAGTGCAGCCGAGAACAGCGCTCATGCCGGAGAATGCCGCGTTGATGAGAAGCTTGCTCCAACGTGTTCCGATGAAGTTCTCCTCGATCTCTACTGTTCCCATCATCTCCAGCATTTCCTTGACCTTGGCGAAATGTCTGCTGCGCTTCTGCGATATCGAACCCAGTGAAAATGAAAGGGCATCCGGCTCGCTGGTAAGTTCGCAAACGCCTGGCGACTGCATGGTCGCGCCCCATGCTACAGTGCATCCAAGAACCCTTTCCTCTCCAAGAATTTCGGCTATCTGCATTTCTGGAAGACCGTTCTGGAAGGTCACCAGCACTCCGTCTGGGGCAAGGTATTCTCTAAGCGCAGTTACCACTTCCTTGTTGTTCTGCTGCTTGGTCATCAGGAAAATGATGTCGTATTCTCCGGACATCATGTCAGGTGTATACGCATTAACCTTCTGATTGAACTGCATCGTGCCTGTCACGCTTGCACCATTAGAATTCAATGCTTCGACATGGGCCTTGTTTCTGTTTATAAGCTCTATTGGCATTCCTGCTTTGTTGATGAATGCTCCCAGGATGGTGCCTAATGAACCGGCACCGTAAATTGCTGTACGCATGGTATATGGTTTTAGTCGTTTTTATTTCTGATATTGTCCGGTCGGATCACAGATTGGCTACAAATATATGAAATTAGTTGTATCTTTACGACAGTAAAATATACTATGATATGGAGAAGGATGTGATTTTTGAGACGGCGGAGAGATATGTGAAGGGGACGGGAAAGTCAGTGTTCCTTACCGGAAAGGCGGGAACAGGTAAGACCACATTCCTTAAATATATCACTTCTACAGTAGGGAAGAGGTATGTCGTTCTTGCACCTACCGGAGTGGCAGCCATTAATGCGGGAGGCACGACCATTCATTCGTTTTTTCAGTTGCCGTTATGCCCGTATCTTCCTGATGTAAAAGAACTTGTGACGGAATATCAGATGCCGGAGCGTTACCGTAGCCTGCGTAAGGAACGTGTGAAGATTATCCGAAGTCTCGATCTGCTGATAATCGACGAAATCTCAATGGTAAGGGCTGACCTGCTTGATGCCGTAGATATGACTCTTCGCAGGTATCGACGTAACGACAGACCTTTCGGAGGTGTGCAGCTCCTGATGATCGGTGATGCCCAGCAGCTGTCTCCTGTCGTGAAGGAGGATGAGCGTTACTATATGTCCCAGGTCTATCCTTCGCCGTATTTCTTTCATTCCAAGGCCTTGCAGAGGCTTGATTATGTGACTGTGGAATTGCAGAAGGTTCATCGACAGAAGGACCGTGAATTTGTCGAAATACTCAATTCAATAAGGGAGAACCGTCTGTCACAGCCTCTGTTGGATTCATTGAATTCCAGGGTTGGGGCCTATGATGACGACGATACCATACGTCTGACTACTCATAACGCTCAGGCCGACGGGATAAATATCAGGAAACTAGACCTTTTGCCTGATGAACCATCGCTGTTCGAGGCAGAGATAGAGGGTGAGTTCCCGGAGAACAGCTATCCGGCGGATGTAGTGCTTTCTCTCAAGAAAGGTGCACAGGTGATGTTCATCAGAAATGATTCTGAAGCCGGTTATTACAATGGCAAGATAGGAAAGGTTGAGGATATAGCTTCAGGCTATGTCATTGTTTCTGGTGAGGATGGGGAATATATCACGGTGACTCCTTCTGAATGGGAGAATATACAGTATTCTCTCAGCGATGAATCCGGTGAGATCATGCCTGAAGTCGTAGGAAAGTTCCGTCAGCTGCCGTTGAGGATCGCCTGGGCGGTGACCATCCATAAAAGCCAGGGTCTTACTTTCGATAAAGTCATAATCGATGCCGGATCTGCTTTCGCTTTCGGTCAGGTCTATGTGGCTTTGTCACGTTGCCGCACATTGGACGGCATTTCGTTGAGCACCCCGATACAGTTGTCTTCGGTGTATTCGGATATGCATGTCAGTGCATTCAATTCGGCAATACCGCCAGCACGTGAGGTGGTAGCTGCGCTTGAAAACGAGGAAAAGACCTATCATTTCAATCTTCTTCGTGAGTTGTTCGATTTTCAGGATACCTGTGCTAAACTGTTGTGGCTCAGGAAGCTATGGCGTGATAATCTTGAAGATATATATGCGGGAGAATATGTCCGTCTTCTTGAGTTGATAGCAAAAGCGGATGATTGCAAAGGTGTTGCAGCCACATTCCGTCTCCAGCTTTCTAGGATCGAGTCATCGGTGCATCCGGATATCGGATTCCTTAATGAGAGGCTGAACAAGGCGTCCGGGTATTTCCTCCCTGTCTTCGAAGAAATCCGTACTCTGGTATCGTCTTTCTCCGCTCTTGAGATAGATAATAAGGAAGTACGTAAGAAAGTTCGTGAAGCCCTGGATGAGGTACTCACTGAACTTGATATAAAATGTGAGGCAATGGATCTTGCCGGCAGGGGGCAGTTCAGTGCCGATTCGTACGGCAGAGTAAAGACGGATGCCGTGCTCAAGGACCGCAGTGTGAAGCCGGCCCGTACCCTTAAGAAGATCATAAGGGAAGAGGGGGAGCCGGGAGTCGTGAATGAGGATCTCCGTGAAAGGCTTCAGGAGTGGAGGAGTGCCCGTTTCAAGGCTGATAATGTGCCGGCCTATACTGTCATGCATCAAAGTACATTGATGGAAATAGCTTCGCTGATACCGAAGACAAAGGCAGAACTCCTGACCATCAAGGGGTTCGGTAAGGCTAAGTATGAAAAATACGGCGAGGAGATTCTTAATATCACCTCGGGATTTTAGTCGCTTACTGATTCTGAAGCAAGGTATCTATCACTCGATATATTTGCTCCTCTGTTTCATAAGGATGGATGTGGAAGTACGGGTTGCCGGTGAGCATTGCGGAAAGATGTGCCTTTGTCCTGTCGTAGAAGATATGGCATGGCTTTCCTATCTTCTCTGCGTATGCGAGCTCGTAGCCGACTCCCAATGACGGACAGGTGCATTCTCCTATAAGGATGTCGCTTTCCCTTAGCCAAGCTGTGTCCTGGTCGTATATTTCGAAGTCTCTCATACCCTGCTCTTTGAGGTTGAGGTCAGGATTTCCTATATGCTCTGTCAGTACGATATCTGTCTTCTGCATATAGCTGATGATCCTTCTGTAAAGGTCAGCGTCGATACGTCCTCCTCTGATCGACCCTGCGAAATATATTTTCTTCTTCATGTTGATGGTCAGTTTGTCATAGCTTTCTGTCACTGCGTTTCTCACACCTTCTTCGTCATCGATAAGGTCTCTGAGCATATCAAGCTGTCTTGCGTTGTCGCTCCATGGAATCCATAGCTTCAGATAACCGTTTCTTCCGTATTTTTCGTGGAGATGTAGGATTGCTCTTGCGATATGCCCGTCCTTGTCAAGGCCAGGATAGTTCTTGAACCCGAACTGTACTGTGCGTCGTATGATCGTCTCTGCCTCTATCACTCTGTCAGCTTCAGCGACGATCATTCCGTATATAGAACGAGGCGCTGCCTTACCGGAAGCGCGGTGGTCTTCAGCAGCTTCGGCTATGGTTTCTATCTCGTCTTCATTGAACCATTCCCGAAGTCTTCCGTCATTGCGTATTATGATGCCTGAATCAAGATGATGTCTATCTCTTCCATTTATCAATCCAAGGTAATGGCACGCTGCAGCAGTCAGGAGCATAGCTCTGTCTATCGGCGACTTCCATATTTCTTCCGCCGCCTCCTGACAGGCTAACCATGCATCCCTTCCTTCCATCAGCTTTTCCGCCTGCCGTATCACAGTCAGTGCATGGTCCTCCTGATGTGCAGGGTCAAATCCCGAGTATTTCGGAATGATTTCCTCGTATATGTACCTTTCAAGTGAATGTGTGTCTCTCATCAGTATTTTCCTGTCTATCTCTGCAAAAATAATATATTTGAGGCAAAATTCTTGCTTATTACGAATTATATATCTAAATTTGAATAATTAAAAATAAAAACAAAGAAAAGATGTTGACTATAGGAGATAAGATGCCGTATTTCGAGGTTATGGACCAGAATGGTAATAAGGTGACTTCCAATGAGTTGATAGGAAAGAAGACAATCATTTATTTCTATCCTAAGGATAATACGAGTGGCTGTACGGCTGAGGCTTGTAATCTCAGAGACAATCATGAGGCCCTCATGGCCAAAGGCTATAATGTAGTAGGCGTAAGCAAGGACAGCGTAGCATCACATAAGAAGTTTGCAGATAAATATGAGCTCCCGTTCACGCTTCTGTCAGATCCTACGACTCAGATGCTTCAGGATTTCGGCGCCTGGGGAGAAAAGAAGATGTGTGGCAAGGTTTCTGTGGGCACTCTCAGGAGGACTTTCATCTTCAATGAGGAAGGTGTCCTGGAGAAGATCATCGAGAAAGTGGATACTAAGAATCATGCAGCTCAGATAATGGGCTGATGCCAATTCCTCTGAACTGGTTTTGCTTCTTCTCCTTCGCTTTTTATGCGGATTTTGCTATATTTGTATATTCATAAAGTAAAGGAGTATGCCTGAAATTTCTGCCAGAGGGCTTCAAATGCCTTCTTCGCCAATTAGAAAGCTTACTCCTCTTGCCAATGAAGCTAAGGCGAGGGGAGTGAAAGTATATCATCTTAATATCGGACAGCCGGACCTGCCTACTCCGCAGGTGGCACTGGATTCCTTGAAGAATGTTGACAGGTCTGTCCTTGAGTATAGCCCGAGCCCGGGTTTTCTTAGCCTTAGAGAGAAGCTTGCGAAATATTACAGCAAGTTCAACATATCATTGTCACCAGACGAAATCATTGTTACCAGCGGCGGATCGGAGGCGGTTCTCTTCGCATTTCTGGCCTGCCTCAATCCAGGTGACGAAATCATTATTCCAGAGCCTGCATATGCCAATTATATGGCTTTCGCGATATCTGCTGGTGCGGTAATCAAGTCTGTGACCTCTACGATCGAAACAGGATTTGCCTTGCCGCCAGTGGAAGAGTTCGAGGCATTGATCACTCCACGCACAAAGGCGATACTCATCTGTAATCCTAATAATCCGACCGGATATCTTTATACCCGTGCAGAGATGAACAGGATCCGTGACATGGTTAAGAAACATGACCTGTATCTTTTTTCTGATGAGGTATATCGCGAGTTTATCTATACCGGTTCTCCATATATTTCAGCTTGTCATCTTGAAGGCATCGAACAGAATGTTGTGCTGATTGATTCTGTGTCAAAACGTTATTCTGAGTGCGGCATCAGGATCGGAGCCCTCGTTACCAAGAATCCGCAGGTCAAGGATGCTGTCATGAAGCTTTGTCAGGCCCGTCTGAGTCCTCCTTTGCTCGGTCAGATCGTGGCCGAGGCGTCGATTGAAGGAACAGAAGACTATGCAGCAGAAATGTATGAGGAATATGTAGAGAGAAGAAAGTGTCTGGTTGATGGTCTTAACAGGATACCGGGGGTGTATTCTCCGATTCCAATGGGAGCATTCTATACAGTTGCCAGATTGCCTGTAGACGATGCGGAAGACTTCTGCGCATGGTGCCTGAGGGATTTTCAATACGAGAATGAAACAGTGATGATGGCTCCGGCCAATGGCTTCTATTCGACTCCCGGCAAGGGTAATGATGAGGTCCGAATCGCTTATGTCTTGAACAAGGCTGACCTTCAGCGCGCACTGGTTGTGCTGGAAAAGGCATTGGAGGAATATAATAAAAGATAGGTCAGATGAAGATAGCTGTTGCAGGAACGGGATATGTAGGACTTTCGCTGGCTACTCTCCTTTCACAGAATCATAGTGTTACGGCCGTAGATATAGTGCCGCAGAAGGTTGATATGATCAACCGAAGGGAGTCTCCTCTGCGTGATGAGTATATAGAACGTTATTTCGCTGAGAAGAAACTTGACTTGACTGCCACATTGGACGCTGAGAAAGCTTATTCTGATGCGGAATATGTGATAATTGCTGCTCCGACAAACTATGATCCTAAAAGAAATTTCTTTGATACTTCTGCCGTGGAGTCGGTTATCCGTACTGTCAAGGAAGTCAATCCGAAGGCATATATGGTTCTCAAATCCACAGTTCCGGTCGGATTTACAACGTCTGTCAGGGAAAAGTATGTCACAGACAGGATTCTCTTCAGTCCGGAGTTCCTTAGGGAATCAAAGGCTTTGTACGATAATCTGTATCCTTCAAGAATAATTGTTGGAGCAGATATGTCCGATGCGCATCTTGTCGAGGCTGCCGAGCGCTTTGCCGGCCTGCTCAAGAGTGCCTCTCTGAAACCGGATGTGGAAGTTCTTATGATGGGCTCGACAGAAGCGGAGGCAGTAAAGCTTTTTGCCAATACCTATCTGGCTCTCAGGGTCTCATACTTCAATGAGCTTGATACATATGCTGAAATCAAGGGCTTGGACACGCAGAAGATAATCGAGGGTGTATGTCTTGATCCAAGAATAGGACAGGACTACAACAACCCTTCATTCGGCTATGGCGGCTATTGCCTGCCGAAGGATACCAAGCAGCTTCTTGCCAATTATGACCATGTGCCTCAGAATCTTGTAAAGGCGATTGTCGACAGCAACAGGACACGCAAGGATTTCATTGCCGACCGGGTGCTGCAGCTCGCAGGTTATTATTCGTATTATGACGGGCCTGAGTACGATGCTTCATTGGAAAGAAACTGTGTGATTGGTGTATATAGACTCACCATGAAGGCAAATTCGGATAATTTCAGGCAGAGTTCTATCCAAGGAGTCATGAAGAGAATAAAGGCAAAGGGAGCAACTGTAATAGTGTATGAGCCTTCGCTGGAAGATGGAACTACCTTCTACGGAAGTCAGGTTGTCAATGATATCGAACGCTTCAAGAGAGAGTCAGACTGTATCGTAGCTAACCGATACGATGCTGTTCTTGATGATGTGAAGGATAAGGTATATACAAGAGATATATTCAAACGAGATTAAATATTCATAGAGATGGAAGTAATTCAGACTGCCATACCGGGTGTGGTTATCATCGAGCCGCGCGTATTCAAGGATGCAAGAGGCTATTTTTTCGAGTCCTTTTCACAGAGGGATTTCGATTCTCAGGTAAGAGAGGTCAGGTTTGTTCAGGATAATGAATCCAAGTCTTCTTTTGGAGTTCTGAGGGGATTGCATTTTCAGAAACCTCCGCATGCCCAGAGTAAGCTTGTGAGAGTTGTAAAAGGTGCCGTACTGGATGTAGCTGTCGATATCAGAAAGGGATCTCCGACATTCGGTCAGCATGTGGCAGTAGAACTTTCAGCAGAGAATCATCGTCAGTTCTTCATTCCAAGAGGTTTTGCTCATGGTTTCGTGGTCCTTACAGATGAGGTCGTGTTCCAGTATAAGTGTGATAACTTCTATGCGCCGCAGTATGAAGGTGCAATTGCATGGGACGATCCGGATCTTGGAATCGACTGGAGGGTATCATCAGAAGAGGTCCTTCTTTCCGATAAGGACCGTTGCCATCCTTGCCTTAAGGATGCCGACTGGCTTTTTGATTATGAGGAAGACTTGTATAAATAGTACGTATGGCAGATAATTATCTGGAAAAGAAGATGGAAGCCCTGCAGGAGCGCAAGGCAAAAGAACAACGTTTGAAACAGGCGGCTTGGCAGAAGCGTATGGCCGCCTATCGCAAACGTTTGGAAGAACAGCAGAAAAATGAATCTGCCGATTAGAATTCTATTGTGATCTTATCACCAGCCTTAGACGGGATGCGGAGACTTTCTGCTCCCGTTTTCTTTGTCTTGACAGTTATGCCGTTCACCTTGATGACTGCATTCTCCAATCCAGGATATCTCACGATGCACGGCTGTCCCTGACGGTTCACGATTTCGACATGTGATGCTTTCATTGCATCCCATTCGATGCTGACCTCAAAGTCTCCGATAGCTTTGAATCCCTTAGCCTTTCCTGATTTCCATACAGACGGTAGGGCCGGCAGAATATGGATCTCTCCGTTGTGACTTTGAACAAGCATTTCTGCGATACCGGCGGTCGCTCCGAAGTTTCCGTCAATCTGGAATGGTGGATGTGAGTCATAGAGATTGAAGTTGATACCGCCGCCACCAAGATAATTTACTCCGTCTCCGTCATGATGTCTCAATGCCAGTTCAAGGATGTCGTGAGCATGGTCTCCGTCAAGAGCGCGGGCCCAAAGATTTATCTTCCATCCCATAGACCAGCCTGTTGAGGCATCGCCTCGGAGTTTCAGGGTGTTGGTCATAGCTTCAAACAGTTCAGGATTATCCATTATCTGGTTGAACGGATAGAGGCACATTGCATGCGAAATATGTCTGTGGCCATTTTCTCCTGCAGTATATGGGCTGTATTTCCATTCGCGGAGTATCTTTTCTCCCTTCTTCACTCCATTCAATTCATCTCCCCATGCTCCGTCGTAGACCTCTACAGCCAGGCCTCTGTCTATCTTCTCATAGCATTTGCGGATCTGCTTGAGCTCTTTTGCCTGGATTCCGCATACCTTTGCACCAAGGATATCTACAGCCTTGAGCGTGTTGTCGAAGAGCTCCCACACAAGCTGCTGGGCATGTGGCATGCCATCTTCAACCGGGCCATGTTCTGGAGAATATTCCTGCGGGCATACGTATGTTCCGTCTGTTTCGTCTACAATCATGCGGTCAAGCCAGAACTGTGTGGCGCTGAGCATGGCAGGGAATGCTTTTCTCAGGAACTCCTTGTCAAGAGTATATCTGTAATGCTGCCACAGGTGGGTGCAGTACCATGCATTGGCAATCACATACTGATGCATGAAGCCACCTACTCCTCCGAAGATGTTGTTTTCTGTATAGCATGTCCAGCCTCTTTCCTGTCCGGATTCATTCGCGTATCTTTTCCAGCTTTCGCTGTCCGACATGTTGATGATGTAGTTCAGGAATGGAAGATGAAGCTCGCTCAGATTAGTGTTCTCTACAGGCCAGTAGTTCATCTGCACGTTGATGTTTGAATGGATGTCGCTGTTCCATGGAGGAGTCTGACTTCCGTTCCAGATACCCTGCAGATTGCTTGGCAGATCGACACCTCTGCTTGAGCTGATGGCGAGGTATCTGCCGTAAGCGAAATAGAGTTCCTCCAGCATAAGTGCCTCAGGCTCTGTTCCTGTCTTTCTGAATGCATATCTGCGTATGAGCTCATCAGTCGGCATTGTGTTGCATGATTCCAGCTCGAAACTGCTCCTGCAGAAAAGACTTTGATAATCAGTTACATGATCTCTGTAAAGTTTCTCCCAGCCCTTTGCCTCGGCAGATCTGATTCTGTCATATACAGTCGTTCCCAACATATCTGTTCCAGATGTGTATGTCGGTGAGTATGCATCAAAATCCGTGTCTGCAGAAATCAGGATCAGACACTCGTCTGCATTTTTCAGTACGATGCTCTCGTTGTATGTGTTGAGCTGACCTCCAGTCGGGATGACCTTTACACGTGCATTGTAGCTGACTGTCTCCAGCTTTCCCGAGAATACTGCTGTTGCATCTTCGTAGCTGCTCCTGCCTGTGTCTCCATCTACTCTCGACTCCATCTTCAAACGCAATGAAATGGCTCCTGGCTTGTCAGCACAATATCTTACAGCAATTATATTGTCCGGATATGAGGAGATATATTCACGTCTGTAATGTGTGCCGTCTGCAGATGTGTACGATGTTCTTGCTGTCGCACATGACAGGTCAAGTTCTCTGCGATAGTCATTATATCTGTCCCAACCTGTTATGTCGCTTAGATTCTCTATCTGTACAGAGGCGAAGCATTCGTAATGACCGTAGTCATCGTAGCCGGCGTTGTCTTTACTGGTACCGCTCCAAAGAGTCTTATTGTTAATTATGATTTCATCTGTATCGACTCCTCCAAAGATGGATGCACCAAGTTCGCCATTGCCTATTGGTAATGAATATTCGTCCCATTGCATCCTGTCTCCCGGCTGTGTGTACCATAAGGTCAGTTTTTCTTCCGGTATATTGCTGCGTGAGTCTTCTGCCATTATAGATTGGCAGAAAGCAGATAATCCAATGGCTATAATCAGCGTCAGTCTTGTCATTCTTGACATGTCCGTTTGTTTATATGGTCAGTATAATTTAAAACCGTCCAGCTTTGGATATTCCGGAAGCTGGACGGTAGTTATAAGTAATCCGTAGATTCAGATTAGAGAGCTGGACCAGCTGCTACGAGAGCCTTACCGAGGTCGTTGCCAGTGAACTTAGCGAAGTTCTTGATGAAACGGCCTGCGAGGTCCTTAGCCTTCTCCTCCCACTGGCATGCGCACTCGTAAGTGTCACGTGGGTCGAGGATAGCTGGATCAACGCCAGGGAGTTCTGTAGGAACTGTGAAGTTGAAGTAAGGGATAGTCTTTGTAGGAGCCTTGTCGATAGAACCATCGAGGATAGCGTCGATAATTCCACGAGTATCCTTGATAGAGATACGCTTACCTGTACCGTTCCAACCAGTGTTTACGAGGTATGCCTTAGCACCAACCTTCTCCATTCTCTTAACGAGCTCCTCACCGTACTTAGTTGGGTGGAGTGAAAGGAATGCTGCACCGAAGCAAGCTGAGAAA
>JAEIGA010015199.1_pt1 | contig 11722 bp, 10 predicted proteins | sample 9270691 | NCBI WGS metagenome assembly JAEIGA01 (sample SAMN17057246, study PRJNA624740) | gut metagenome | biome: biome; isolation source: fecal sample | host: Bos grunniens | place: China: Xizang | collected 2019
AAACGGCTCTTCCTTGATAAATACTTTGGATACTCCATCCATGTACTTTTCCGCCGCCTGGTACTGATGTTCCATGTCATTAAGGTTTGGAAAGTAGGAGAGCGCATTCATCAAATGCCACTCACCCAGCAAGTGTTGATCATCCACCTCTTCAAAGAGTTTTCTGATCCGGGCCATCTGAATCTCAAATTCCTTAAAAGAGCATCCCGCGTAAAGCGCGTAACACAGACGAAGCAAAGAAAGGGGATATTTCTTTTGAATTTCTACCGGGCATTCGTTCAAAACTCTCCTGGCGATTTCCGTATATGTTACATGATCAAATTTTTCTGTAATCAGACAGACCAACCTGCAGGAGAGAATTCCTTCATAATCCCCTGCTATATAGAAGCAATTGACGGCCTCCCTGACCATATCATTTTTCCGATGGACAATACCGGATCTCCGGTATACCTCATTTTTAAATCCTTCTTCTGAGTTTTCCAGTTCTCTCTGCAAAAAATGAAGTAGTATTTCATGGGGATAATACTCATTTCTTATTTCCTGATAACGAATCATCGGTGTCCGTTGAAGAATACTGGTCTCGTCAGATTCAGCCAGCAATTCATCCGGAATCAGGTCCCGGACCATTTTCATAGTAATATGATCGAACAAACTGATACGAAGCAGGAATTCGCGTTGTTCCGATGAAAGCCTCTTCCAGAAACGATCATATAAAAGATCTCCGATATCCTGTGTTTCCATCCGCACTTCCCTGATCTGAAGGTTTTCCAGATATAACGCCACTGCCGCAGCCCAACCATCAGTTTTTCCCCATATCATTTGAAGTTCATCCTCGGAAACAGAAATGTCCATTTGCGCGGCATATTTCCGAATATCCGGTTCCGACAGTAAAAAATCCCGACTGTGAATATAACAGATGCGGTCTTCCAGATCCGCCAGGATATCATGCAACCCACCAAAGTTCTGTGAAATAAAAACTGTGCGCAGGCCGTGATTGCGTTTTTTTGCCAGACTGTAGAGAATCTGAGGCTGCCAGTTCTCAAGACAAAACTGGAAATTATCAAAGATCAGAATCATCGGTTCCGAGGCTTCGAGTTCTTCGACTATTTCCGCCGCTTGAACGGCGTTGCTTCGATTCAGAAACCCCAGATCCTGAAGCCTTCGGGCTGAACCCTGATCAATTTGTCTTATTCTGTTGATAAACCATTGAAAACTTGTATCCGGCATACTTTCTGCCGCAGTATACCAGTAAACATGATCTTCGATCTCACTAAATACATTTTGTACAGCAACTGTCTTTCCATAACCGGCAGGAGCTTCCAGTATGGAAATCGAGCTTTCCTTCATTTTTTCTAATTTATTGAGAAGTCTCTCGTTAAAGTACAAATTATGCATGATAACCCCGTTATAATTTTCTACTTATTTTTTATTCATGATACTCTTTCGCAGTATCGACGAATAACCGTTGCAATTTGTTCTCGAGTAGCTCCGGAAAAAGGTTCAAGCGAATTATCCTCGAAACCTCGGAGTAATCCGGTACTGACTGCCCACTTAACCCCTTCCCTGGCCCATGAAGATACTCTTACAGCGTCAGAATAAGCATTGAGGTCGACCTCTTTAAACTGAAGTATGTAATAATTCTTTAATTGATGATATCTGAATAACAATACAGCTACTTGTTCTCTGGTAACCGGATCTTCCGGTCCGAAAGAATCTTCCGTATATCCTTTGACTACGTTTTCTTTTACAGCCCAGTTAACAGCACCAGCGTACCATGTGTCCGCTTTGACATCTTTAAAAGCAAGGCTATCGTCATACTTCGGAGAACCCTCCAGACGCCAGAGCATTGTCACCAGCATTGCTCTGCTGGTAATCACGGATGGAGCAAACCGATCTTCCCCTATCCCGTTCATGAGCTTATGATTTGTAACATATACAATATCCGGATAACTCCAGCAGGTTTCCGGAACATCCTGATACCAGACCGGTTGCAACTGGTTTTCCTCATCTTTTTTATCAGAATCGTCTATTCCCGGTGCTCCGTTATCAGGTTCACCGGCACTTGGAGTCTGCTCTCCCTGAGGATTCTTACCGTTTTCTGAATCATTCTCTCCAGGATTGTTTGGTTCCATCGTTCCATTTCCCGGTTCATTCATGTCAGGGGGCTGTCCTTCCTGAGGATTTTCTCCATTCCCGGATTGGTTCTGTTCCGGTTCATTCGAATCCGTTATTCCGTTTTCAGATTCTCCCGTATCAGGGTGTTGTCCTTCTTGGGAGTTTTCTCCGTTTTCGACATCATTCTGTCCCGGATCATCGCTTTCCGGCGTTCCATCTCCAGGATGATCAGAACCGGATTCCTGTCCTTCCTGCGCATTTTCTCCCGGTGGATCCTGTTCTCCTCCTTCATTTCCGGATTGATCTGCCTGTCGCTCATCCAATGTTTCTAAAAAAGAAGGGACATTGATATAACCATATCCATAATACACATCATAACCAGGCGTTCCCAGATCGATCACACTATCCTGTAGCAGACTGACAAATCCATCCCGATCGATCGAAGGATCCGCCTGTTTCGCCATTACAGCCAGTGCCGCCACCATCGGCGCCGCGAAAGAAGTGCCTGTCCTGGTCGCAGTATCCCCATCCAGATACAACGACTTTATATTCGTACCGGGTGCCGATACTGTGACTGCGTCATTAAAATAGGAATAGCTGTCGTCAAACACCACATCCTCGCCATTCTTTTTGCAAGCAGATACCGTCACAACACAATCATAAGCCGCAGGATATTTGTAATTAGAAGGATTTTTCTGATACCCCGAAGAATAATTACCGGAACAGGTTACCAGAATCACTCCTTTCGAAGCCGCGTATTCACATACATCATGCAAAGACTGATTATCACTGGTTCCACTGACACTGAAGGAAATCACTTCCGCGCCCAAATCTACAGCAGCACGGATTCCTTCCACTGCTGTTTTCGTATCTGTTTTTCCTCCGCGGGATGTAATACAGACCGGCAAAATGGTTATTTCCGGAACCATTCCGTCGATTCCGATCCCATTATTCACTTCGGCCGCCAGCAGTCCCGTAATAAAAGTTCCGTGATAGTCGTCCAGTCCGTCTTCTTCTGAAGAAACAACAACCGTATCCAGAATATCCTCATCCTGTAAATCCGGATGATCTGCCATAACTCCGGAATCCACAACAGCAACAACCACATTTTTTCCAAGGCGGTCACGCTTTCCCACCGCATTTTTATGTTTCCACGCCGCTGATGCCTCTATAGACTGAAGATTCCAGTTTTCCGGTTCGTAATTGTCGTCGGCCTCCTGTATCGAAAGATAACTGTTTGGTTCACAATAATCGATTTCTCCCAAAACAGAAAGACGATACGCTTTTTCAATTGTCTCTGCATAGTACAGACATCCGCCAACCGGCTCGCATCCTGACATCTCCAGTTCTTCTACCGTCAATTCGTTCTTCATCCTGACAAGAAAACCGTCAAACTCTTCTGTTTCATTCTCCATACATACCGGTGTTTTTGTTTCAGCCCCGGTGCTCACGCTTTCCTGTAAAACCGGAAAACGTTCCGCTTCAGTCAGCTGCAGGTCCTGTACCTCTGCGAAGATCTCAACAGGAAAAAATGCCATGATCATCACGCAAGATAAAAGTACAGCTAATAATGAACGTCTGTAGACAACAGGTTCTCTTTCACAGATCTTTTTGATTTGCTTTCCTTCAAATCTCATCATCCTTGCTTCTTTTGGGTTCATCCTCTTCATGATGTTTTTCTCCATTTTCCCAAATGCATGTTCACACTGACTGCCGGTACAGGGATCAGGAAGGATCCGATTAGTCGCCGTTTTTTCTAATCTTCCTGCGTCTTCTGACCGAATCTGAACTGATGTATCCAGAAGCGATAACTCCGCCAGATCACCATGGATGTAAGCCTTTACTGTTTCCAGCGCACTGTGATCTCTCCCGAAGACAAAACCCGTCGGCCTTCCGCGGTATCGACGATCAGACCTCCGTCGTCATCAATTCCAATTGCCTTTGCATCGAACCGTTCATTTCCTCTTAAGCAGACGATCTCCCTGCCGATAACGACAGAGTACGTTCTGTACGGTTCGATAAACTGTTTTTCCTTCAGATGTTCCGCGTAATACAAAGTCCGGTCGATAACCGCTGCCGCCAATTCATTGCGGGTCACGGAAGCATCTTCCTTTCCATAGATCCAGCCCACGCGTTCTTTCACTTCCGGCGGAAATGCCTCAGGATCCGCTCTGTAATTGATGCCGATCCCGATGATCACACTGTCCAGTCCGCCGGCTTCCATACTTGCCGCTGCTTCTGTCAAAATTCCGCAGATTTTTTTCTCACCGATATAAATGTCATTGACCCATTTAATCCCCGCGTCCCTGCCAGTGAGTTGCCGTACTGCCTCACAGACGGCAACTGCTGCCGCACCAGTCACCGGAACCGCACCGGCCAGATCGGTTTCCGGCCGGATCAGGAGCGAAAGGTAAATCCCAGATCCCGGGGGAGAAATAAACGTCCTTCCCATCCGTCCTCGTCCCGCAGTCTGCTGTTCCGCAACGACGACCGTTCCGTGAGGCGCTCCGTTAAATGCCATCTGGCTCAGTTTCGTATTGGTAGAGTCCACCTCGTCATACACGTGAATCAGTTCCGGATCAGCGTACTGTAAATTTGCACCGATCCCTGCCGCCGTCATCCTGTCATTTCCTCCTGTCAGGCGGTATCCTCTGCCGTTCACGGCTTCAATGGAAAACCCTTCTTCCTGGAGTTTCCTGATCGCTTTCCATACTGCGGTTCTGCTCACACCCAATTCTCCGGCCATTTCTTCTCCGGACAGGTAACGCTGCCGGTTTTTCTCCAGATTCAATAATACTTTTTCTCTTACCGTCATTTTCCCACCCCGTCATTCCATGCTTCTGATCCTTTTTCTGATACGCACCATGTCCCGGAGCATCGAAAGACTGCTCGTCAGTACATTGACACGGGAATCCCCCTGATTAATGATGGTTACCGGATACTGGGAAATCGTCATGCCCTCCTTCTCAGCCAGAAGGATTACTTCCAGATCAAAGGCATATCCGTCCGTGTGAAGGTCCCGGAAGATCCTGACAGCGCTGTCTTTCCGGAAGCCTTTTACACCGCATTGTGTATCGTAATCCACACCGGAAAAAGCGGTAATAATCCCGGAATAAATATGCGACGCCACTCTCCGGATCAGAGGGTAATCACCATAACTTCCCGATGCCAGGGCACGGGATCCCAGTACCAGGTCGGCTCCCTCTTTCAGCAGATTTGCCATTTCAGGAATCACCTCCAGCCCATAGGCCAGATCGGAATCTGTAAAAAAAAGGTATTCCCCCTCTGCCGTTAATATGCCACTTCGCACGGCAGCTCCTTTCCCGGTATTCTTATTCAGAGTCACCTTCCGGACCCTGTCGGAAAGAACACTGCGAATTCTGTCCGCAGAACCGTCCGTAGAACCGTCATCCACCAGGATGATTTCGTAACGGAGCCCGGTCCGTCCGAAATACTCCTGACAGGTTCTGACCAGGCCTTCTATGTTATTTTCTTCGTTATACACGGGTATAACCAGGGATAATTCTGTCATCGTTCTTCTCCTGACCCGGTTGAATAAGATTGAAAATAATACGGTACCTCTCCAATCCCATTACAGGATTCGTGCCGAGTTTTTCTTTTCGGCCAGCGTCCCGATGGTATTTCCTTCTTCATCAATCATTTCCCAGTATTGCACCGGATCCGAAGAATCCGATCCTTTTTTCAGTTTCAGCCTGACTCTTGTGATGTTTCCGGTTTCTTCTTCATAATAATACAGATGATTAAACTGAAGAGGATCATTCTGCCATTTCAGTCGCTTATCGTAGATATCCGACGAATCCAGCGGCACGACAGAAGGAAGCTTCCTGTTTTTCGACACATAGCGGAGCAGCCCTGTAAAGGCCCACTGCTGGCTGGTACAGCCCTCTATATGATCATTCCATCGATAATTATTCTCCAGCTTTGCCCCGCGGTTCGCGCCCAGGACTGCGTATTTATCTTTTCTGCTGTCATAACCATCCGCCAGGTCGTCCGACATGATTTCCATTACGGTATCCGCTACATCAAGATCCCTTGCGTGGACTGCTCTGTAGTCATGAATCTCCGACAGCCCGGAAATCATAAAAATTAAAGAGAACGCAATCGCCATAACGGACATGCCCAGACGCGTTCCCCCTGTTTTTTTCACCAGTCTCACGAGAAGATGATCCACAATAAACGCAATTCCCACGAAAGATGTCACTGCATTCCGGAAACAGATCCATGGTACCGGTACGACAAAAAACAGGCACAGCGGAAGAAAAATCCAGATCAGAGAAGCCCAGACAGCAGTATAGGTACTCCTGTAGCGGCGGATTCCTTTATCAGAAAAAGCAGAGAATCCGAGTACCAGGCACAATGCAATCGCCAGCAAAAACCAGGTCATATGGTCTTCGTTCAGAAGGAACTCCAGTCCTCTGCGGAACCCCTTGTATACCAGGGCGACATTGCCGTTAACCAGGACACGTCTGCCCTGTCGGAAGATCTCCGCCCATCTTTCCGCCAGGTCTGAAAAGAGTCCCTTTTCCACCGCGTAATCCGCACGGGAACTGTAAGCAGACCCTTTCGTGGAAAAAACTCTGGTAACCAGCAGGGAAAGGCCTGCGGCGAGAACCGCCCACAGAGAAAAAATACCACGGGTAAACTTCCTCCTGCGTTCCCAATATGCCATGACAAACACCATGGCTGCGGAAAGGACTCCCGCCTGTTCATAAAAGCCATAGGGAACGATCATCAACAGAACGAACAGAATCAGCCTGGGGATCGTACTGTTATCCAGCCACTTGGCGAACACTGCCACCGCCAGGGAGGCGAAAAAAACTCCCATGATAACCCGTGTCGCCGCGCTGAGCCAGTAGGTGCCCTCCATTCCAATCGGAAGCAACGTCATGATCACGAGGAACAGCGGGCTGACATCATAATAGCGCCTCAGCACTTCCCGGAAAACAACGGCTGAAATCGCGAATAAAATGGAAAGAATGACAACACAGCTCATCCACGGAAGATGGCTCCAGACATAATAATCCATGATTCCGGCAAACGGGCGGGACGCCAGCAGACCGGTCTTTGAACACAGCTTCGCGAAGGACTCAAATCCGGGATAGTACCAGTATTGTATATAATCGTCCAGTTGGGGAAAATATTTATAACCATAAGCGGATGCCCTGAGAATCAGGAGACCCGAAATGCAGATGACCAGTGTCAGCACAGTGAGTGCCCGTTCTTTATAGAACTGCTTCATCCATCCGGTTACCTGCTTCATCCCTTTCAGTACATGATCGATGAAGCCGTCCAGGCCGATTTTTACCAGCAGCAGGATCAGTCGTATTTTCAACGTTTCAATAGCTCGTTTTATTCTGTTTCCAATTTTACGGGAATCTCTTTTCATAAGCTGCTTTCTATTCTATCTGCCATCCGGAACCTGTCCGCACGGCATATCCTTTCCTGTAGATTTACCGTATATTATAACATAATGGTACAATCAATAAAAACCAAGTCTGCTTATGCTTCGCATACCGTTCCCTTTCCGTGTTCGTCGTTACAGTCCATCGGTCGGCCAGGTTGTAATCCGTTCCCTTCGCGCCACAGTTGTTTCTTCGGTTCCGTTGTGGTAGTCTTGAAGGCGCAGATACAACCGTATTAAGAGGACTTTCAACATGAAAACGCTTTTTGAACTGTTCATTACTTTTACAAAAGTCGGCGCGCTGACCTTTGGCGGCGGTTACGCCATGCTCCCCGTCATTCAGAGAGAAGTGGTGGAAAACAAACATTGGGTTACCGATGAAGAAGTTATCGAATACTACGCGATCGGGCAATGTACTCCCGGGATCATTGCGGTCAATACATCGACCTTTGTCGGCAACAAAGTCGCCGGAATCGCCGGTGGTATCATCGCTACGCTGGGATTTATCTTTCCTGCTTTCCTGATCATCTGCCTCATCGCGGGACTGATCGAAAATTTTTCCGACCTGCTCATCGTCCGTAACGCTTTTTCCGGCATCCGGGTGTGCGCCTGTGTGCTGATTTTCAACGCAGTTCTCAAAATGTGGAAAAGCTCGGTCAGCGATTTCTTTACCTTCGCGCTGTTCGCTGCAGTATTTCTACTGACGGTCCTTTTTTCTCTTTCCCCGGTCATCCTCGTCCTTGTTTCCGCGGCCTGCGGCCTGATCGGCGGAACCATCATGGAAAAAAACCGCATGAATGACGCAGAGTCAGGAACAGGTACGCTTCCTTCTTCCAGTGACGACGACAGAGAGAAGGTGGAAAAATGATTTCTCTCTGCTGCAGACTATACGCAAACTTTTTTATGACAGGCCTGTTCAGTATCGGCGGCGGTCTGGCCACACTTCCTTTTCTTTATAAAATCTCCGACCGCACCGGCTGGTATACATATCACGACCTGATGGACATACTGGCGGTTTCGGAATCCACCCCGGGCGCCATCGGAGTCAATATGGCCACATACGTAGGCTATATTACGGCTTCGGTCCCGGGCGCCCTGTCCGCGACCATCGGCCTGATCACTCCGAGTATTGTCATTATCCTGATCGTCGCCAGGATCCTGGAACAGTTCCGTGAAAACAAATACGTGCAGCTCGCGTTTTACGGGCTGAAACCTGCCTCGATGGGACTGATTTTCGCAGCAGGTTTTTCTGTAGCTGAAATCGTATTTCTCAATACGTCCATGATAGGTAGCGGTTCTCTGTCAGAAATCCTGAACGGGAAAGCTCTCCTGCTTGGCGTTCTTCTTTTCGTTCTTATGCAGAAATACAAAAAAATTCATCCGGCAGCTTTTATCGGACTCTCCGCCGCGGCGGGAATAATCTTCTCGTTTGCGGAATAGACGCTGAGGGTATATACTTAAACGTATCGTCATCAGACGACGGATAAAAGGATTTGGTCCATTATATAATACAGACGAAGCATCCGGCGATCCTTCAGGACGCCGGATCTATTACAGCCCAAAATGGTTCTTCTGCATTCATTCGCAAAACCATTTTCATCACTGCCGTGAAGCTCCGGCAAGTCCGGCTTTCCTGCGAACGGAACTGCGGCGGGATGGCGTAACGGTGGCACGGTTTCTTTTATGATCTATACAGGGAGGTCCTTTCATGACGAAAATAGATATTTTCTCCGGTTTTCTGGGTTCCGGTAAAACAACCCTGATTAAAAAACTGGTCGCTGAATCGTTCCAGGGACAGAAAGTTGTCCTGATCGAAAACGAATTCGGTGAAATCAATATCGACAGCGGATTCCTTAAGGATTCCGGGATCGAGATTACAGAAATGAGTTCCGGATGCATCTGCTGCACCCTTATAGGAGACTTCGGCGCTTCGCTCCGGCAGGTGCTTCAGCAATACCAGCCGGACCGCATCCTCATCGAACCATCCGGTGTCGGCAAATTGTCCGATGTCATCCGGGCTGTACAGGAAGTGGCCGAAGACATGCCATGTGAACTCGCATCATTTGTTGCTGTAGCCGACGCCAAAAAATGCCGGATGTATTCGAAAAACTTCGGAGAATTCTATATCGATCAGATTTCTCACGCCAAAACCATCATTCTCAGCCGGACACAGGATGTCAGCGAAGACCGCCTGGAAGCGGATGTCGCGCTCCTTCGCGGATTTAATCCGGACGCGAAGATCATCACCACCCCATGGGACGACCTGACGGGAGATACCATCCTGGAGGCCATGGAAGGCGATGAATCTCTCGAAAAGAAGCTTCTGGAAGAATTGGCGAACGAACCGGTTCACGAGCACCATCACGATCATGATCACCACCATCACGAGGAACATAATCACCATGATCATGAACACCATCACCACGAAGAACATGACCATGATCACCACCACGACGAACACGATCATGACCATCATGAGGAACACGATCACCATCACCATCATGATCATCACGATCATGACGCGGACGAGATTTTTTCCACCTGGGGTGTTGAAACTCCTCGGAAATACACGAAAGCGGAACTTGAAGAGGCCTTCGAAGAACTCGACCTCGGCATGTGCGGCGCAATCCTGAGGGCGAAAGGCATCGTCCAGTCTCCGGAAAACACCTGGCTCCACTTTGACTATGTCCCGGGAGAACACGAAGTCCGTGAGGGCCCTGCAGGATACACCGGACAAATCTGTGTTATCGGCGCCGAATTAAAAGAAGAAGAAATCGCGAAGCTCTTTCACATGCACTCAGCAGAGTAAAGGAAATCGATCATGAGTTTACCAGTATATATGTTTACCGGCTTCCTCGAAAGCGGGAAAACAAAATTCATCAAAGACACATTGCTCGATCCGGGTTTTACCGAAAATGAAATCACCCTCCTCATCAGCTGTGAAGAAGGAGAAGAAGAATATGACAAGGATTTCCTGAAGCAGGCGCGCTGTAAACTGCTTCAGCTGGAAGACCCCTCTGATTTTAATCAGGAATTCCTTCAGTCAGCGGCCGAAAAAGCGGCTCCGGACCGGATCGTCATCGAATTCAACGGGATGTGGGACCTGCGTATGATCAGCAAGGAATTTCCGAAGGACTGGGATCTGTATCAGATCATTACGACGATCAACGCGGAGACTTATCAGGTTTACCTGGCCAACATGGGATCCAAAATAATGGAACACGTGGCCAATTCCGAGCTGATCGTCTTTAACCGATGCACAGAGGAACTCAAGGATTTTATCCATACCACCAATATCCGCGCGATGAATCCACGGGCCTACATTTATCTGGAGGACATGGACGGAAACGCGGAGGACTTCTCGGAAAATGAACCGCTTCCTTACGACCTGGACGCGCCGGTCGTCGAGATACAGCCTGATGATTTCGGTCGTTTTTACGTCGATGCCATGAACGCGCCGGAAAAATACGACGGAAAAACCGTAAAAATCTACGCGCAGCTGCACAAACGCGGAGAGGAAGATCCTCCGGAACGGTTCGCCGCAGGGCGGTTCTCCATGGTTTGCTGCGCCAACGACATCGCCTTCCTGGCATTCTTCTGCGATATGGAAAACGGCCAGGACCGGGTAGAAGAACGTTCCTACGCCAACCTGACCGCAAAGGTAAGCAACGAATACGTCAAAGAATTCCACGGCGACTGTCCGGTTCTGAAGGTTACCGAATTTGAACCGGCCGACGCTCCGGAAGACGATCTTCTGTACATGAATAATTGATAGAAAACGCAGCCGCGGTCCGACCTGACCACGGCTGCGTTTTCTATTCTAAAGTATTACTCGGGAAATCTCCTGCATGTCCTGCTCTGTCGCAGGTGCAGAATGAACAAGTTCTGTATCAGCGCTTACACGCATTTCGCGCAGCACTTTTTGTATTTGATTCCGCTGCCGCATGGGCAAGGATCGTTCCTGCCGATTTTGATCTCGGCGTTCGGATCCAGGTTCGCCGGAATCCGGAAATTCCGGATGCTCATTTTGGAAGGCGGCATATCTTTTGGTTTGAAGCCTTTGCACGCCCAGATCCTCATGCCGTAAAGCCAGCCTGTATACAGACTGACAAACAGGGACTGCTTGTCTCTGTGATCCAGCGTAACTCCTTCACTTTCAAGAATCAAGAGAACCTGGGACAGAGT
>JAEIGA010015200.1_pt1 | contig 11722 bp, 10 predicted proteins | sample 9270691 | NCBI WGS metagenome assembly JAEIGA01 (sample SAMN17057246, study PRJNA624740) | gut metagenome | biome: biome; isolation source: fecal sample | host: Bos grunniens | place: China: Xizang | collected 2019
CACCATGCCCGGCCTACACGTTTGCCATACACGCCTACTGCCATTGCGGTAAAGAGTGGGATGAGGAGGAATACGATGAACTGCCCCACGTTTACGGGCATCTTGTCGAAGACATTTTCTCCTTGTCCCACACCAATGACGAAGTATGCCACAGCACATACTCCTATGGCTAACAGCGAGCCAGTCATTCCCTCTCGATAGAGTACTAGGAAGAAGGAAAGATATACGAGGGCCGAGCCAGTCTCATTTTGTAGTACGATGAGCAACATGGGAATCACCACGATGGCAATCATCTTGATGATATCGGTGCGCTTCTCCATAGAGAATCCGTAGGTGCTTAGCAGGCGGGCCAAGCAGAGAGCTGTGGCAAACTTGGAGAATTCTGCCGGCTGTATACGTATAGGGCCCAGCACGAGCCACGAGTGAGAGCCTTTGATGTCGGGTGCTATGAATATGGTCGCGGCAAGTAGTAGAACGAATCCTATATAGACGGGGTAGGCAAGCATCTCGTAATACTTTTTCTCGATATTAAGCAGGATGAGTGCTATCACTAAGGCACAGCCAATCCATACCAACTGCTTGCCTGTAAATGAGGAGAAGCTCAGGAAGTCGGTGTCATTGAAGTCGTATGTAGCACCGCAAATGCTGAGCCATCCGCATGTCACCAATGCGAAGTAGAGTATAATGGTGAACCAATCTATCGATTTCCAAAGGTTAACGTTCCTGATTGCCATAGTAGATTACTCGTTGTTGTATGTCATTCGCTTTCTGTTCGCTTGCCTCACTCAGTGTACCTGTAAGGTATTTCTCCATGATGAGTGCTCCGATGGGCACACCGTATACGGCACCGAATCCTCCGTTCTCTACGTATACCGCGATTGCAATCTTGGGATCATTCATTGGTGCAAAGCCCATGAAGGCCGAGTGGTCCTTACCACGGTTCTGTGCAGTACCTGTCTTACCACATACCTCAATGCCAGGTAAGTTAGCGGCGCGGCATGTACCACTGAGCACAGCCTCGCGCATACCCTTTACCACAGTTTCATAGTGTCGTTCGTCTACGAGTGTACGTTTCGGAGTGCTATAGATGCTGTCCATCGCTTCACCCTCAATCTCCTTCACGACGTGTGGAGCTATGTAGTATCCTCTATTGGCGATGGTAGCACCGAGGTTAGCAATCTGTAGGGGAGTCAGTGTTACCTCACCCTGTCCGATAGAGATAGAGATGATAGTGAGTCCGTTCCAGCGTCCGCCATACCATTTGTCGTAGAATGCTGAGTTGGGGATAAAGCCACGCGCCTCACCCGGGAGGTCTATGCCCAAGCGATAGCCAAAGCCCATCGCCACCATATGGTCTTTCCAATGGTTAAAGGCATCTTGTGACGAGGTGTAGCGGTCTGAGCCTATCATGCGGTACAAACCCCAGCAGAAGTAGCTGTTACATGAGGTAGCGAGCGCTGGCACTAGGGGGAGCGGAGAACCATGGGGGTGACATCCTACGTGGAGGCCTTTGAAACGGAAACCATGCGAGCAGGGGAACTGTGTCTCAGCAGAGATAATGCCCTCATGTAAATAGGTGAGTGCTTGTGAGGTCTTGAAGGTAGAGCCTGGGGGATAGGTTCCCTGTATGGCACGATTGAGCAGGGGCTTCTGCTTGTCTTTTGACAATAGCTTGTGATTCTCGCCGCGCTGACGTCCAACTAAAATCTGTGGGTCAAAAGTGGGAGATGAGGCCATGCAGAGCACCTCTCCTGTAGAAGGTTCGATAGCTACCACGCTACCAATCTTGTTCTCGAGCAGTCGCTCAGCTAATTGCTGCAACTCAATGTCAAGGCTCAGCTTTAGGTTTTTGCCTGGTATGGGAGCCACGTCCATAGCTCCATCGAGATAGCGCCCTTTGATACGTCCATGCGCGTCGCGTAGCAATATCTCTTTACCTTTCTCACCACGCAGGTATTTCTCGTAGTAGCTCTCGATACCTTGCTTGCCGATGAAGTCGCCACGTACGTAGTAGTCATCATTTGCGATATCCTTCTTTGATACCTCGCCTAAGTCGCCGAAGATATGTCCTGCGACATGATAGTCATACTGTCGTACAGTACGACGCTGGATAGAGAATCCGTTGAACTTATAGAGCTGCTCCTGAAACATGGCAAAGTCCTCTGCCGTGAGCTGACTCAGGAAGAGCTGGTCTGTATATGCCGAGTATCCGGGATTGAGGCTCTTGTTCTTGATATCCTTGATGCGCTTGTCGAAGAACTCACGCGTGATTCCGAGCGAGTTGCAGAAAGCCAGTGTGTCAAGGTCCTTGACATTGCGCATACAAACCATTACATCATAGGCGGGCTGATTTGATACCAGCAGTTTGCCATTGCGGTCATACATCACACCGCGCGAGGGATATATAGTCTTGTTCAAGAACGCGTTTGAATCGGCATATTTCTTAAAGTCATCGTTGATAATCTGCAGATAGAATAATCTGCCGATGAAGGTCAGGACGATGACCATCACAATGCCTACAATCACGAACTTGCGGTTTTCGAACCGATAATCATTGATCATAAGTCATAAAATGTTAGTGGCGACGACGGGTAAACTCTGTAGCCAACACGAGCGATGTCGTGAGCAATGTGCTGCACACTATGCGTAGTATCAGATAGCCTATGTGTGCGAAGGAGAATGCCTCGAGCATGTATAACGCTGTATGGTGTATGAGTAGCGCCATGAAGGCGTAGCGCGCGAATGCCCAAAGTCCCAAAGTGCGTATACTTGGTTCGAAATCCTCGAACTCCTCACGTGGAGCATGTATGCGAAGCAGCCCAGGGCGCATGAAGGCAATTAAGACTGAGGCTGCAGCGTTCACTCCCGGTGTATTACTGAATATGTCGACTACCAAGCCCGTAGCAAAGGCGATGACCATCAGTATATTGCGGTCGATACCCCTATTGAATACCAGGATGGGATATATGTATAGGAATGGGGTAGCTACTCCAAACAAGAAGATGTTGTTGAGCGCGAGTATCTGTACGAGGATTAGCCCCAACAGCCAAGCTGCATATGTAAGTATCCTTTCCATATCTTATTTCTTTTTCTTCTTCTTTTTGGGGTTGAGCGATTCTTGCAGTGCTGCATACTCCTCAGCGTCCATTTTACCCATGACAAACACATGCTCCAAGCGGGCAAACTCTGTAGCGAGCATTACCTTGAGCGTTACGTACAGACCATCTGTCGAGGGGTGTATCTCCTCTACTGTACCTACAGGGAGTCCCGAAGGGAAGAATGATGAATTACCGCTGGTGATAATCGTATCGCCTGCTTCTACCTTTGTGTAGCGTGGCAAGTCATACAGCATGGCATAGCGTGCGTCGCCACCCTCCCAGCGTAGATAGCCGAAGTAGTCGCTTCCCAATACCTTGCAGCTCACGCTACTCTTGCCATTGAGTAAGGGCAACACCAAAGAGTAGTGTTCACTACACTTGTATACCACACCCACGATACCATTCACGCCCATTACGCCCATGTCTGGCTCCACGCCATCGGCGAAACCTTTGTCTATGGTGATAAAGTTATTGGCCTTATTGATTGACTTGTCCACTACTTGTGCGGGGGTGATGTGGTATCCTGCGCGGTGTACCTGCTGCAGTCTCTCTGCTTGTGCGAGGCTGTCGAGGTGATGCATCGAAGCAGCTGTCTCAAGTTCGAGTATGCGCTGCTGAAGCTGTGCATTCTGTGCTACGAGGTCTCTATTCTTCTGCTCCAAACCGAAGTATGTGGTCACTCTATCCTTGCTTGCCACAAGGCGTGCAGTGGCTCTACTTGCCGTAGAAAGGTATATGCTGCCTTGGAAGCTGTTGTATGAGAACAGCAACACAAAGCACACTACCTCCAGTGCGACAAATACTATCCAGTGAAGGTGCTTGTATAGGAATTGTAATATGGGGTTCACTGAGTCTAAATTTTGAATTCTGAACTCTGAATCCCAGTCTTCACAGTAATCACCGCGAAGCAGAACTCAAAATTCAGAATTCAGAATAAAATGTCTTTTTTATCTCATCAAGAACGAGAAGCGGTCAACATTCTTCAGTGCGATACCCGTACCGCGAGCTACGCAGTGCAAGGGGTCTTCTGCTACGTGGAAGGGGATGTTGATCTTGTCTTGCAGACGCTTTGCCAAGCCACGGAGCAAGGCACCACCACCTGCGAGGTAGATACCATTGTGGATGATATCTGCATAGATTTCGGGTGGTGTATCCTCGAGTGCGTTCAGTACAGCAGTCTCAATCTTGGCAATAGATTTATCGAGACAGTGCGCGATTTCCTGATAGCATACGGGCACCTCCATGGGGAGTGCGGTGATGCGGTTCGGGCCATGTACGATATAGTCTTCGGGTGCCTCGCCATCGGGCAGGTCAGTCAAGGCTGAGCCTACGTGTATCTTGATACGCTCTGCCATACGCTCGCTGACCTTTACGTTGTGCTGGCGGTTCATGTATTCCTGAATGTCGGCAGTGAAGTCATCTCCAGCCACGCGGATAGAGCTGTTCTTGACGATACCGCCGAGTGAGATTACGGCGATCTCAGTAGATCCACCACCTATATCTACCACCATGTTTCCTTCGGGTGCCTCTACGTCGAGACCGATACCCACAGCTGCAGCCATAGGCTCATAGATGAGGTAGATATCGCGTCCGCCAGCATGCTCTGCAGAGTCGCGTACAGCACGCAACTCTACTTCGGTACTGCCTGAGGGTACACCGATGACCATACGGAGTGAGGGAGTGAAGAGGTGTGAGCGGGTGTTCACCATCTTGATGAGTCCGCGCATCATCTGCTCACAAGCATTAAAGTCGGCAATCACGCCATCTCGCAAGGGGCGGATGGTACGGATGTCCGGAGAAGTCTTTTCGTGCATCAGCTTTGCACGTCCGCCTACAGCCACCATCTTCTCGGTGCGGCGGTCGAGGGCTACCACAGAGGGCTCATCTACCACGATCTTGCCATTGTGCAAGATGATGGTATTGGCCGTACCGAGGTCCATCGCTATTTCTTGTGTAAAAGAGAAAAGTCCCATATTTTTAGTTAAGAGTTTAGAGCGAAGAGTTAAGAGTGAAGGGCGGGATTTTAGGAGTTGATAAGAGCTACCCACTTTTCCCTCTTCACTTTTAACTCTTCTCTCGTGTAATTAGTGTTTGAAGTGGCGGAAGCCAGTGATTACCATTGCTACATCATTGTCGTTGCAGTACTGCACTGACTCTGCGTCGCGTACTGAGCCACCGGGCTGGATGACAGCTGTAACACCTGCCTTGTGAGCAATCTCCACGCAATCGGGGAAGGGGAAGAAAGCATCGCTGGCCATTACTGCACCGTTGAGGTCAAAGCCGAAGCCCTGAGCCTTCTCGATAGCGTGCTTGAGTGCGTCTACACGTGAGGTCTGACCCACACCGCTAGCGAGCAGCTGCTTGCCCTTGGCGAGTACGATAGCGTTACTCTTGCTATTCTTTACAATCTTGTTTGCAAAAAGCATATCTTCGATTTCCTCTGCTGTGGGAGCCTTAGTGGTAGCAGTTTTGCAATCCTCTGCAGTCTCGGTCTTGAGGTCGCGGTCCTGTACGAGCACGCCATTAAGCACTGAACGGAACTGCTGGCGGGGGAGCTCATTGCTCTTGCGCACGAGGATGATGCGGTTCTTCTTCTGAGTGAGAATCTCGAGTGCGTTCACGTCGTAGTCGGGAGCGATGATTACCTCGAAGAAGATCTTGTTGATCTCCTCAGCAGTCTCCTTGTCGATAGCGCGGTTGGTGATGAGTACACCGCCGAATGCTGATACGGGGTCGCCAGCCAAAGCATCGGTCCATGCTGCGAGCAAGGTTTCGCGTGATGCGAGACCGCAAGCGTTGTTGTGCTTGAGGATAGCGAAGGTGGTCTCGTCAAACTCGTCGATGAGGTCTACAGCAGCGTTGATGTCGAGCAGGTTATTGTATGAAATCTCCTTACCGTGGATCTGGTCAAACATTGCCTCGAAGTCGCCATAGAAGTAGCCCTTCTGGTGGGGGTTCTCACCATAGCGGAGAGCCTTGGGGTGGTTCACTGCTTTGCGGAACATTGAGCCGTCGCCACCGTCGAAATAGTTGAAGATGGCTGAATCATACTGTGAAGATACGCCGAATGCCTCCTTAGCAAACCATGCGCGCTCCTCGAGAGTGGTCTGAGCACCCTTAGCGCGGAGAATATCGGTGAGCGGAGCATACTGATCTTTGCTTGCTACGATTACCACATCCTTGTGGTTCTTGGCAGCAGCGCGGATGAGTGAGATTCCGCCTATGTCAATCTTCTCGATGATAGCCTCGTGTGAAGCGCCTGATGCTACGGTAGCCTCGAAGGGGTAGAGGTCTACGATTACGAGGTCGATTTCGGGAATCTCATAGTTGACCATCTGTACCTGGTCGCTCTCATTGTCACGACGGCCGAGGATACCACCGAATACTTTGGGGTGGAGAGTCTTTACGCGACCACCGAGGATTGAGGGATAGCCTGTGAGGTCCTCTACGCGCTGGCAAGGTACGCCGAGCGACTCAATAAACTCCTGAGTACCACCTGTAGAAAGCAACTGTACACCCTCTTTATGAAGTGTAGTAATAATCTCTTCCAATCCGTCCTTGTGGAATACCGACACGAGGGCGGTTTTCATTTTCTTGTTGTCTGACATATCTTAATGTTTTTGGTTATTATTCTGTTTGCTGATTAAGTGTACAAAGATAGTAAAAATCGCACGACGCTGCAAGTTTTAAGCATATTTTTCGACCCGCTTTTCGCCTCTTTTTAGAAAGTTTAGTGAAATGCTTCGTCGATTATACGAAAACTACGCATCAGACGTTACTAAATAGTGAAAATATCGACTCTCTATGACCAAGCGTTGCCTCTTGATACTCTCGCTCTTCGCTCTCGTCGCTTGCACTCGCACTTATGATGTGTATAGCGACAAATACTTTGTGTCCTTTTCGTGTGATATGGCCACCGCACCCTTCAATAGCCTTCATACCCTCGGTCACTTCCTTGCTGTGCGCCCCAAGACCACTAAGGATGGATATCGTGTAAAATCTCCCGATGGTATCGAGCGCGAATATCCTTACTCTGAGGTGCAGAGCCGTGTCTTCAGCTTCGGCCTCGCAGGCCTCATCATCGGGCAGCCCTACTTCGAGGAGAGTATCTATGCTTTTGATCTCGCTTGTCCCGAGTGTGACAGAAGTTCAGCCCGCCTCACCGTCAATCTCGACGGTATGGTCTCCTGTTCGCGCTGCCAAAGCATCTATAACCTCAACAATGGTGGTATGCCCCAATCGGGTACTGACAAGCCACTCTACCGCTACCGTACCACTCGCAACGGCACCACATTGATTGTACATAATTGACGCTATGTGTCGCGCTCGAGAATGCAGATTTCCACGGTGATATCGCTGCAGTATCAAATAAAAAGTTTATATTTGCAGCATTGTAAACGACCTTAATTGATTACTTATGAATGAAGTGATAAAAAGACTAGTGGCATCCTTCCGACAAACCGTCAGGCTGACCGATTACATCGATACGGCTGCTGCCGAACGTTCTATCCGTAACAACATCTATTTCCGTGGCCCCAATGCCTGGATTTTGGCCATCGCGGTGGTTATCGCTTCTGTAGGCCTCAATGTCAACTCCATCCCTGTGATTATCGGTGCCATGCTCATCTCTCCCCTTATGGGACCTATCTTCGGCATGGGTCTCGGCTTGGGTATCAACGATATGCCCCTCATCAAAGCCTCGGGAAAGAATCTTCTAGTCATGGTAGGCATCAGTCTAGCGGCTTCGTTTTTCTACTTTCTCATCACACCGCTCAACCTCACCAATCCCAGCGAGCTGCTTGCGCGCACCAATCCGACTATTTACGACGTGCTCATAGCCCTCTTCGGAGGCTTTGCAGGCATCCTCGAACAGTGTCGCAAGGAGAAAGGCACTGTGTTTGCCGGTGTAGCTATCGCCACTGCCCTCATGCCTCCTTTGTGTACTGCAGGCTTCGGTTTGGCTAGCGGTAGCTTCAGCTACTTCATTGGTGCCGCCTATCTGTTTGTCATCAACTGCATCTTCATCATGCTGGCCACCTATATCAGTGTCAAGCATTTTGGATTTCGCGAAGCTACCTTTACTGATGAACTTGCGCAGCGTCGCACTCGCATTTTTAGCACCGTGCTCATCGTGCTCTTTATCATCCCTAGCATCTGGTCAGCCGTCATCTTTATTCGTCAGAACAACTTTGAGGGCAATGCCATCACTTTTGCCGAAAAGTGTAAGGTCTATGGCCGTACCATCCTCTACGATTACAGGATAGATCATGCTGAGGGCTCCGTTGTTAGCCTCTATTTCTCGGGTGAACCGCTCAGTGAACAATCACGCCGTGACCTGCTGGCACAAGCAGCCGAATACAACATCAAGGCTGAGCAGGTGGTCATCAATGAGTACACGACCAACAATACCGGCAATGATGCCGAGCTGGTGAAGAGTATCTATGATCGCATGGATGTCGAGGTATCACGTCGTGATGCCGAGATTAGCAGTTTGCGCCGACAGCTCGATGCTACGCAGCAGGTCAGTCTGCCCTACGTGCAGCTCACGCGTGAGATTATTGGCATATACCCCTCGGTGCGCAGCGTTGTGATAGCTCGTGGTGCAGCTGTAGGCTCCGACTCGCTCATCGCCACCCCCTGCGTATCCGTCATCATCCGTCCCGACTCCTTGCTTACACCTGACCAGAACACCCAACTTGCCGAGTGGCTACGTGTACGCCTCAGTGGCGAAACCGTAGTTCTGTCTCAGCAGCTCGTGGGAGAGTAACTCGTATTTTGCACTGCTAATATCAGATTATCGAACCTTCGTTGGCGGCGTAAGAGAGGTGTGATAAAATATTATCGCACTGCCGTTACACGTTACAATTAACTTGCTCTCTTGAAGCGGGGGAGTGTCTATATTTCTTGTGACGCAATGCTGTAACGCAGTGTGTATGGTTTTTGGAAGTTTCTTGGTCTTACAATCTGCCGGCCCCGAAACTGGAGGATGGGAGTCTGTGAAATTTAGCCAAAAGTCCCGATGGAATGGGAGATTTTTAAAGGTGGTGAGGTGAGAAACGAGTCGGAATCCTTGTGCATTTATGGTCAAAACCAGAGGTCTGTACAACGCCTTTGTGGGTGATGGCACTGACGATGACAGTTAATATGCGCTCTCAAGGCGAGGCCTCGTGGCTGTGAATTATTGGTACTGTCGATTGTGTAATAGACGAAAATAATGTGACTGGAGATATGGATTGTCAAGCAAAAGTATTATCTTTGTCCCGTAAAAAAAATTATATGCATAGAACCATGAAGAAGACTCGCCTATTCGCTGCATTGTCAGTTGCTTGTGTAATCGTAACATCATGTACTAAGGATATGGAGGAGTACGCTCCTCAGGAGGTGACGGTAGAGCAGAGTGCTCCGATGACGCGCACCTTCGCAAAACCTGACAAATCGAAAAGGTTGACTGGCACTCCTGCTGAAAACCTGAAGGCGCTGTTTGAAGCTACGGGACCTGGTGTGATCACCTCGCTCGGACGCATGAATATCACGGACAGCCAGTATCAAGAGATTGCCGAGTTTACCACCAATCTCGTCAGTGGAGATGAGACACAGACGGCAAAGTATCGTACCATCTTCCGCTGGGTAGTGAATAACGTCAAGTATGGACAGGACGATAACGACCCCTATGCTGTGTTTACTAATAAAGTGGCTGTGTGTCAAGGATATGCCAATCTGCTCACCGTGATGTGTCATACACAGGGCATCCCCGCTGTGGTAGTCAACGGATTCCTTCAGACGTCGACCTTCTGGGGTGGTCACGCATGGGCTTATACCTGCCTCGATGGAGTATGGGAGGTGAGTGACCCCACCAATGCGGGCTCATGGCCGATGAGTAATATTCAGGGCTATACACACTTGGTGCCGACGGAGGCTGATGTAGACCTCTTCGTGGATGAGTGTGCTACCTATCGCTACTATGACTATAACCTTAATATCAATGAGATAATCAATGAGAACAATCCTTTGGTAGTGCCCTATAGTGTGGGCGGATTTGTCATCACCTCATTTAATCCTGCAGCGGAGTTGCCTGAGACGGTTACTGAAATTTATATCGGTGAGAACATCACCACGTTCGGTGAGTCATATAATATGCATTTCGTGAGTCAAGGCTTTGGTCAGTTTATTCAGGCTATCTATGTGGATGAAGGCAATCCTATGCTTCTGGGTCACAAAGGCGTTGTATATCGCAAGAATGGCGATGAAGCTCAGCTCTATTACATCCCCGGTGATATGAGATTCGTAGAGTTGCTGCCCATGGAGAAGGTGGAGAAGAATACTATCTATAACCATTATGCTGTGGAAGAGATATACTTTCCAAAAGGGACCAAGAGGATAGAGAGTTATGCCGTCGAGAACTGTCCGAATCTGAAGCGTGTGTATGTGCCTGCAGATGCCGTCGTTGAAGATCAGGCACTCTATAATACACCTGCAGATGTGGAGATTATCCGCGGCGAGCCTAATGGCATCAAGAATATCCTGATGGACTAGAAGCGTATAAAACCTATTATTAACCTAATACTATGAAAATATGAAAACACGTTTATTACTTAAGATGTTAGCTTTGGCTGCTCTTGCAGCTCTGCCTCTACAGCTTGTGTCAGCTAAGTCTGATGATGCAGCGTCTCAAGTGTCGCCTCATGCAGTGTATGCAGGCCTTGGTCCTTCGTTTGTGCCAGGTGTATATGTGAATGATGCCTATATGTCTATGGGAAGCATCAAAAGAGGGCTCGGATTTACTGCCGGCTATGAATATTCGGTGTCTACGAGCCATTGGAGCTTTGGCGTTAATTATGTATTCCATCAGTCGGGCGGAGTGGCCAAGTATTATCCGGAGCCAACTACCGTATCTCTTCCGATAGACTTTTATGTGCATAATATCACTCCAGTGATTGGAGGCCACTGGGAGTGGGGAAAGCATGCGCTCAGGCTCTCCGGTGGTGTGGGCTATATGTATTCGATCGCCGTTGCCGAGCTTAGGCTCTCTGGTGTAGGAGTATTGGAGGAAGATGAAGAAGAGGATGGAGTGAGCCTCTATCTCTCCTTGGAGTATGAGTATCGCTTCTCTCCTAAGATGGGCTTATTTGTGAGAGCCTATGATATGGAGTGCTATGATGAGTATGATGGGACTGAAGGCGAATGGGAAGGCATCGTAGGCTACGGAGTATCGGCAGGCTTCAAGTGGCATTTCTGAGTGTAAGATAAGACATTGTAGCATGGCCTATAAGGTCCTCGGTAAGAGCTTGTAGGAGCTCCGAAGGCTTTATGGGCTTTGCTTTTTATTGTCTTTGGACGTGTCTGTGCAGTAAACTGTACGAACACCTGCGTGTGCGGCGAAAAAAAACGGGGTAAACTTTGCTTTTTATTGCTCGATTTTGTATCTTTGCATGCTTTTATGTGCTCTCTATAGAGCATAGCTTTTTTAAGAAAATACTGTATACAAAATGGAAATAAACGAAGAAATCAAAGCAAACGCGGCGAGCAACTACTCGGCGGAAAATATTCAGGTACTCGAAGGCCTTGAGGCCGTACGTAAGCGCCCTGCGATGTACATTGGTGACATCAGCGCCAAGGGTCTGCAC
>JAEIGA010015201.1_pt1 | contig 11721 bp, 10 predicted proteins | sample 9270691 | NCBI WGS metagenome assembly JAEIGA01 (sample SAMN17057246, study PRJNA624740) | gut metagenome | biome: biome; isolation source: fecal sample | host: Bos grunniens | place: China: Xizang | collected 2019
GTTGATGCAACACACCTTTCAGACTTCTATCAAACAGAAGGAATTATTGCTGGTAATGATGTTACTTTGCGCGACCTTTTGGGTATGCTTGAAATGTTTGCTGTTGAAATTGCAGGTGCTACAGAAGTTAAATATGTTCCTGGATACTTCCCATTTACAGAACCTTCAATTGAAGTTCACATTAAACACCCAGTTTTAGGTTGGTTTGAACTTGGTGGTTCAGGAATTTTCCGTCCAGAAGTTACAAAAGCTATGGGAATTGATTGTCCTGTTCTTGCTTGGGGAATTGGTATTGACCGTATGGCTTTGATGGCTCTTGGATTAAATGACTTGCGCCAGTTGTTCTGTGAAGATATTGAACAAGTTCGTTTAAGAAAAGCTAAGTTTTAGTGATTAGAATACAGATGGTCAAGGGACAATTTGCTCAAGCCCTTGACTCGTCCGTTTTTAGAGTTTTATATAAACTCTAAATAAAAAAAATCCTTGGAAACGTTTTGTTTTCAAGGATTTTTTTGTAGTTTTATAATTTTAGATTATTATAATTTACCACTTTCTGCAGCGCCAGGAAGACCAATGTCTTTTCTGTAAAATGCACCTTCAAATTTTACAGCAGAAATGCCTTGGTATGCTTTTTCCCAAGCTTCTTTGAAAGTATCGCCATAAGCACTACAAGCAAGAACACGTCCACCACTTGTAAGCATGTCACCTGCTCCACGGCGTCCAGAAACAGCACCTGCAACAAAAACTTTTGCAGTACTTGCTTTTAAGATTGCATCATTAAATGTAATTTCAATTCCTTTTTTGTAGTCTCCAGGGTAGCCACCACTTACAACAACTGGTGCAACTTGGTATCCTGGTTTCCATTCAAAATTAAAATCTTTTAAGCTTCCATTTAAGATGGCTGTACACATTGCAGCAAAATCAAAATTCATCAAAGGTAAAACAGCTTGTGTTTCTGGGTCCCCAAGACGAACATTATATTCCAAAAGTTTTGGGCCTTGTTTTGTAAGCATTACACCAAAGAAAATAAATCCACGATAATCGAATTTTTCTTTAATAAGACCTTCCAAAGTTGGAGCCATAATATCTTTTTCAAATTGAATCATTGTTTCTTCAGAAACATCATCAAGTGGACAAACGGCACCCATTCCACCAGTGTTAGGACCTTTTGCACCATCCATCAATCTTTTGTGATCTCTTGCAGCTAAGAAAGGAACAATTGTAGCACTTCCTTGAACAGCATATTCAGGAGTTACAGAAACGGCTGCTAAAACAGAAATTTCAACACCTTCAAGATAATCTTCAATTACGATTTTTTTACCAGCATCACCAACGCGGCCACTATCCATAATGTCTGTTACAGCGTCCAATGCTTCTTGTTCAGTTGCAGCAACAACAACACCTTTTCCTGCGGCAAGACCGTCTGCTTTAATTACAATTGGTGCGCCATGTTTCTTAATATATTCGCAAGCTGCATCTTTATTTACAAATGTTTCACTACCGGCACAAGCAACGCCATATTTTTTCATAAAGTTTTTAGATAAATCTTTACTTGCTTCAAGTTGAGCAGCAGCTTTTTTTGGACCAACGCAAGGAATTTCAGCATTCCAGAAAACATCAGCCAGACCTTCTGCAAGAGGATCTTCTGGACCAATTACTGCCATTCTACAATTTTCGTGTTTTGCAATTGCAACGTAAGGATTTTCGCCTTCTTTAATGTAATCACAATCTTTTGGATTTACATTAACACATTTTGTTTCACACGCTGTACCACCATTTCCTGGTACAACAACAACTTTATCAACTAATGAACTTTGAGCTAATTTCCAGCAAATAGTGTGCTCACGACCACCATTGCCAACAACAATAATATTCATAACTGTATTTTATAGTAAAAAAAGTTATTTTACAATGATGTCTTTAATTTTTGGGGAAAGCCTTCCCCTCGCCTGCACTTTGTAGCAGGCTACCCCTTCTAGCGGGCTTCAAACGCCAGCCCGCAACGCCCGGCTCACAGTAACGTTTTTTATCATTGTCGGACTTGATTCGACAATCTTTTTTTTTCTGAATAGATTCCCGCATCAAGTGCGAGAATGACACACTTTTCCCAAAAGTCAAATATCTTCTCGCTTTGCTTTCACAATTCATCATTCATAATTCTTCATTCTCCTAGACTGTCCCACCCAAATAATGATAAACTAAACTATGGACTATTTTTTATTAGGACTTTCGTGCGTTGTAATTATTATTTTGTTAGCTTGGTACATTCGTTATTCACAAAGACAGCAGGAATTAAAAAAGAAATCACAAAAAAAGAAAAATCTTCAAAATGTAAAATGTCCACTTTGTGAATCATATTTATTTAAAGGTGAAAATTTAATTTCTAAAGTTTACAGGCCAATGAATGTTCCAGATCAATTAATGACAGTTTCTGGATGCCCTCATTGTTTTCCAAAATGTGAACCAAATGTAAAACGAATTTGCCCGGTTTGCCATTCTGCTGTTGCTTTAAGTGAAAATCTTACAGCACGATTGTTTAATAAGAGAGATGGTAAAAAACATGTGCACATTTTAGGTTGTCCGCATTGTAGAAAAAGTACAAGTCCAGTAAGATAATTGTATGCCAACTATAATTAATATAGAAAAAGAAAAACTAATTCCAAATCATATTGAAACTGCGCGTTACTTGGGATATTCAAAATTAAATGCGCCAGAAGAAGAAATTTTTGCATTAATAGAACAAGCCGCAACACAAATGCACAAAATTATAAATCCCAAGGCAGTTTTTCAAGATTTTCAACTTGAAATTACTTTTTCAACAGAAAATCAAAATCAAAAAAATCCAATCATCAAACTTAAAGACACAAATTTTCAGATTCAATCAAAAGATTTATACAACAATCTAAAAAACTGTCACAAAGTTTATCTTCTTGCTTGTACTTTGGGTCCACAAGTAGATTCATTAATCAGAAAAACACAATTTACAGACCAAGTTATGGCTACTATTTTGCAAGCAACAGGGGCTATGTATATAGAAGAAGTTGTAGATTTTGCAAATAATCAAATTAATCAAATAGAAAAAGATAAAAATAAATCAACACGTCCCAGATTTAGTCCAGGATTTGGTGATGTTTCTTTAGAAGTTCAAAAAGATTTCTTTTCATTATTGCCCTGTTCAAAAATTGGGCTTACTTTAATGGATACTTTAATTATGGCTCCTGAAAAATCTGTAACAGCGTTTGTGGGAATTTATTAATTTTTTTACGAAATCGTTTGAAAATTTTTTAATAACTTGATTTTTTGAAAAAACTACCATATCGTAATATTAACACAAAAAAAAACATATAACATACTAGTATTCTAGGAGGTAGACGTGAAAAGAATTATTAGTTTGATGGCTATTGCCATAATGAGTTGTGCATTTATGTTTGCGCAAGAAACAATTAAAATTTCCAAAATTGACAACACATCTAAAGGCATTGATTTCGGAAAGAAAAAAGATGGTGCAAAAGATGTTATTGTTATTACAGGAAAAAAAACAAGCACTAAAAATCCAATTTTAATTGATTTAGCACAGTATGCAAACAAGGAAGTGAAAATTGACTTTTACTGTGACATTTTAATTGAAGGGTCAAAAAACAGCGTGAACGAAGTTGCATGGGTAGTAAACGACTTTGGTTCAGGCTTTCCAGAAGTTGCAAAAGAAAAGGTTAAAACTGGAACATGGACAAGAATGGCAGGTTCAAAGTTTGTTTCATTAAATGGAAAAAGACAGCTTTATATTCCAGGAAATGCAATTGATTTGGCAAACAGTAAAGTTTATATAAAAAATCTTGAAGTAAAAATTACAGGCGATAATCTTACAGGAAAATCTGAACCTTTGAAAAATTGGTTGGATGCTCCAAAATTAAAAGATGCATTAGCTTCTCATTTTGATTATTTTGGTCTTGCTGTTACATGGGATCAGGAATTATCTAAACCAAAAGTACAGGAAGGTGTAAAATATCATGCAGATTCAATTACAATGGGAAATGAATTTAAACCAGATTTTATTTTTAGATGGGCTGTTCCAAAAACATTTGAAAATTTTACAGGTGAAAATGGAAAAACAGTAAAAGTTCCAAATTATACATTAGCCGGTTTTGCAACTTGTGAAAAAATTCTTCAAACAGCAAAAGATAATGGATTGGAAATGAGAGGGCACGTTTTGGTTTGGCATTCTCAAACTCCACATTGGTTCTTTACTGAAAATTATAGTCCAGCACCAGAAGCAAAACTTGTAGATAAAAACACAATGAATGCTCGTATGGAATGGTACATAAAAACAGTTTTGGAATTTGTAACAGATTGGGAAAATAAAAATAACAATGGAAAACGAATTATTAAAAACTGGGACGTTGTAAATGAAGCTTGTGCTGACGGTGCTTCTGAAACAAGATGGCTTAGAGAAGATAGCGATTGGTATAGAGTTTATGGCAATGAAGAATTTATTGTAAATGCTTTCCGTTATGCAAATAAATATGCTACAAAAGATGTAAAACTTGTTTATAACGATTACAATTGTTATGCAGGTGCAAATAACAAAACTGGTGGAAAAACAAATGCAATTCTTAAAGTTGTGGATGCAATTAAAAAAGCACCAGATGCAAGAATTGACGCTGTTGGTATGCAGGCACACGTTCAAATTGACTACCCAAGCGTTTCTGGTACAGTTAGTGATAGTTTTGAAGCTGCTATTCAAAAATTTGTTGCAAAGGGTGTAAATGTTCAAGTAACTGAATTAGACATTGCAAACAACAAGCAACTTTATAGTGGAATTAAACAAAAACAAAAATATTACGATTATTTTGAAATGTTTATCAGAAACAAAAAGACAGCAACAAAAAAGGGTGTTGAAGGTGTTACAATTTGGGGAATTACAGATAATGGAACTTGGTTAAATGCACTTCAACAATACAAAGGGCACAAACAATATCCTTTGTTGTTTACAGAAAAATTTGAATGTAAACCAGCTGTATTTGGCATTATAGAAGCCGCAGAAAAGTAAGGTTAATAAAATAGTGCTGTAACAAAAATTTTGTGGCCCGATAAATTGGGCCAAGATGTTTTTTGAAGCAAAATTAAAGTTTGTTAAGCCTGATTGTTGTAAATCTTAAACAACTTGATGAGTTGTTTTTTTACGGTTTTTCGATTGGAGGCTTGTTATCCTCGGGGGTGGTCCCGGGGATTTTTTTTGTAATTTACAAATTCTTTAATAAAATATATTCTATACAGTATGTTATGCAAATTTTTAGGAACAGGAACTAGTCATGGAATTCCTGTTATTCGTTGTAAATGTGCTGTTTGTAAATCTTTAGATTCTAAAGATAAAAGATTTAGAAGTTCACTTTTTGTTGTAAGTAATAAAAATGCAAATATATTAATTGATATTGGCCAAGATTTTAGACAGCAGGCAATTATAAATCAAATAGAAGAAATTGATGCGGTTTTATTAACTCATCATCATGCAGATCATATTTTTGGCATTGATGATTTAAGAACTTTTTCTTGTTCATGTCCTAACAAAGAAAATGAAGGTTCTGAAAAATATAATGTGCCCCCAATTCCAATTTATATGAATAAAGTTTCGCAAGAATATATAAGTAATGCTTTTTCGTATTTGTTTATGAAAAAAAAAGAGGGTGGTGGAACTGCAAAAATTACAATAGAAGTTCCAACTAACAGTTTTTATATTAAAGATGTAAAAATTACTCCAATTCCAATGATGCACGGAAGTTTGCAAACTTATGGTTATGTTTTGAATAATATTGCATATTTAACAGATTGTAATTTTATTAGTGATGAAAGTATAAATCTAATAAATTCTACATGTTCTTGTCTTGAATATTTGATTATTGATGGTTTACGAATAAAAGAACATTCTACACATTTTAATTTTATTCAAGCAATGGAAGTTGCTAATAAAATTAATACGAAAAATGTTTATTTTACACATATTTCTCATAATTCTTCTCATAACGAATTGAATGAATACATAGAGAAAAACTTGCACAATTTTTCTAATCTTAAGCAAATTGTTTTGAATGGTGGAAAAGTTCAAGTGGCGTATGATGGGTTGGAATTGTTTGCAGATTAGAAAATAACACTAGAACAAAAAATGTAAAAATGTTATTTTAATCAGTATGAATACTTTAGTAGCTTTATGTGCTGTTGGTGCAGAAAAAATTCTTGGAAACGAAATTAAACACTTGGGATACAAGTTAACTTCAAATGCTCCTGGAAGAGTAAGTTTTATTGGAGATGATGATGCACTTTTTAAAACAAATTTATGTCTTCGCACTGCCGATCGTGTTTATTTGCAAATGGCGCAGTATAATGCTACAGATTTTGACCAATTATATGAAGGTGCGTACCAAGTAGAATGGCAAGATTTTTTTAAGAAAGATTCAAAAATTGTAGTTGATAAAATTAGAATCTATAAAAGTAAACTAAATTCTGAACATAGTATTCAAGGAATTGTTCACAAAGCAATTTATTCAAAACTTGGTGATAAATGGAAAATGTCGTCACTTCCTGAAACAGGAAAACAAACTGATGTTCGGGTTTATATTGATCAAGATCAGGTGAATATTTTGTTAGATCTTTCGGGGCTGCCTCTTCATAAACGTGGATACAGAACAGACGGTGGAATTGCTCCTTTAAGAGAGACTACAGCTGCAATTTTATTGCAGGAAATGCTTTGGCGCAGAAAAACTCCTTTGCATGATCCGTTTTGTGGTTCGGGAACAATTGCTATTGAAGCAACTCTTTATGCATTTAATGTGGCTCCTGGGTTTGGTCGTCAATTTGGAATTGAAAATCTTCCTATTTTTAATGCAGAAAGAGCAAAACAAATAATTCAAGAAGAAGCTGCAAAAATTCGTCCTGATGTCGAAGTTAGAATTACTGGTTCTGATATAGATGCAAAAGCTGTTGCTCGTGCAAAACAAAATGCCGAACATGCTTGTGTTATGGCGGGACGTGCTTTGCATTTAATTGGAAAAAGTTCACATATTCAGCGTCCAGATTTTATTCAAGCTGATTTTTCATCTTTGCAAGCTCCGTATCCAGAGGGATTGCTTCTTTGTAATCCGCCTTATGGTGAACGTCTTGGAACTGAAGAAGAAGCTGAAGAATTATATAGCCAAATGAGTAATTTAAAAAATGATTTTCCTAATTGGGATATTGGTGTAATAACATCAGCAACAAACTTTGAATCTAGTTTTAAGCATCAAACTTCTTCTGTAAAAACAATTAAAGCTGGAAACTTAGACACAAAATTTTATATTTACAAGGCAAAAAAGGTATAATATGGCAATTGTAGTAGAACACGAAAAAAGAAAACACGAAATTCTTCAAAAAGCGTTAGATGTATTTATTAACGAAGGTTATGAAGATGCTACATATCAAAAAATTGCAGATAAATGTGGCATTACAAGAACAACGCTTTATACATATTTTAAAAATAAACAGGAGATTTTCCTTTTTAGTATTAAGCAATTATTAACAGAAATTGAAAATTCGCTTTTGGCTATTTTGGATAAAAAAGAACTTTCGAACGAACAGATTTTAAGACAAGTAATGAATACTCTTGTTGATATTTCTGTACAAAATGATAAATTGTTTGAAGTTTTGCTCCCTTATCTTATTCAAATAAAAAAAATGGGTAAGGATCCTAATAAAAGTGTAAAACGTCGTGTATTTAGAGTTCGTCATCTTATTAGTACTCTAATTATTCAAGGGAAAAATTCAAAAGAATTTAAAGATGTTAATATTCATGCAACTGGGGAATTGCTTTATGGTTTAATTGAATCTTCTATTTTTAGAATTTCTGTATTGAATCAGAAAGAAGGTGAAGAAATTAAAAAGGCTATTCAAGTTGCAATTGACGGACTTTTAGCTTAGCGTTAGCGCTGTGCAAGGCGGCGACTAAAAGGAGCCGGCCACCTGCAAGTTTTGTTTGCGTAGCGGACAAAACTTGAAAGCAAGCGTGCAGCTTGCGACAGGGGGCTGGAGCGAAAGCGGAACCTGAAACATAGCGACCACAAAAAAAGTGCTGTACTTTTTGGTACAGCACTTTTTTTTGTGGGAACGCCCTGAATATCAAAAAAACTATAAGAAAAGTAATCCAAGAATGCCTACTGGAATTAGATAAGCGGCAAACCATTGGAGTTTTCCGTTTTTAATAATTTTCATTAAAACTGCTAGAGAAAAATATCCAACAATAAAAGATGAAAGGCAGCCTGCGATGATAGGACCGGCGCCAACTGAAGAAGACATTTGGCCAATATCTTTAAGTTCTAGAATAAAAGCTCCTAATATTGCGGGAAGTGAAACTATGAACGAAAATTCGCCTGCTAGAGAACGGTTTACACCTCCAAAAAGGGCACCTGCAATTGTGGATCCGCTGCGTGAAATGCCTGGTAATGTTCCAAAACCTTGCATAATTCCAATAATAATTGACTGTTTTATTGTAATTCCTGTGAAATCTTGATTGTTTTCTGCTTGTTTTTTACCTGCAATTGCGGAAAAAATTAAAAGTGCAGATGTTACTAAGAATCCGCCACAAACAAATTTTACGCTTAAATCTGGAATGAGTTTGCTTGTAAAAATTCCAAATGCTCCTGTTATGGCTGTAGTTATTATGATGGCAATAATTGTTTTTTGGCCAATTTTGTCTGTTGGGCAAAGTAAATCGTTTTCTGAAAGTTGAACTTCTGTGTCTGGCTTTGATTTTTTTGTAATCCAGCGCCAAAAGCATTTTAATAGTGCCCATATTTTTTTTCTAAAAAAGATTACAACTGCAAGTAAAGTTGCCATATGTAAAGAAATGTCGTACAAAAGTGGCACGTCTTCTAAACCAAAAAGGGATTGAACTAGCGCTAAGTGGCCAGATGAAGAAATTGGGAGGAATTCTGCAATTCCTTGTAAAATTCCTAGTAAAAAACCTTGTAATGTTGTCATTGTTTATTTCCTTATTTTTTCTTTTTTTGCATGTTATATAAAATGATTGATGTTACGATTGCAAAAACAATCATTAAAAAGCAAAGGATTTGCCCTGTTGAAAAATTTAATAACGATGTGTTTGTGTAAATTGGTGCTGTTGAATCTTTTGCAATTCTGTAGCCAATGTCTGCGTCTGGTTCTCTAAAGTATTCAATTATGAATCTGAAAAGTCCATAGCCGCCTGCATACATTAAACTTAGTTGTCCTGTGAACTTTTTGTGATTTCTGCATGCCCAAATTATTGCAAAAAGAATAATTCCTTCAAACAGGGCTTCGTAAAGTTGGCTTGGATGTCGTGGAAGATTTACTAACGACAAGCCCGAAATATCCATTCCAATTTTTGCACAGAATTGTTGAACCCAAGGCAACGAGGTTGAAAACTTTTCTGCGCCGGGGAAAACTACGCCCCAAGGCATTGTTGTTATGCGTCCGTAAAGTTCGCCGTTTAAAAAGTTTCCAAGGCGGCCAAAGGTATAGCCAAGTGGAATTGCAATGCACATTGCGTCACACCATTGCCAGAAGGAATGCTTTTTTATTTTGCACCAAACAATCATTCCAATAAGCCCACCGATAAAACCGCCGTGGTAAGACATGCCAGCTAAACCTGTGAAATTTCCGTGTGAGTCAAAGGGCCAGAATATGAGCCAAGGGTGTTTCCAATAATAATCTGTTGTGTTGTAAACAAGAGTTGAAAATATTCTTGCTCCAAGAATTAAAAATACAATTCCTGTAGAAATAAAACTTAATAAATCATCCTCGTTTATTTTGTAGGATGGTGTGTCCAAAGCACCTTCTTTTGCAACTTTTTTCAAAATTAAATACGCTGTTCCAAATGCAAAAATGTACATTAAACTGTACCAACGTAAAAAACCTAAGAACGGAATTCCAGGGAAAATTTCTGGGTGAATCCAAGACGGATAATTTATGTATAACATAAGTGCCTCGTTTTTTTATAGTCTAGTTTATAATAATTTAACTTTTTTTATAACTTAAAGCCTTGTTGGGCGGCTTTTAATATTTTTGATTTTAAAAGCTGATTTTCTTTTCTAAGTTGTGTAATTTCGTATTGCTGAGTTTTTACCATTTCGGCAAGGTCGCCCATTGAAAGTGTTCCGCCAGAAACAAGGTCGTCAATTCCAGAAAGTTTGAAAGAAAAATCATCAACTGCTTCTTCTTCGGCGTTTTGGAAGTTGTCTGAAGCGTCTTCTGCTGGTGCAAAATCTGAATCAAAAGTATGTGGAATTGTTGCAATTACTTTGTCGGCAACTCTGTAAATTGCCTGGCCCAAAACTGACTGAGGTTTGTAAACTACCAATGGTAATTGAGACGCAAGGGCTTTTTCTTGAAGAATATCGCGATACATTAATCCTAAATATTCAATTTCAAGGCCAAGGTATTGGTTGCAGGATGCTTTAATGCGTTGTGCTTTTTCGGCATCTTTAGGATCTTCAATCATATTCATTACAAGGCGAGGTCTAAATTGATTCATGCGGTTTACAAAAAGTTGTGTTGTTTGAGGATCAACTTGACTTAATGCTTGTACTAATTGGGGAATATATAATTTTTGCATTGTAGCAGAGTCTTTTTTTAAGTTATCAAGATATTGTCTGCCAGGTGTTCCACGTTTGAATGTTGTGTATAAAAGACGGAAAACTGCATTTTTTAGAAAAAGGTATCCGTTTAAAGTTGCTGTAACCGCTGGGGCAGAAACAACAATTCCTTGTGGAGAAAGTAAAAACATATCAAGAATGAATTGATGTGTTCCTGCTCCTAAGTCTAAAATTACGTAATCTGTATCAATATTTTTTAAGTTTCTGATTAATTTTAATTTTTGAACGCTTTTTAAAGATGTTAAATCTGGAATTTGATTATCGCCAGCAATAAAACTTACGTTTTGATAATCTGTTGGTTGTATGATATCTTTAAAATCGCTTTTTTCTGTGAACCAAGAACCAAGACTAGCGCTTCCTGGTTTTTGTCCTATAACTAAATGAAGATTAGATGCGCCTAAGTCTAAATCAACAAGAACTACACGTTTGCCTTGTTGTCCAAGAGAAATTGCCAAATTTGCAGAAAGGAGACTTTTTCCAACGCCACCTTTACCACTTGCTATAGGTATAATTTGTGTCATGAATTAAGTATAACATAGTTTGATTAAATTTTCTATTGTAAGATTTGTTTGAATGAATGAAAAAAAAAGCCTTATAATTTGGAAATCATTGGATAAATCTTCTTCTTATCTTCATATTGCCTAAATCTTCTTTTTATGATATTCTTACTAGGCATTCGGGCCATTAGCTCAGCGGTTAGAGCAGAGGACTCATAATCCTTTGGTCCTTGGTTCAAATCCAAGATGGCCCAATATTTGCGGAACGACACCACCAAAATATGGTGGTGTTTTTTTTTGGTCAATATTTTATGAAAATAACAGATGTGCGTGTTTTGCCTGGTGATTCTGGGTTTTTGATTGATGATGGAAAAACTTCTATTCTTTACGATACTGGTTTTGCGTTTACGGGGGAACGGTTGGCGCAAAATGTTCAAAAAATCTTAAAAAATCGTCAGTTGGATTTTATTTTTTTGACTCATTCTCACTACGACCACGCGCTTGGTTCGGTTTATGTAAAAAAACTTTTTCCGAATGCAAAAATTGTGGCAGGAAGTTACGCTTCTTCA